>Ga0265298_10008225_pt1 | contig 12562 bp, 11 predicted proteins | sample AusTroGonzalo_MG_3_FD_193486 | JGI IMG/M metagenome (GOLD analysis project Ga0265298, IMG submission 193486) | Bovine rumen microbial communities from tropical cattle in Woodstock, Queensland, Australia - Gonzalo_01 | ecosystem: Host-associated > Mammals > Digestive system > Stomach > Rumen ... | reverse complement strand
CGAGAAACGCTTCGAGAAGCTGGTTGCAAAGAATGGCAAACCGTATTTCACGCTGAAGGCTACCAACGGCCAGATTATCGGCCAGAGCCAGATGTATGCTTCCGAGCGTAACCGTGACAACGGCATCGCATCCGTGATGAAGAACGCTCCCGCCGCTGAGATCGTCGAAATGATCTAAACGTCACCCCGGACTTGATCCGGGGTCTTTTTTTGCCTCGAATAATCAAAAATCTTAAAATTTTTATTGTTTTTCAATAATTATTTTTATATTTGCAGAAAAATAACCCTTACAAAGATGATTACAACCTGGTGGGCATCCCTTTCCATCGCCATGAAGATCCTTTGGGGCGTCACGCTGACCGCCTCCCTGATCTTCCTGATCCAGAGCATCCTGACCTTCATCGGCGCTGACGCCGGCGAAGGTGGCATCGACACTGACGTCGATACCGGCTTCGATTCGGAAGCCGCCGACGCAGCCGTCGAAGGCGGAACCAATCTGCTGACCTTCCGCAATTTTGTCAACTTTATCCTGGGATTCGGCTGGTCGGCCATCCTGCTGCAGGAAAAGATCCATTCGATTCCGCTGCTGCTGATCGTCTCGGTCCTGGTGGGCGTAGCCCTGGTCGTCGCCGTGATGTACCTGTTCAAGTGGCTGAGCAGCATGCAGCAGTCGGGCAACATCAATATCTATGCGTCCGCTGTGGGCTGCAATGGCAATGTCTACCTGACGATTCCCGGCGAACGGCAGGGAGAAGGCAAGGTCCAGATCTCCATCAACAACTCCGTGCGCGAATACAAGGCTGTCACCGACGGCGATACCCTCAAGACAAACACCCCGATCCGCGTGGTCGAAGTCATCGGCCCCGAGACGGTGCTTGTCGAACCCCTTGAATCATTAATCATTTAAATGTAATAGAAGAATATGGAACTCTATCTGATCCTGATCCTCGTGGCGGTTGTTTTCGTTACGTTCACCGCCATTCTGCGGCGTTACAAACGCTGCCCCTCCGACAAGATTCTGGTCATCTATGGTAAGACCGGCAAGAACAAGGAGGGTGGTATCTCGTCGGCCCGCTGTATCCATGGCGGCGCCTCCTTCATCTGGCCCGTGTTCCAAAGCTACGCATTCCTCGACCTGACCCCTATCTCGATTGAATGCAACCTGACCAACGCTCTGTCGAAGCAGAACATTCGTGTGGACGTGCCCTGCCGTTTTACCGTAGGTATCTCCACGGAACCCGACAACATGACCAACGCGGCCGAGCGTCTGCTGGGCCTGACCACCGACCAGATCCAGAACATCGCCACCGATATCCTCTTCGGTCAGCTCCGTCTGGTCATCGCGACGATGGACATCGAGGAAATCAACGCCGACCGTGACAAGTTCCTGGCCAACGTCTCGACCAACGTGGAAGCTGAACTCCGCAAGATCGGCCTGAAGCTCATCAACGTGAACGTCACTGATATCCGCGACGAATCGGGTTATATCGAGGCGCTCGGTAAGGAAGCTGCTGCCAAGGCCATCAACGAAGCCAAGAAGAGCGTGGCCGAGCAGAACCGTTTCGGTGAAATCGGTAAAGCTGAAGCCGACAGGGACAAGGACATCCGTATCGCAGAGACCACGCGAGATACCCGTATCCGTACGGCCGATGCCAATGCGAAGGCTGTCGAGGGTGAAAACAGCTCGAAGATCGCCATCGCCCAGTCCGATGCAAACCGCCGCGAGAAAGAGGCAGAAGCTTCCCGTATCGCCGTGGCAGCTGAAAAGGTGCAGGCCGCCAAAGCCCTCGAAGAGGCCTACAAGAGCGAGCGTGACGCCGAGCTGGCCCGTGCCGAACGCGAAAAAGCAACGCAGCAGGCCAACATCGTGGTGGCTGCCCAGATCGAGAAAGAGAAAGCCATTATCGATGCAGAGGCTGAGGCCGAGCAGATCCGCCGCAAGGCCAAAGGTGAGGCCGACGCCATCTTCGCCAAGATGGACGCCCAGGCCCGCGGTACCCTGGAGATCCTCTCCAAGCAGGCAGAGGGTTTCGGACAACTGGTTTCCGCTGCGGGCGGCGACGCCCAGCAGGCCATCACGATGCTCATCACCGACAAACTGCCCGAACTCGTCAAGACGCAGGTCGAGGCCGTCAAGGGCATCAATATCGACAAGGTCACGGTGTGGGACAATGGTGGCGGCGGTGCCGACGGCAAGACGGCCACGTCCAACTTTATCTCAGGATTGATGAAATCGGTGCCCCCGTTGGAGGACCTCTTCAAACTTGCCGGCATGGAACTGCCCGGTTATCTGAAGGGCAAATCCGTTGAGGCGAAGGAACTTGAAGAAATCAAAGAAGAATCGTAGCGTATGCCGATCATCATCAACATCGACGTGATGCTGGCCCGCAGAAAGATGTCGTCCGGTGAGCTTGCCCAGCGGATCGGCATCTCTGCGGCCAACCTCTCGATCCTCAAGACCGGCAAGGCCAAAGCCGTTCGCTTCACCACCCTCGAAGCCATCTGCAAGGCCCTCGACTGCCAGCCCGGGGATCTGCTGGAATACCAGCCGGGCCCGTGACTACTGATTATTAGTAAATTATGCAATATCGCCCCCTTCTGGACGGAAGGGGGCGATATTGCATAATATTCGAAAAAATATTACTAAATTTATAGCTGATTATGAAATCTCTAACAATCAGCCATATGAAAATCATGCAATGGATGCTGGCCGCCATCCTGATGACAAGCGGCCTGGGAATGCTGAGCTCCTGCCAGCAGATTGTCGATGAACAAATGCAGGACTTTGTGTGCCAATGGGTAGCCGACTATGCCGAAGATGGCGTCGACCCGGATACCGGCCTGGCGTACAACCGTGTCGTAGAAGTCTATGAGTTCTTCGAGAAGAACGTGGGCTACTACGAGTGCTACCTGCTGAACGGCGACGAACTGGTGAATGCGGAATATGTCCGTGGTGAAAACGGCGACATCCATTATGACGTGGATGGCGCTATCGATCTCCGCTCCACCATGAGGCAGCGCAAACTTGATGTTTGTCTGGATGTCTGGGTTTTTCCCATCGAAGAGTTCGGGCTCGTGACACTGAGATATGATGACGGCCTCATTACCGACGGTGATCATATCTTCACGCCTGCCACCGAGGCGCAGCGCGAGCAGATTCTCAAATGGTACGAGAGCCGGCACAATGCGGGTCTCGCCGAGAAACTTCTTGGGAAGTGGATACAGGCAGAAACCAACGGCGAGCCCACGCTTACCAACAAAAAGACCGTCACCACCTTCTATTCCACCGGACTTGCTACCATCAGTACATCGCGTGAAACACGTAGTGCTACAATGATATGGAGCAACAGCCAGGAATATGAAGTCGATATTGACGGCAACAAGGTAACTCTTACCCGTGAGGTGGACGCCAATATTACATTAATCAACGAGTACATCATTACCGACATCAACGACGACGAGATGGTTTGCAACTTCAGGCACATAACCATCCGCAACGGCGAGAAGAGAGATCCTCATGAGCAATTCGTCCGTTTCAAGAGGGTCGAAGCCGACTACTCCGATGCCATCGTTGGCTTGTGGGAAGGCCACTGCACCAGCGAAGGCTCCGCGTTCGATGACGGGCAGGCACACCGCTGGAAATATAAGAATAACGGAGACTTTGTTTACTATGTCCAGAACAGCGCAGGGGAATGGGTACCCGGCGACAACACCCTCAACGAGTACTTCGTAGATGGAAACCTCCTCTGCACCCGCTGGGTAGACAACGGTGTAGAGTACCGCGAGTGGTGGGAAATCGCCTCCATCAGCGGTGACCAGATGAATTGGACCGCCCTGCGGCAGGACAACCCCGACGGTACCCCTTACACCGTCACCTTTGAAATGAAAAGGGTGCCGGGTATCGCCATGATTGTGAAGAACGGACAGATTGACTATTTCCGCCAGATAGAGACCTCGTTCCGAAGCAGCTGCCAGGAGAAGGGCCTTGAGGCGTTCTATTATTCCACGTCCTCAGAAACAGACTACCAGGAGCAGCTGGCCGCTGTGGCCGAACTTCGCAAACTGGAAAAGAGCGCGCTGAAAGGCATCATCTTCGCCCCCAGCTACGGAATCAATGGGGAAAATGCTGAGGCCGAAGTAGCCGCCCTGGCCAAGGAACGCGGCATCCCCGTCATCATCCTCGATTCGCCCGTCAAAACCAACGGCCCGCTGGCTACCTGCCCTTATATCGGCACGGACAACACAGCCGCCGGCGAAGCGATGGCTGAGAAGGTGGCGGCCGACAAGGTGGCTGTTTTCGCCATGATCAACAGCCCCGGCATCGAACGCGCCGAGGCCTTCCAGGTGCTGAAGCCCAATGCCGATGTCTTCCGCGTGGGCGACACATGCAACGATGAGGTGGAGGCTGTGCTAAACGAGTACGACGACTTTGTCTTCTTCAATGGTAACACCCTCATAGGGGTACTCCCCACGCTCGTGGCTGCCGGCAAACGCGTCTATACCTTCGATGTTTATGCTGAATTCCTGGATCTGCTCATTGCAGACAGCCCCAGCCTCAAGGGCGTCATGGCGCAGAACACCTTCGCCATGGCCCGCAAGGCCGTGGAAGCCGTCCTGGCCGCCAATGGCAAACCGGGCGAGATGGTGCCTACCTTCTACATCACCGCTGACAACCTCGACGCGGAAGAAGTACAGCCTTTCCTGGAGTTCTACAACAAGAAGTAGGGTCGAGCAGACTTCTTCATGAAGAAACTCTGTCAGTACATATCGAAATACATGGGTGTGCTGGTGCTGCTGTCGGCGATAGCGGCGCTGGCATTTCCTGATGTGTTCAGCCGGGTGAAGCCTTCGGTCATCAATCCGTTGCTGGGCGTCATCATGTTCGGTATGGGACTGACGCTGCGGGCCGACGATTTCCGCGTCGTGTTCAGTCGCCCGAAGGATATCATCATCGGTTGTCTGGCGCAGTTCACGGTGATGCCGCTGCTGGCATGGGCGCTGGCGCGGCTCTTTGCGTTGGACGAGGCGTTGACGGTGGGTGTGGTGCTCGTAGGATGCTGTCCGGGCGGCACGGCCTCGAACGTCATCACCTATCTGGCCAAGGGCGATCTGGCGCTTTCGGTAGGAATGACCGGTGTTTCCACCTTGCTGGCTCCCGTGCTGACGCCGCTGCTGGTGTTGCTGCTGGCCGGCCAGACGGTAAATGTGGACGTCGTGGGCATGCTGCTCAGCATCCTCTGGGTGGTCATTCTACCCATTGCGGCGGGACTCCTTGTGAAGCGGCTCTGGCCCCGGCAGACGGCGGTGGCTACGGATTATCTGCCGGCGCTGTCGACGCTGGCTATCTGTGCCATCGTGCTCATCGTGATTGCTGCAAATGCCTCGAAACTGATGTCGAGCGGACTCATTGTCATCCTCGTAGTGATGCTCCACAACGTTGGCGGACTGGCCGTTGGTTATGCCATCGGCGCCCTGCTGGGCATGCCGGCCGCCAAGCGCAAGGCCGTCAGCATTGAGGTGGGTATGCAGAACTCCGGCCTTGCCTCGTCACTGGCCACGCTCCACTTCGCCGCATTGCCCATGGCCACCATCCCCGGCGCCATCTTCAGCGTGTGGCATAATATCAGTGGCGCCATCGTCGCCCGAATCTATCGCTAATGATGAAATTTCTAAAATTCAACAATATGAAGAAGACTCTGCTTTCGATGAAAATCATGCAATGGGTGCTGGCCGCCATCCTGATGACAAGCGGCCTGGGAATGCTGGGCTCCTGCCAGCAGATTGTCGAAGAACAAATGCAGGACGTCGTGTGTCAATGGGTAGCCGACTATACTTTAGAAAACGTCGATCCGGAGACCGGCCTGGCGTTCAACCGTATCGTTGAGGTCTATGAGTTCTCCGAGAAAAACGCGGGTTACTACGAGTGTTACCTGCTGAACGGCGACGAACTGGTGAATGCGGAGTATGTTCGCGGTGAGAACGGCGACTTCCATTATGATTTGGATGGCGCTATTGATCTCCGCTCCACCATGAAGCAGCGCAAACTTGATATTTGCCTGGATGTCTGGATTTATCTTCTCGACAGGTCGAGCGTCTGGACAGTGAAATATGACGACGGCTTCCTTGACGACGGAGATCATATCTTCACGCCTTCCACCGAAGCACAGCGCGAACAGATTCTCAAATGGTACGAGAGCCGGCACAATGCGGGTCTGGTGCCGGGCATAGCAATGATCAGCAAGGCGGGTCAGATGGACTACTGGCGCCAGATAGAGTCTTCGTTCCGCAGTGTCTGCCAGGAGAAAGGATTTCAAGCGTTCTACAGCAGCACTTCGGCTGATAACGCCTACTCGGAGCAGATTGCGGCCGTGAAGGAACTGGGCAAATTGAAGAAGGATGCCCTGAAGGCCATCATCTACACTCCCTGTTACGGGCCGAAAGGAGAGAGCGCCGAGAAGGAAGTGGCCGCCCTGGCCAGAGAGCGGGGCATTCCCGTCATCATCTTCGACACGCACGTCAAATCCACAAGCCCGCTGGCCGCTTACCCCTTCATCGGCACAGATAACGCCGGTGCCGGCATGGACCTGGCCGCCAAGGTAACGGCCGGCAGCGTGGCCGCCTTTGCCAAGGTTAACACCCCGGGCGTTGAGCGCGGTGAGGCCTTCATGGCCATCAAGCCAGCTACCTACCTCGTAACCGTGGGCGAATCGGCCGCCAGCGAAGTAGAGGCCGTCATGAATGACTACGATGACTTCGTGTTCTTCAACGGCAGCAACCTCACGGAGGTCTTTGCCAAACTCAAATCAGCCGGCAAGAACGTCTATGCCTTCGATGTTTATGAATCGTTCCTGGACGAGCTCATTGCGGGCAACTCCTGCCTCAAGGGCATCATGGCGCAGAACACCTTCCTCATGGCCCGCAAGGCCGTGGATGCCGCAGTGGCCGGCGCCAAGGAAGGTGAACTGATATCCACGTTCTACATCACCAGCGACAACCTCGACGCGGAAGAAGTGCAGCCCTTCCTCGAGTACTACGGCAAGAAGTAGAGCCCTGTAACTGCGCCCGCAGGCGAGACGTCGCCAAAAAATAGGAAGACATCATTTGCTTCATAGCGAAAAAAGCACTACCTTAGCTTTAACAAAGAGTTAGCAGTGAGCGCCTTCCTATCAATGATTATTCTGCTCATTCCCGTCCCTCTTTTAGGGGGGGGTATTAACCGCATTACTCTAATATTCAATAAGTTATCTTGTTATTTTTCGCGAGTCCGAACGGAATCTCGCGGGATTTGTCGTGTCCGCCAGTCAACAGATTCACCAAATTATTACAAAATAAAACAACAAGCAGTATGAAAAGAACAATTTATCAGAAACCGACGACAGAAGTCGTCAATCTGCAGCACCATTACCAGATCCTGGCTGGCAGCGAACAAGGACAGGCCGGCTTGTATGACTACATTTGGATTAATGAAGACGAAGAATAAGAACCCTTTAAACGAAGAAAGCAATGAAAAAGACTTTGAGATTTCTTTCGATGGCTGCCCTCGTTTTGATGGGCGCAATAATGACGGGCTGCACCAGCAGCGAGCTGGAGAACGTTCAGCCTGTGAATACTGGCAAAAAGGTAATCCTGACCACGACCGTCAGTCTTGCCGATGCCACCAAGGCGCTGACAATCGATGACGTAAACCATCTGGGCGTGAAGACCTTCGCCGCAGGTGAGACAATGGCTGTGATCTATAAGAACACGAGCGGCACGACCTTGAAAGCCGTGAGCAAGGCATTACAAGACAATGGCGACATCACCAACAGCGGAAAATCGGCCGTGTTCACCTTCGAACTCAACGATCCCGACAGGACAAAGGACGTGACCTACATATATCCTGCAGCAATGGCCAAGGCCGACGGCACGCCAAACTACGACGACCTCTACACGAAGCAGGACGGCACGCTCGCAAAACTCGCCAGCACGTTCGATTATTGCACGGAGTCTGGCGCCTGGAACGCTGGCAACCTGCCCACGCTGACGCTTTTGAACCAGCTTGCAATCTGTGCTTTCACCCTGAAAGACGCCCTTGGGGCCGATGACAAGACCAGAAATATCACGAATTTGACCGTGACCGCCGGCACCAACACGTACACCGTCACCCGCACAGCTGCTGATGGTCCTATCTATGTCGCCATTCGTCCTACTTCTTCTGCCACCATCAATTATTTCGCAACAGACGGCACAACATCCTACGCGAAGTATGTGGAAAACAAAACCTACACAGCAGGCAACGGCTATAACATCAGTTTGAAAATGGCCGAAGTGATCAAAGGCAAGTTTACCGTCAACTCAAGCGGAAAGAAGGTATATTTCTCTAAGGGTAACCTGCAGGCAACGACAAGCAATAAAGGCGGCACTTGGACCTGGCATTTCGCTCCGAATCAGTATGCCAGGGTTGGTAACGGTACGGCCAACACAAAAATAAATGGCAATGGCACAGTCGAGAGTGATGGCAATGACAAGAATATTGACCTCTTCGGCTGGAGCACATCCACAACACATCTTGGAATAAACAATAGTATCGTTAATAACGATTATCGTAAGGGATCTATTACTGATGGTTCTGACTTTGTTGATTGGGGCTCTGCTACAGAGGTAACTGACTGCATCGGCACGGGCTGGAGCACACTTACTAGTGATGAGTGGAGACATCTGATGTCTACTCGTGCTGGAAACCGTTTCGCTTTGGCACAGATAAACGGAAGTAGAGGTGGCATTATCCTGCTACCTGATGATTGGAAAACTTCATACTACACCTTGAATAATATCAATAATGCCAGTGTAAGCTTTAGTGTTAACGATATTACTTCTAGTAATTGGACTTCAAAACTTGAGGCACACGGCGCTGTTTTCCTGCCTGTAACCGGTCAGCGTAATAGCGGTACTACAATCAATGGAGCTGATGAACAATTACACTACTGGTCTTCATCAGGTGGTGTTAATTCATCTAGTGTGCCTATTGGCTTCCATATGAGGTTCATGCCTCCTGGAGATCCAAATGCCGGTCTAGCTCCCGATGCTGGCGCTGGTAGATGCAACGGTTTCTCCGTTCGCCTCATTTACCCTGTTAAATAGAAATTTGGCACTACTTGACTCTTATACAGAATAAGCTTACAGAATAAGCTTGGCTGCGGCCAAGCTTATTCTGTATAAGACGTTCACTTTTCGAACTCGATACATTTGCCCATCAAAACAGGTTTTCTTCGTTCATAAATAGATGGTCAATGAAATTCGGCCTGGACCGTTTTTTCTTGTCCGGCCGTTCTCTGGTAATAAATCGATAATTCATTTCTGGTTTATTACGAGAATTCAGGACATATACAATATGTGTAGCATACGAGACATCGTCTATCACTTTTTCATCCGACGCTTCATAGAGTCTACCCCGCAAATACCAACACTCCACCCTTTCGCATCCCAATTCATTAATCGTTTCAATATACCGTTTCTGGTCGGACAGGGGCTGTCGCCCACAGTCTACGACGAAGGATGTACCGCTGTTGACGGCATCTGTAATGGCGGCCTCAACGATCGTCAAACTACCCAGCTCGTTGAGACAGATCCTCCGAAACCCTTTGGGTTCAAAAACCTCGTCGTAAAGTGCGCGGATGGCCTTATCATCCATGCCGCATAGTATGATAGCCTTGTTCATCAGATAGTTCTCCTTTTCTACATATCAGGTTTATGGAATTCTTCGATAATGCCGTCCTCCGTCAGCAGGAACGGACGACGGCAGTCGAGGCATGCGAAGTAGTCCGTGATGACTGGATCGTGCTCCAGCTGAGAATGGCCAAAGATCTGCCAATAACCTGGCAACTCTTCCTTGCCCTGTTCGAAGTCATCCACGTCGTTCCAGATGGGGCTGCCGTACCGGCAGTTGCCCCAACGGCTGTAGGGGGCATCTTCCAGAGCTTTCAGTAAAGCGGGTCTACGGGTTTCGTCGTGCCACATGTCGTTGAGACAGTCAGCCAGATCTTTGTATCCGCCGAGGTCAAAGATTGCCCGGTGTCTGGTGAGCCAACCCGCCTGTACGCCGGCGTGCGTGAACAGTAGTTTCGTGGCGCCGACGGTCACGATATGCGCCATGTCAAACAGGTCGGCATTGCCGAGGATGGCGGCCCTGTTGCGGTTGGCGTGCAGGTTGTCGAAACGGCTGCCCTCCAGCTCGCGGTCTACATAGTGCAGGTCGTGGTTGCCGAGCAGGAGCGTCACTGCGTTGGGATAAGCCCGCTTGAGTTCGATGATCTCCTCGAAACAGGGGAACACCTCTTCGGCGGGAATTCCCTCGTAGTCGTAGGGATCGATGTAGTCACCCAAGAAGATGACGGGAGTGTCGGGCACATCCTTGGCAGCAGCGTGCCAGAAGGGGCGGCCGTGGACATCGGGAATGATGATGTATCGTTTGTTCATGCTATGCCAAAGATAGCACATTGCGCCCTGCCTTTTACTTTCATTTTCGGACGTTATCGGACTTTCCGCAGCGCTGCCGGACGGGCAGCGGCTTCTCCCAGTCGATGAATACGTTGCGGCCCTGGCGCAGTTCCCTTGCAGCCGCCTGGAACGCATCCTTGAGGGCTTTTACGTTTTTAGAAGGCTTAAGGGAGCAAAGTTTCTCGGCAATTTCCCCCTGCCGGCTCTTGAATGACCGCCATGTATCGTTGTCGCGTCGGTTTACCATGGCGGGCAGCTCAATCCTCTCCAGAAACCCCCTGATCCAGGCATCCGCCGCCCCTGGGATGGCCGCGCGGTACTTGCCGTTCTCGGGGGCGTCCATGTCGGGCTCGTCGTTGAAGATGAGTTTGGCCAGGCAGTACACCAGCAGCATGACCTGCCCCCTGTTCACACCGTCCTTGCAGGAAAGACGATTACACGGCAGGCCCTGCTGGTGGCAGAGGGCCCTGTAGAGGTTGTCGATGGAGCAATATTCGAAGTAGTTGCCCAGCATGGGTGCCAGAACCTCGGAGAGGCGATAGTAGTAGGGGTCACGGTCCTGCTCGGGCACATGCCCCGCATGAGAAGGCGTCTTAAAGGACAGGGGAAGGCGCCAATATTCCCCAGGGAGCGTTTTCAGGTCGGACTTCGCAGCCATAAGACGAAGCCCTTCGCCGAGGATGGGTGATTCCTGGGACATAGCGTCTGCGATGGTGCCCATGTAAGCGTTCTCAAGAAGGAACCGCGTGTCACGCCATATGCACTCCATGTAGTCGTCTGAGTGAAACGCCCCAAAGCAGATGGCAAACTCATCGTCCGGTGTCATGCCGTCATTCCCCACGGGTTTGTAGTTGTCCATGACAACCTCGATCAGCGCGTCGTCCATGTCGCGGATGTCGAGCCCGATTTCTGCAAACGGGATATAGACGGTACCATCCTGCGGCGGGACATGGTCCTTCAGGTAACGCTGCATCATGGCAACCCTTTCTTCGCGGTACCGGAGGATCTTCCTTATGTTGTATATGCCCCATGGCAGCCCTTCAGGATCGTCCGGAAGCAAGCAATTCTCGAAGTCTTCGGGAAAAGCCTCCCTAAACTCGTCCAAAGGAATGATGAATGTCTTCTCCTTTACCGCAAACCAGGCCTTTTGGCGGAGGTGGTAGTCGGCTATCAGGGCGTCCTTCACCGAGGCGTCGCTGAGTGCCGCCAGGAGGGCACGCAAATCTTCCGCGAAAGGGTTCTCTCCAGCGTAGATCCTGTCTATGGCGCTGACCGCCATGTCGTCCAGCAGATTGTTCGCCAGCAGCAGGTGCCTGAGGGTGGCGAATCCGATGCTATAGGCTCCGCTGTAGAAGTAACCTTTCTCGTCGGCCGTCTTGCCAGACAGCCACCAATGTGCCCGTGTGACAGGGGTAGGCATGTTTTTCTCTTTCATTACGAATTCTGTTTCGCCTCAAAAACAATATACAAATGAACAACATGAGCCCGGATATGTCCGGGCTCACATTGCAAACTTAGCATATATCCGGGAGAATACCAAATTGTTGGATTCTTATAACGATTAACAGCGATTGAATTTGATGCAAGAAAGGAATTTTATAAAATCTTGTATATCTGACGATTATGGATCGTCCGTTGAAAAATCATCAAAAAAGACTTGACAACGGCTCCAGGATGTTGTATATTTGTAAATGTTCATCAGGTCGGCTGTGCCGGGAGGTTCTCTTCCATGGCCCGCAAGCCCGTTCGGGTAATCGGTGGCCTCATTGATGGACGAACATGACTGTTTTAATTTCCGGGTAGTCTTGAAAGACAGGCTACCTGCCACGGGCGGCCTCCTTCGTGAACCGAAGAGGGCCGCCCGTTATTTAGGGATTGTCGTTTAATGTTTTCAATTTGAGTTGTGCGAGAGCCATCCCCTTGTCGCTGACGCATCAAACTCGTCGTTTTATATCATTTTTGCGTTTGGCCCGGGCTGCATCGCCCGGATTTCGCGTTTTTTTTCTACCTCCATCCAGGAGTTCTCTTTCGAGGACACCGATTTGGAACTCTTTGAGGTAGCCAACTATGCGGCTTCCGCCAGTTA
>Ga0265298_10008224_pt1 | contig 12563 bp, 7 predicted proteins | sample AusTroGonzalo_MG_3_FD_193486 | JGI IMG/M metagenome (GOLD analysis project Ga0265298, IMG submission 193486) | Bovine rumen microbial communities from tropical cattle in Woodstock, Queensland, Australia - Gonzalo_01 | ecosystem: Host-associated > Mammals > Digestive system > Stomach > Rumen ... | reverse complement strand
GCAACGTTTTTGTCCGTTTGATAGGTTTTGACGAGTTGCAAATCGTTGGTATCCATAAACTTGGAGGCAACGGATTGGGCTGTTTGCAGGTCAACAGGGTTGGCAATAGAGCAAAAAAACAACCCGAAAATGGCGATGCTTAGGAAAAGCGATTTTGTCAGTTTATTCATGTTTTATGGCGTTTCAGCGCACAAAATTAGATGTTTGGATTTAAATATGCAACTGTTTAGTGCAAAAAAAACCTTAACCCATGAAATTTTTCAATTCAACGATTTCCCGTTACAATTTCATCGTCAGGCTGATGCGATTTCTGTTGACATCGACCTCCAACACTTTCACGCGCACTTTTTGATTCAAATGTACCACTTCATTTGGGTCTTTGATATAATGGTCGGCCATTTGGCTGATGTGCACGAGTCCGTCCTGATGTACACCAATATCGACAAAAGCACCAAAAGCGGTGATGTTGGTCACGATGCCGTTGAGGGTCATTCCAGCGCGCAAGTCGTTGATGGTGCGGATATTCTTGTCGAACTCAAAAGCCTCGAAAGATTTGCGCGGGTCGCGCCCGGGCTTATCGAGTTCGGCGAGGATGTCGTTGATGGTCTCCAAGCCGAAATCCTTTTCCACAAAGTCATTAGGCTGGATTTTCGCAATCAATTCCTTGTTGCCGATGAGGTCTTTTACCTTCACGTTCAGCGACTTGGCCATCTTTTCCACGATGTGGTAACTCTCAGGATGGACGGCACTTTGGTCAAGCGGATTGTCGCCGTTATGGATGCGCAGGAAGCCGGCGCATTGCTCGAAGGCCTTGTCGCCGAGGCGCGGCACTTCCTTGAGTTGCTTGCGATTCTTGAAACCGCCTTGTTCCTCTCGGTATTGGATGATGTTGGAGGCCAAGGTCGGGCCAACGCCGCTGACATACGACAGCAGTTGTTGGCTGGCCGTGTTCAGTTCCACGCCGACGGCGTTCACACAACTTTCCACGGTCTGGTCGAGGCTCTCGCTGAGTTTCTTTTGGTCCACGTCGTGCTGGTATTGGCCCACACCGATGCTCTTCGGGTCGATTTTCACCAACTCGGCCAAAGGGTCCATCAGTCGGCGACCGATGCTGACCGCACCGCGCACGGTGATGTCATAGTCGGGGAACTCGTCGCGGGCGATTTTCGAAGCGGAATATACCGAAGCGCCGCTCTCACTCACCATCACGGCCATCAGGTCGCGGTCGAACTTGATGCTTCTAATAAAATCCTCGGTCTCGCGTCCCGCCGTGCCATTGCCGATGGCAATCACCTTGATTCTATAGGCATCCACGAGGCTCTTGATTTTGCGCATTGCGCCCACCGTGTCCGATTTGGGCGGATGGGGATAGATGGTCTCGTTGTGGAGCAAAGCCCCCGTTTCGCTCAAAACCACTACCTTGCAGCCCGTGCGGAAGCCCGGGTCGATGGCGAGGACGCGCTTTTGGCCCATGGGAGCGGCGAGGAGCAATTGTTTCAAGTTCTCGGCGAACACGCGGATGGCGGTTTCGTCGGCCTTCTCCTTATAATGATTGCGGATTTCGGTCTCGATGCTCGGCTCCAAAAGTCGTTTCCACGAGTCGGCGATGGCTTCGCGCACGAGTTCTGACGAGGCATTGTCGTTTTTCAGGAAGATGCTCTCCAAAGAGTTAAGCACAAAATCATCATCCACCTTGATTTTCAGTTTCACCATGCCTTCATCTTCAGCGCGGAACAAAGCCAAAAGTCGATGCGAGGGAGCTTGCGAAATCGGCTCGCGGAAGTCGAAATACTGCTGGTAGGTCTTGCCTTCCTCTTCCTTCCCCTTGACGACGGCAGAACTGATGTCGCCCTGAACATGGAAAATCTTGCGGATGCGGTTGCGCCCGTTGATGTTCTCCGAAACCCATTCGGCCATGATGTCCTTCGCGCCTTGCAGGGCTTCCTCCACATCGTTCACGCCTTTGCCCGCATTGACATAACGCGCTGCGAGGCGGTCTACAAAATCCACGTTCTGCGCCATGATTTGGGCGGCAAGGGGTTCGAGGCCTTTCTCGCGGGCGATGGCGGCACGGGTGCGGCGTTTGGGTTTGTAAGGCAGATACAAATCTTCAACTTCTTGCAAAGTTTTGGCGTTCAGTATCTTCTGTTCCAGTTCGGGCGTGAGTTTCTCCTGCTCGCGGATGGAGGCGATGACGCTTTCCTTGCGTTTTTGCAGTTCAGTGAGTTGTTCGAGGCGATGCTGCACGGCGGCCACGTTTTCCTCGTCCATCGTGCCCGTCATTTCCTTGCGGTAGCGCGCGATGAAAGGGATGGTTGCGCCTTCGTCCAAAAGCCGTATGACATTACCCACATGATGCACGGCCAGATTGAGTTCTTGCGCGATTTGCGGGGCGAAATCTATTGTGTTTTGCATGGGTGTCAATTTTGAACTGCAAAAATAAGTGTTTTCCTTTGAATAGCCTTTGTGCAATTCAATTTCCATATTCGAATATTGTTTTTTGCGGAGATTTCCATTTTGTGAGATGGTTTTGTTCAAAAAACCAATATTCAGGGATTCTTTTCTCCGATTTTATCAATATTCCAGCACCATTGCCCTAACGCGGTTGTCTGTCGTCAGATAATAGGCCACATCGGGGAGAACCAACTGAAATCCAACAAGTCCCTTTTCAGGAAGGGGCATTTCAGTGTCCGTGAATTCCTTTTGGCCTTTTCGCCAAACGAGGTAATGGCGTTTGCTCCTTTGACCATCCACGAAGTCGTCGTAAATCACGCCGAGCGTTTCCCCATCGAAAGCCCAATCCACGAGCCGCGCGTCCGCAGTCATTTGAATGTTGAAGCCGCCGTTGTCAACTACCTTGGTGTTGTATTTGAAAGGTAAATTGAAAACGGTATCTTTTTGGATGTCAACAAGATATTCGGTAAAGCCCAAATTCAGCAGGCCGTCTTTCAGTTTGGGTTTGTACCACAGCAGTTTTTGTTGTTCAAACTCAGGATAATTAACTGGGTGCTCGTCTTTCAGAACGAGGCTGTCATTCTGTATTTCGCAAATGGCTTGGTCGTAGATGCTTTGTCCTTCTTGATCAAACTTTTGTAAAACAGCGTAGGTGTCGTGTAAGAAAGAAAAAGTTTTGCCATCGTTGGAGCTGTAGAATAGCATTGTGGCAGCATCGTTTGTCCTTCCATCGAAAATGACTTTGAAGTTCTGAGTTGTGTCATTAAGCGGGAAGGATAGCACTTGGTAATGGGAGTACAAGTTGACTTTTCCGTCTTCGAAGGTCGGACATGAGACTCTGAAGCCGGTCCAAATCGCGTTTCCATTAATGAAGACGTCTTCGATTGAGCTGCGGTAATATCCGTATGCTTTAATGGAGTTCAGTCTAGAGGGATCAAAATCCTTCAATTCGGGAAAGACATCCGAAGGGTCGACAAAATTGCCGTCAATTTCGCGAATGAGTTCACCATCGGAGTTGAAGACTTGGCAAAGGTTCATTGGGCTGTTGCACAGGACGAAATAGTTGCCTTGTACCGAAAAATCGATGCCGCTGTTGTTGTAGTCGGTTTGTAGGGCGATGGGTTCTGTTTGCATCAAGGCTTTGCCTTTCCTTTGGATGGCGTTGAGGCGGTCTTGGGTCGCATTGTCGAGCCTGAACTGGAACACCATGATTTCCTTGCCTTTCTTGTCTATCAGATGACCTTCTGAAACGGTGGGGATGGTGTTCAGTTTGGCGTATTCCTCCTTGTCGGAAACGATTTTGAAGTCATCGTTTCCCTTGACATATTCGAGCGCGTTAGTCTTGAGGAACTGCCCGATGGTTTTTTCATTCAAGCCGTTGAACACGATTTCCACATCAGCCACTTCCGAGAGGTCGCGCATGGTGATTTGTCCTTGCACACAACGGAAGCAGTCGGTTTCTTTCATCTTCACCTTGAGCAGGTAAGGTTTTTCTGTCTTTGCCGTTTCTTGGCCAAAAGAGGTCAAGAACATCATGGCGAAAGCCGCAAATAAAATGAGGTGTCTTTTCATGGTCGATAAATTTGTTTGTTGAACTGCAAATTTAGGGTTTTTATTGTTATCAACTTGATTTTTTGATAATTTTGCCGCAAAATAAAAAAAGCCATGATTAAAAACATCATTTTCGACTACGGCGGCGTGCTCTTAGACTGGAACCCGCATTATTTATATGATCCATATTTCGGCGACAAGGACAAAGCCGAATGGTTCCTCACGCACATCTGCACTTACGAATGGAACGCCCAGCACGACAACGGCAAACCCATTGCCGAAGGCACGGCAGAACTCATCGCCGAGCACCCCGAGTGGAGGAAGGAAATCGAAATGTATTACGGCGAGTTTATGAAGATGATGGGCGGGCAGATTCCTGACATGGAGGAATACATCAAGCAACTGAAGGACAAAGGTTTCCGTGTCTTCGGACTGTCCAACTGGTCGGTGGAGACCTTCTCCTTGGTGCGGCCTGTCTATCCTGTCCTCAACCTCATGGAAGACATGGTGATTTCAGGCGTCGAGCACATAATGAAGCCCGACCCGAAGATCTTCGAACTGGCTTTGCAGCGCTTCGGCATCAAAGCCGACGAAACGGTATTTATTGATGATAACCCTAATAATGTTGCTGCGGCTAATGCTTTGGGGATTACGGGGATCTTGTTTGAGGGGAAAGGGAAATTGGAAAGAACGCTAAACAATTTGTAATTATGTCACAAAACCTTCAAAACTTGCAAAACAAGAAGTGTGATTGGCTCCACAACCGTGTCGCCGCCAGAAAGCCATTGGTTGGCGGGCTTTCCCCGACCAAGAAAAAGGTTTTGATGGTTTTGCGAGTTTTGTGAAAAAATAGAGAGATTCTTACAGCAACATAGCCATATAAAGCGGTAGATAGAGAACACCGTTTTTGTCAAAGACATTCGACTTGCAGAAGACGATTGAGCGTCCGATTTTTTCCGAATGTAGTTTGATGGCCGCATCGAGCGAGGCGTGTCGAGTGAAATCGTCGCCCGATTTGACTTCTATGATGCTGATGGCGTTGCCCTCTTCGATGATGAAATCCAGTTCCTGCTTGCTCTTGCGGTCGTAGTAATGCAAGGGGATACCGTTGGCCGACAATGCGCAAGCCACAAAATTTTCGGTCAGCGCGCCTTCGTTGACATCAATGTCGCCGTGCATCACTTTGAATTGCTGTCCTTTCAACAACATTCGGCTGAGCAGTCCGGTATCGACCAAATAGAGTTTGTAGAGTTTTCGGTTTTCCGTGGCTTCAAAGGGCAGTTCAAAAGCGGAAGTGTTGAAGGAATAGTAAGCGATGCCCGCATCGATGAGCCATTGCGTTGGGTCTTCGTATTTTCTGCGCGACGCGCCTTGTTCGATGTCGGCGAGGACAAAACGTTTGTCCTGTTTGCCTAATTCAGATGGGATGGCGTCGAAAATGCGTTTTACGAGTGTCTGTGCCTTGCCAGCATATTTCGAGATGTCGGCCCGATAAGTGGTCAAAATGGAACGTTGCACCTCTGTCGTCAGCCGAAAATCGTCGTTGTTGATATAGGTTTGCACCACTTCTGGCATTCCGCCCACCACAAGGAACTCACGGAAATACTTCATAAACTGGTTGTGGATGAACTCGGGCAGAGGCTTTTGCGTTTCAAAGGACTGGCGCATCAGTTGAACGGTTTCCTCTCCGATGCCTTTTGCCCATAGAAACTCCTCAAAATCAAGGGGAAACATAGTGTATTCCTGCTCAAACCCGACGGGATAAGACGGTACTTCTTTGTAATTGATGCCTAACAGCGAACCCGATTCAATGAAGTCGTATCGGTGTTCTTCCACCAAAAACTTGATGGCGGTGCGGGCATTGGGACATTCTTGGATTTCGTCAAAAAACACCAAAGTCTGCCCTTCGATGAAAGGCCCGAAGCCCATGGCCGACAGGTTGGCCACGATGGTGCCGGTGTCGAGGTCACCGTCAAAGGCTTGCCGTGCAACAGGTCGTTTCACGAAATTAACTTCCACGAAATGCTTGTAGTGCTGGCGGGCAAACTCCCTGATGGCGGTTGTTTTTCCAACCTGACGCGCTCCTGTCAGCAAAGCGGCTTTCTTATGCGTTGATTTATACCAACTTTCGAGTTTTTTTATGGCTTTACGGCGTAACATTTTGCAACTTTTTTCCACTTATTTTGATGCAAAATTACAACTTTTTTCCAGTATTTCAATACCTTTTTTGCAACTTTTTTCCATTGTTGTTTGGGATTTTGTTGTTTTCGAGATGATTTTATTTGTAGTTTTGCACAAATTCAGGCAATATGAAAATCCTCTCAGTCAATCAAATCCGTGAAGCGGACAAATACACGATAGAAAACGAACCCATCGAGTCCATTGATTTGATGGAACGAGCGGCCACCAAAATCTTTGAATGGCTTTATCGCCGTGCGCCGCGCGAGAAGACCATCAAGATCTTCTGCGGCATGGGCAACAACGGTGGCGATGGCCTCGCGGTGGCCCGACTTTTAGACGAGCAAGAGATTGTCCCGCAGGTGTTTATGGTGCGCCACTCCGACCGCATGAGCCACGACTGCGAGGTGAACTACTACCGCCTGATGAACGAGACCAAAGTGCCGATGTTCGACATCCTCAGCGAAGACGATTTCCCGAAAGTTGGGGCGGATGATGTGGTTGTCGATGCCATCTTCGGCTCGGGTCTCAACCGTCCACCGCAGGGCATGACTGCCGACTTAATTGCCTACCTCAACCAGACCAAGGCCATCCGCGTGGCCATCGACATTCCTTCGGGTCTCTTCGCCGACGAGCCCAGTGCCTTGGGTTTCATCTTCAAGGCCGACTACACGCTGACCTTCCAGTTCCCAAAATTGGCGTTCCTTTTCCCCGAAAACGACCCCTACGTGGGCCGCTTTGAGGTCTTGGACATCGGCCTGCATCCGCGCTATTGTGAGGAGGTGGAGACACCCAACTTACTGACCACCAAGTCGATGGTGAAGCCCATCCTGCACAACCGCACGAAATACTCCCACAAAGGCACTTACGGCCATGCACTGCTTATAGCAGGTTCGGAAGGCAAGACGGGTGCGGCTTTGCTTGGCGCGAAAGCCAGTCTGCGCACGGGCGTGGGCCTGCTGAGTGTTCACCTGCCCAAGGTGGCGCAGCTGCCCATGCAGACCGCCATCCCCGAGGCCATGATTGACGGCGACGAATCCGAAACTTGTTTCACGATGTTCCCACATCTGGATGCTTTTACTGCAGTTGGCGTAGGTCCAGGCTTGGGTAAGGCCGACGACACCGTCCGCGCCTTGAAATGTTTGATTCAAGAAGTGCAGGTGCCGCTCGTCATGGATGCCGATGCCTTGAACATCCTCTCCGACAATCCTACTTGGCTCGCCTTCCTGCCCGCCAAAACCATACTGACACCGCATCCCAAGGAGTTTGAACGCTTGGTGGGGAAGACTTCTACTTCGTTTGAACGCCTTGAGAAACAGCGCGAACTCTCGGTGAAGAACAACCTCGTTGTCGTGTTGAAAGGCGCGCACACTTCCATCACATTCCCGAACGGAACTTGTTTTTTCAACACAACGGGCAATCCCGGCATGGCCACGGCAGGCAGCGGCGATGTGCTGACGGGCATCATCCTTTCGCTTTTGGCGCAACGCTATTCGCCCGAGGAAGCCGCCGTTTTGGGCGTTTATCTCCACGGTCTTGCTGGCGACCTCGCTGCCGAGGAAATAGGGCAGGAGGCTTTGATTGCTTCAGATATTACGGAGCATTTGGGGAAGGCTTACGCTGCGCTTCGTGCGAAATGAGTTAATATATTGAAGATGAATAATTTATTTTGCTATAGGACGACGAGAGTGCTCATTTGCCTGATGCTTTGTTTCGGCATGGCAAAAGCTTATGCGCAAGAATGTGGCTGCACCGACCCGAGAGCACTCAACTATAACCCTGATGCCACGGTAAACGACGGCAGTTGCATTTATCCACAAACTACTGTAACTCCTTATTTTTCAGCAAGTTTATCGGAGGTGCTTAATGGAAGTTCGGGGGCGGTGTTTTTCGACGATATGCTGTTCACCCACAACGACCACAACGACCAAAGCCTATTTCAGATTGACACCACGGATGCCCATATCATAGAGCAGTTGCGTTTTTCGAACATCCCTTTCCGAGATGTTGAGGACTGTGACCACGACAGCCTTTACGTCTATCTCGGCGATATGGGAAACAACCATTCCGGCAACAGGACCGACCTCCATTTCCTGCGCATTTTGAAGTCGTCGCTACATTCCAACAGCCCAATCATCGATACGATTTGGTTTTCGTATTGTGACCAGACGGATTTCTCGCCATGCTCGGGCAACACTACCGATTTCGACTGCGAGGCTTTTGTTGTTGTCGGCGACAGCATTTACCTCTTCACCAAACAATGGACCACCCAGCACACGGTTTTGTACGCCATTCCAAAAACGGCTGGGATTCAAATTGCCCAACGCAAAAGCGAATATGCCGTTGATGGTTTAGTGACTTCGGCCTGTTATCTCCCTGAAAGCCAGCAGATAGTGTTGTGTGGATATAGTAAACTATTGCAACCGTTCGTCGTGCTGCTGTATGATTATCAATGCACCGATTTCTTTTCCGGAAACAAGCGGAAAATGAGCTTGGACTTGCAATTCCATCAGGTGGAGGCCATAACGCATCGCGGCGCCTACCACTTTTATCTGACAAACGAACACGTTTCTCAGTATGGTACTAACATTCCTGCCCAATTCCACAAACTTGATTTGTCGGAATATCTTACACCCATAACACCTACAAGTCTTTTGGAATCGTTTGAAAACCAAGAATTTTGCCTATATCCCAATCCTGCCAAAAACCTGTTGCGTTTCGAGGGGTTGCAAGCCATGTCGGGTTGTTATGAAATCTACAACCGTATGGGGCAACTTGTGCAGAAAGGGCAGTGGGAAAACGGATTGAGAGAGATAAGCCTTGCTTCGATGCGCAGCGGTGTTTATTTCATCAAAATGACGTCAGAGAGGGCGACCAAAGTCAAGTGTTTTGTCATAGAATAGTATCTATGACTTCTGATAAATCTGCTTACCAATAAAGAAATCTGGTGCTTCGGGCGAAATGGGTTTTATCTGACGACCACCCTTTTGACGATGGTGCCTTCGTTTCCATTAGCCACCATGAAATAGATGCCTTTACGACCACTCAAGTTGTACTGCATGGTCTTAGGCTCCCTGTCGTTGTAGGTCACGAAGCTGTCCAACAAAACGCCCATCAGGTCATACACCTTGACCTCCACTTTGCCTTCCATGTGCTCAAAGCGCAGTTCCATGGTGCCGTTGTTGGGGTTTGGGATGATGTCGAAAGTGCACCTTGCCGCATCATGTTCGTCGATGTCGTAAAATGACGGTTTAAGCCAAAAACACGCTGTGTCGTTCTCTTTTGAACATGGACTCACGGCCTTGAAGGAAAGCCAGACCGTATCCTCCACCCAATCCATGGCATACACGGTGCAAGTGCGGTTGTCGTCAGAAGGGACAATGCGCCAGCTCGGTTTTGAAATGCTCCATTCGCATAGGCTGTCAATCCACATGAAGTCGGAGAGCGGGTCGAAGGCACGGTAGGTATAATGGTTCACGTTGAACTCAGTTGCCGTGATGGGATGATGCGGTAACTCGACGCCCGGCGAGACGCATTCCACAACGGGATGAGGCGTGTAATTCACGATAAGGCGCAAGTCAACAATGCTGTCGCATCCCTCATGCGTGAAGCCTTGGTAAAGGTAATTCCCGGATTCGGTCAGATAGCCGCTTGGAGCCGTCGACCATGGATACTTGTCGCACACCGTATCGTACAAAACAGTGCTGTAACCTTCAAAAACTGTAAGGTCAAGCGAATAGATTTCGTTGCATCCTGCAACGTCCGTAATGGTGTCGTAATAAATCCCGCTGTGCAAATAGTTGTGACCATGCCATGTGAACGAATTTTCGCACGTCACTTCTGTTTCCGTTGGGTGGACTTGCTCGTGGCCTATCGTAAGATGCAAAGTGACTGTACTGTCGCAGCCGAAAGCCGTTTGTGAATAATAAGGGTAGTTGCCTGATTCCGTATAGGTGTTACCATGCCATGTGAATTCGTTGCAAACCACTGCCGTTGTGTCGCTTTCGACATCATAGCCAAGGGTCAGGTTCAGCACGAAGGTGCTGTCGCACGCGCCGGGTGTTGTGACAAAATCGGTGTAAGTGCCGCCTTCCGTATAAGTGGTCCCTCGCCAAATGTAGCTGTTACATGCCGTCACATTTTGCTCAGAACTATAGCTGTTGCCGATTTCAAGATTCAAAATATAAATGCTGTCGCAGGTTCCGGGTGTCTGGACAACATGGGTGTAAGTGCCGCTCTCCGTGTAGGTGGTTCCATACCATTCATAGCTGTCGCAAGATGTAATATTCTCTTCTGAAGAAAGCGTCCTGACCTCTATTTCTTTGGTAAGAAAAATGGAATCCATGTCTCTATGAGGATTATGAAGCACGTTTGTCACAGTGTAAAAGCCGTCAGTGCTATAGGTGTGAGTGACCTGTTCCCCTTGCGCCGATGTGCCATCGCCGAAATACCATGTTACATCATCATAATTCCAGTTGGTCACCGTATTGAACGTTACGGCTTGATTGGAGCAGAAATAATGGTTTTCAGGAATTTCCGTGTAAATCCAATCATCAATCGTCATGCTGTAAGAGAGGTTTGTGGTAAAACTGTGTGCCTCCAAAAAGACTCCCGAATCAAACATGTCATCACCAACATCGCAAATGGCCATTTTGATATGATAGTTCGACATGGGAATCACGTCGAAACGTACTTCAATCACCGTTGTAAACCCGTCAAATTGAATGGAAGGACCGCCTGCATTGTCAATGTAATATGCTGAATTGTGGTACAAATTCACGTTATCTATGCTGACAACCTCTGTCGTTCCGGGTATCAAGGCCATGTTTTGATGGTCGTAATACCCGCCCGCCGGATTGATGCCATCAACAAAGAAGCCGAATACGTCATTATAACCCAAGCCGACATATTCCATGTATTCTTCGGAGCCGAACACAAAGCTGAAAGACAACATATTATCCCATGGGACAAAGTCAAACTCAAGCACTGCAACATCAAATGGATCGTCCGAAGCAATGGAAGCTAAATCATTATCATAATATGACGCGCAATTTGTAGGTACACTATAACCATCGTCGTAATTCGGACCTACAGCGACACTTATCCCTCCAGAGGCAAGGATCAAGCCGGATCTTATACCTAAGTTAGTAGATATGCTTCCTGTCTCAAATATTCCAATGCTGTTGCAATCAATGACCCTGTTGGAACCATTGAATTTGGCATTGGAAATAGTGACGCCATTGTCCAAAAGAATATTCCTGACCAACGAATCTGCAGTCCATCCGTTTAAGGCAGAGGCTTCTGTCACAATGAGTTGGGCATGAAGTTTTCCCACACATGCAAAACCCAAAAATAGGGTAATATACAGTAGTATGATTGCTCTTTTCATTTTTGAAATTCTATTTTTTTGGCAGAGGCAAAATTACATTTTTTTGGTAATAAAGAACGAATAATGCGTGAAAAACTGAAAAATATTCTTGGTGTCCAAAAGAAATGCCTAATTTTGTCACATGATTAAATCGACTGTCACCAACAAGGAAATCTGGCGCATAGCATACCCCATCATGCTGGGTAACTTGGCGCAAACCATTATCACTTTTACTGATACGGCCTTTCTCGGTCACCTCGGCACCAACGAACTGAGCGCCTCCATGATGGCAGGCCTGTATTATTTCGTCTTCACCACCTTGGCGATGGGCTTTGCCGTGGGCATCCAAATCTTCATTGCGCGGCGTTTCGGCGAGGGCAACTACAATAAAATCGGTGTGGTGTTTCAGCATGGGGCCTTGTTTGTGCTGGGTTTGGGCATCTTTTTGTTCAGCATCTTGTTCTTTTTCAGCCACAAGTTGCTACACATCATCATCGAGTCGGAGAATATTTGTGCGGCGGCGAGCGAGTATCTGAGATTCAGGCAGTTCGGTATTATGTTCGTGGTGTTCAACTACTTGTTTCGCTCGTTTTATGTCGGCATCAGTAGCACCAAAGTCATCACCTTCTCGACGCTCATCATGGCCGTCGTCAACATCTTTTTCGACTATTCCCTGATTTTTGGCCATTTCGGCTTGCCCGAGATGGGCATCGGCGGCGCGGCCTTGGCCTCACTGATGGCTGAAATCACGGCGTTCTGCTTCTTCTGGATTTACACCTACATTAAGATTCCGCACGAGGAATACGGCATGTTCCGTTGGCATCAATGGCAACCCGCTTTGATGGGCGACATCCTGAAAGTGGCCTTCCCGAGCATGATACAGCGGCTGTTCTCCTTCGGCGCTTGGTTCATTTTCTTTGTGATGATTGAGAAGATGGGCGAGACGGCTATCGGCGTGTCGTCGGTGGTGCGCAGTACGTACATGATTCTCATCATTCCATGCATCGCCTTC
>Ga0265298_10008223_pt1 | contig 12565 bp, 25 predicted proteins | sample AusTroGonzalo_MG_3_FD_193486 | JGI IMG/M metagenome (GOLD analysis project Ga0265298, IMG submission 193486) | Bovine rumen microbial communities from tropical cattle in Woodstock, Queensland, Australia - Gonzalo_01 | ecosystem: Host-associated > Mammals > Digestive system > Stomach > Rumen ... | reverse complement strand
GTATGAATTTGATAATATTGCATTGCTCAAATGCAGCCAAGGTAAGTGCCCTAATTTGATTAAGGCTAATCAGGGCTACATCAAGATAGAAACTACGGAGGGCAAGACATATGAAGTTCAATAATATTGAATCATTTTTAGATGCACTTGAAGATAGAATGGATCAACTAGAGCCTGATTCTATAACAAGTTCAACTATCGTTGCAAGCAGCTTCACAGAAGACGAATACGAAAAGTTTGGTTCTATCGTAGATGAAGCTAAAGCACTTTGTAGTAGCGATGAAGATGTTATTGATTACATCAGCAATCGACTAACTGATCTCGGATATTCCGAAGATGAGATAGTAAAAGTATTAGATTACGAGGGACTGTAATATGAAATTTGTATTTGCATCTGAACGAGGGAAGTTACTTCGTGAGCGTCAACTTTACATTGATGATTATAACACCAGAAAAGCAACTCACGAAGCTCAGGTAGAAAAATATCAAACAGATACCGAAAACTATACTGAAAATATCAAAGATTTTGTTGTAGCATTCTTGTCTGCTGAATTAGCTCAGTTACCTGGAGTAATTCTTAAAGTAGACGAAGCTAGAGATAATGAACCTCTAGCTAGAAGATATTATATCTATATGCGTTACCAGTCTCAGAAGCGTGCTAATAAGCAAGAGAAATGGACTGATGAAAGTTATTCCTATGGTGTAGAAAGCGGTAGGCTCAAAGGATTTGGATGGACATTTACTATCTACCTTTCACCTCAGAAGCAAGAAGATGGTTCATACATCAACGTAGTTAAGAAAGCACCTCTAATTGAAGCAAACGCATTGGATTCTAATGATTACTTCGAATTAAAAGCTACTTACGATTTGTTTTCTAAGATTGACACAATCGATTGGAATGCTGTAATTTCACATATTAGTAACAGCGCTCCTAAGAAAGAAGATATCATTACTGAACCTGATCCAGGATACTTCTCTACACATAAATGGGATTCTAAAATTGCTCAGTATGAAATCAATAGAATTATCGGTAAGGACCTCTGGTTGAAAGTTAGGATAAACAGAGAAGATTCTTACGACAGATACAATTCTAACAATGCAGGTGTTGATGGTCAGGGTTGGGTCAAGATCAATTCTCAAACAGATAAGTTCTACATCTTCAACTGGTTAGGTTGTAGATACAACGATGATGAGATACAGACTTGGGAGCCTAGTTACATCAACAGTCAGATGAGACATGAATACAGATTGAAGAAAATTTATTTTGAACCTATTCAGCCTATTCAGTATGCAACTACAGACGATCTTACACAGAAAGTAAAACCTGATTATCTTGCAGATGTTCCGGAAGACGATAACTAATCTAAACCTTATTTAATTTAGAGGTAACATTTATGATTAAGTACAAAAACATTTCGTCTTATCCGTTAACTTTTTACAATATAACATTCAACCCGAATGAAATAAAAGAAGTTCCTGGATTTGTAAATCATCCTAAGATGATACGAGTCACAGAAACAGTACAGCCTAAGCCTAAAGCAGTAATTGAAATTTCAAAGTCTGCAGCGAAGGTTGAAGCAAAACCTGATGCAGAAGTGAAACCGAAGCGTCAGTACAACAGAAAGAATAATAATAAGTAATTATAACAGGAGGAGTCAGCAATGGCAAAGATTACAGTTAATCCTATATCCAATAACTACTCTATCAATGTTGCAAATGCTAATTACTGCACAGTAGCGCTGCCTATCACAGCATGTTGGGGACCTGCATTTGAAGATCCTAACACTACTAATAAGGATTTAGAAATAGCACTTGAAGATACAGTTTGGACAAGATTTAACGCTACACAGGCAGGACTTCAAAGTTTTGTAGCAACTTTTAGAGGTCCTTCATCTAATTATAGAAGAGCAAAGGATTATTCCTATCAGATCGCTCTTTCACTTCTTACAAACGGTTACGACGTTCTCGTATGCAGACTCTGCCCTGGCACATATGCAGGCAGACAGTTTACAGAAGCAGATGCTTACGCAGTTTTAGCTTCTGAGCCTGCTGATTGGGCAACAGATTACGCTAACTACTTCAAGAAGGAAGACGATAATTACGTCGCAGTAGAAGGTGTTTCAACAACAGTAGCTCCTGAATTTGCAGAAAACACATATTACAAACATGAAGATGATGCATATGTTCTCTTATCATCTGAACCCATCGATTGGGCAACTGCTTATGCTACCTACTTCACAAAGACTGGAGAGAATACATATGCAGCTGTTGAGGGTGTTCCTGCGACAGTAGCTCCTACATTTGCATCTGGTACATATTACGAGAAGACAGATGGCGGAGATACACTTTCTGTAAAGGCAAAATATCCTGGTACTTTTGGTAACAACATCGTTGTAACTCTCAAGAAGATCACTAATGGATCTCTCACATATTGGAATGCAATTATCTACGCAGTAGATTCTTCTAATATCAGAACATCTCTTGAGAACCTCACATTCGTATTTGACGTAGATAATTCTACAGATACACTCTTGCACATCAGTGAGATCGAATCTAACTTCGTAACATTCTCAGGTTATGAAGGACTTACAGAGGAAAGCGAGCTTGTAGGTGATGTAACATCTGATGTTCCTACTATTCAGCTTAAGAATGGTACAGATATTGCTGCTCAAGATCCTGGTACAGACACAGTAGCATCTGTTCTTGCTACAGCTAAAACTTATGCAGAAGATAGATTTACATTATCAGCTGATCCGGATGCACAATATCTCACAACGCTCAATGATTTAGCTTCTAGACTTACAGATATTAACATCGCTTATGCAATCAGATATAGAGAGTGGACATTCACATATGCTACTAAGGTATTTGATCTTCTCAAGGATAAGCTCACATACAATCCTAACAGAATCATCTCACCTTGGGATGACCAGAACTTCTACGAGTTAGGTGTAACAGATCCGCTTCCTAGATTTGGTACAATTTCTCCGATGCATATTAAGCTCATGGAAGTTGCATACAACAGCAGATGTGCAACAGCCCTTCTTGACATTCCGAAGAGTTTATCTCGTGATGGTGTTTGGATTGATTCTTCTGATGAAACTAAGGAAGGTTACGTACAGAAGCTTTGCAGATATACACCTTCTGATCCTACTCAGCAGACCGGATTATTCACATCATCTTCTGCTCTCTTCGCTCCTTGGGGTCAGTATACATATGCTGGTACAAGCAGACCGGCGCCTGCTTCTCCCGCATTCTTAGCTCTCATGATTACAAGAGCAATGATCCTCAATCAGGCAAATCAATATGAATGGGCACTTCCTACAGTAAGAAGCACAAACTTCAAGCTCGGAAAGTTAGATTACACAGTACCTGAGAACTTACTCGACAAGTGGCAGTCAAGAGAAGGTTGCAGACTCAATGTTATTACAAACCTTCCTGAGATCGGTGCTGGTATCTGGGGCAACTCAACATTATTCGAAGTACCTCCGGCAACTTACCAGGCACTTGCTAACCTCTCTACAAGATTCATCTTCAATGCAATTCAGGATGTAGTCTACAGAGTAGGTATCGGAATCACATATCAGTACAGCAACGCAAATGCTTACGATAGATTCTACGCAGGTGTTACACCTATTCTTGATACAATGTCTAACCTGGGTGCACTTGTAAAGGGTGCAGATGTACCTGGTAGAAGCGATCTCGACGATCCTGGATACTCAGTAACAATGTCTGCCGATATCAACGGTCTTGATTCAGTAAATGCTAACTCAGTAATTGGTAAGATCGTTATCAGAACAGCAGGCGTAATTGAAGATATCACAATCGACCTCATCGCACTTCCTCAGTCAGCAGCATTAACCTCCTGATATCTTGATATAACAAAGTAGGCGGTAGGTAGCAAAAGCTATCTGCCGCTTATTTTTTAGACTAATTTATCAGAGAGGTATGAATATGTCAGAAGAAGAACTCGAATATTGGTTGAATTTTATTGTAGATGAAGAATCTCCTACAGAAGAAGATTCACAATCGTTATAAACCACATAGATCTTTCTTGGAGGAACGCAAAAATGCACGGAGATTTCTACTTTGGTAAGAGTGAAAGAGATTTATTTGGCAATCTCATATCTGAAGCATGCCCTGGCTGGATCATTTCAAAGAAAGTTGTTGATTGTGATGCAGGTAAGGATTTCAGCTTAGCTGGTGTAGCAGATACACTTGCAAAAATGTATCCTGAACAGTGTAGTGGATCTTACACAGTAACTTTCGGAACAGAATCAGAAACAGCAGAATTTAATCTCTTTACTATCTTAGGTGCACTCGAAGGAATGTGCTATAACGGCGAAGCATATGAAGTAGCAGATGGATATTACTACGTAGGATCTTATGCCGACTGGCACAGTGATAAAGAAGCTCAAGCAGAATTAGATGATTTAAGAAATTCTGAATCGTTATAATCAGTACAAAGCAACTATCAATTCTGAACTTGAAGTTGCATAAGCAGTACTCCTTTTTATAGTGACATGGCCTGTTGTAAGTGACATACAGCAGGCCTAAATTATTTAATATGAATTGAATCGTTATAGAAATTGCATCCTGCTTAGGATGGAGACATTATTGTTTTCCTCTAAACTCAGAACCGGTTGTGCATTGAGCGGCGCAGCCGGTTCTTTTATAAAAGATAATTTATTAATAAAATATAAATTTTAAAATAATTAGAGAATTTTTAAACGATTCTCTTTTAATTTGCTTATAAGTATCATATAATTAAAATGTCACTATAGTTATGGCCCATACATATCAAGAGCCCACAGGGCAGGAGGTCGCATATGAAAGAGTACAGAGTAGAAGTCAAGCCTTGGATGACACTTAAGTCCGACGATACATTCGACTTCATGAAAAAGTTCAATAATGATATCCCGATGCCGTTAGTAATCATGTATACTAGCGGTAAGCTTGCTGAAACAAAGGGCATGGTCAAGATGACCCTTCACGGAGATATCAAACAGCGAGTTATTACAACTTGCATGGCCTGCGGTAGGCCTATCACCAATAAGATTTCTCAGTTCTTCGGAATCGGTCCTATCTGCGGTGGTCACAATTACGTCAGCCCTTTCGATACAGAGGAAGAGCTTGACGAAGCAGTAGCTGCTTATCGTGAGAAGTTAGTTAATACAATCTGGACCGGTTGGATCGCTAAATCCGCTATCAAGTCTATCGAAGATGAAGCAGAGAACGAAGTTTCTCTTGAGGATCTTCCGATGTTAGGCGAACCTGGTAAGGCAGCTCCCGCAGCTCCTAAGATCTACGCTAGAGTAGATAAACCCGTCAGAGGTACAGACGATTTCTCAGTATTTCTTCGTTTTGATTACAATCCAGGAATTGTTAGTGCTATCAAAGATGGCATCATAACTGCTCATAGATCTTGGGATCCAGAGAAGAAGCAGTGGGAGATCGACTACTCCGAATTCAACAAACTCAAGGAAGCTCTTTCCTCCTTCGATTGGGTAGTAGAGAACGAAGATATAGTTCCTAAGCCGGTTGAAGTAGATCCTAACTTCGATTTCAAGACAGCTCCGATGACACATCAGCTCGAAGGTATTCAGTACGGATTAGATCACACCAGATTCCTTCTCGGAGATCAGCAGGGACTCGGCAAGACGAAGCAGATAATTGACCTCGCTTGCATTCGCAAGAAGACTTTCGGATTCAAGCACTGCCTTATTATCGCTTGTGTTAACTCCCTCAAGTGGAACTGGCTCGAAGAGATCGAAAAGCACTCCAACGAAACAGGTTTCATCTTAGGCCAGTACATGATGCCTAGACGTAAGAAGTTAGCTATCGGTTCTAATGCAGATAAGCTCGCTCAGCTTGAGCAGATCGGCAAAGGTTCTGAGATCGATTCACATTACTTTATCATCACTAATATCGAGTCTCTCAGAAATCCTGATATCGCTGCAAAACTCAAGGAGCTTTGCGATAATCATATTATCGACATGATCGCCGCTGATGAGATTCACAGATGTAAAAACCTCGACACCAAGCAGGGTCAGGGACTCATTCAGCTCCAGCCTTCATATCGTGTAGCAATGACAGGTACACCTCTTATCAACACACCGTTAGATCTCTACGCAATTCTCAAGTGGTTAGGTTATCAGCCCTACGAATTCAAGTCATTCAAGTATCATTTCTGCAGATACGATGAATGGGGCAATATCATCGGTTACAAGAATATCGATCAGCTCAGAGATCAGTTGAGCGCAATCATGATCCGTAGAACAAAGGAAGAGGTTATGCCTTACCTTCCCGAGAAGATCTACAAGACAGAATATGTAGAACTCACAGATGAGCAGAAGAAAGTTTACAACGATGTCATCGATGGTGTAATAAACGACGAATCACTCGAAACTGCTCAGGATTGCGAGCTTGTTCTTAAGTTAAGACTTCGTCAGGTTTCAGGAGGTATCGGACCTTTCAGAAACTTAAAGAAAGTTCCTAAGCTTGATCGACTTGAGCAGCTTGTCGAAGAGGCGGTATACGCAGGTACAAAGGTTATCGTCTATAGTAACTGGGTAGAGGGTATTGAGCCCGCCATAGAGCGCCTTAGCAAGTATAATCCAGTAGTTATCACAGGTGCAACTGATGATGCAGATCGTCAGGCTCTCGTCAATAAGTTCCAGAATGATCCTGAAGTCAAGGTCATCATCGGAACAATCGGAGCTCTTGGCACAGGTTTCACACTTACAGCTGCTACAGAAGTTATCTTCTTAGACGAGCCTTGGAATGCTGCTACAGAAGATCAGGCCATCGACAGAGCACACAGAATCGGCACAAAGTCTGCAGTTACAATTCACATCCTCATATCTTATGGTACATATGATGAAGACGTACACGATATAGTCCTCGGCAAGAAAGAACTTTCTAACAATATCGTCGACAGGCAAGACCTCAAGATGTGGAAGGTAGCTTAATTATAATCAGAATCGTTATAAATAGTAGGAGGTAACAGCAATGAAAACATTAAAGCAAGTACAAGCCGAAGAGAAGTATGCAGATGTTTTCACTTTGGAGGAATTCTGCAAACTGCTAGATGATGGGTCCATCACATCTTACGACGGTTGGGGTTACTTCCATGACGGAGAGAAGCGTACAAAGTACGAAGTATATGATGATACATTAACTTGGGACGATGTGAAGAATTTTCCATACGTTGTATGGGTGAATAAATAAGGAGGTAAGCTGATATGGCAAACAATTCGTGGAAAACTAGGATACGAAATAATGGCTCAAGATTTATCTGTAAGCAGTGCTGCTGTTGCGGTAATGCTTTTATGACAGACATCTGCCCAATATACTTAGCAGATAAGAGACCCCTTTGGTTATGCGACGATTGTACTAAATTATTTGAAGCTAAGTATCAGCTGAAGGAGGGAGCCTAATATGTTAATCCAGATAGAAGTTGAAAATTGCACAGATTGCCCTTATTTCGATAAGCGATACGAGTTTGGAGAATATACAAGTTACTGCTCTCACGAGGAAGCAGCGAAGACAGGTCCCGAAGGTATCGGAAGCGAAGCTGCATACAATCATGTAGGACAGGATAGATTACCTTCAAAAGGAATTAGTTACCTTTGCCCTTTCAAGAAACGTGAAGCCAACAGGTGGATCTTAGTAACAGATCGACTTCCAGTGGATCGTATTCGTTGCGAAGTAATCGGCAAAGATGAAGACGGTTTGATCATTTCTACAATGAATTATGAGCCTGTAGGTAAGAAGTTCGTTAGCAGTGGGCCTTACTATCCTGAAGTTATTGCTTGGCGACCTGTACCTAGCGAATTAGATAAGGAGAACGACGATGATGAATAATACCTCTGAATGCAAGACTTGTATTTTATCTCAAGTTTGCGAGTTAAAGAAGAATAAGAGAACACCTTGTAAGTGTCGTAGATCGGGTTACACCGAGAGGAAGGAGAAATAATATGACAGTCACCATTACCGTTCCGCATTCAGAGTTTGAGCAGTTTCAGGAACTTAGCCGTCAGGGTATGTTTGCTTATGATCGTCTGGGATATTCTGATGACGGTGAGTATGTAAGGTTGTTTGGATCCCCAGCAATGGTGTTTGACATTATTGAGCGTGGAATCCATATCACTATGCATTAAAGATAGAGAGAGATACTATGAGTGATGAGGTTAAGATAAAGTTGGCTGCTCTTGTAATCATTGTGGTGATTGCAGCCGTTGCTTGTTATAGCTGTGATAAGAATGACTGGAATGACGGGCATTGTCCGGTTTGTGGAACTGCTTGGAGATATGAACAGGCCGTAGGACATAGATTCTCTACTGGTTACATCTATGTGTGTGATAAGTGTGGAAATCATATTGAGATTTCATACGCACCTTGGGGTGAGCCAGAAGAAACTACGGTAGAGGATTGGTATTCTGAAACCACAGAGGGTGACATAGAGGAGCTGGAAGATGACTAACTTATTAGAGGAGATTCTGTTTTTCGCATTCCTATTTGCTCCAGGCATAGCAGCTTTGTCCATTATCATAGGGATTATCGTTATAGATATAAGATATAAGAAATCAGAAAAGCAGAGATAACTGCGATAGGAGATGTACTATGCCAGATGATAATTTACTTGAAATCACTGTATATATTACAGGCGAAGTTGAGATAGATCATACTCACAATGAGAAGTCTAGAGTATCTCCAGTTACTCGGGAACACAAGAATCTCAGAACTGGTGAAGAACGGATAACACCTGGTTATCACATTGTTTGTCCTGAAGATGAGAAAGATTATTGGATTAAGCAAGCTATTGAATTAGTTCAGAAAGATTGCGATGAGGAAATCGCACGTCAGATGAAGATCAAAGCAGATATGACTAAGCGCTTAACTGAATTGGAGGTAAAGTGATATGACAGATGTTGGAAATAACACAGTTATCGTTGATGTAAAGCCCGTGTTCGACGGCAGGTTTCAGTTCTTCAACGGCAATGGACACATGCTTAATGTATCTGATCTATATGTAGCAATGGAAGCGTTCGATCATGACTATGAAGACATTGCATTCAGAGTACTCAAGCAGGAAGACGTAACAGAGAACCCGATCACCTTCAACATCGCAGTAAATGTAGAAGGCAAATTTCTCTTGTACACTCATGATGAGAGAATGGTAAATGTAGGATATATCAATTTCATTAAGGTAGATAATTTATATGCTGCAATGGAAGGGTTATCTAGAAGATATAAGGACGTAGGTGAGTTTGCGTTTAAAATCACCACAGAATATTTCTAAGTGTGGAGGTAGTGAGATATGACAGCAGATGATAAGACACTTGATACTTACAGAAATGCTTTAAAGCAGTATGTTGAGTTAGAAGAACGGGCTAAAAAGTTTGCAAACAGAATAAGTAAAGCCCTGTATAAATTAAGTTTCAATATAGATTATATTGAACTTCAGGATGAAGATAGTGTTTATATTTCAGGTACTATATTTTGGGGAGGCTCCGAAGAATATGAACATTATATAATCCCTCTTGGGTGGTTTATTCTTCCTGAAGAAGAGCTTACTCCTGCAATTGATAATTGGATTAAAGATTATAAGAAGGCTCAGAAGCAGAAGGAAGAGGAAGAGCGCAAGAAGAGAGCAGAAGCAAAGAAGCAAGAAGAGCTTGCTGAGCTTAAAAGGCTCCAGACGAAGTATAGTAATACTATCTAATAAATCAGAATCGTTATAAATAATATACAAAATATTTTATTTGAAAGGATACTGTTTATGGCAAAGTATTGGGATAAATTCGCAGAAGAATATGTAGATGAAAAGGATTTAGAGGTAACAGCACCTCCAGAAAGGTACTTCAGAATCGAAGATGTTGAGGGTACAATTAACTCCCTCAAGGATACAATCAGAAGAGCAGAAGAAGCTATTGCCGTATTAAGCGGTGATCCTACATAGGAGAGTTAAGTTATGTCAAGACAGATAGTTCCAAGAAATGCTCGTGGGCAGTTTACAGGACACACTCCGACAGAAATTCAGCTAAAGTGTGAAGAACTTGCTCGTGAGTTATACAAAGCATTTCCTGATGTGGATATCTTTGATATTCAGAACATTGCTATTCGATCATTAACCTGGATCGGTAGTATGACAATGCTACAAGAATCCCCAGTTGCAGAAGCAACACAGACAGATGAGGAGGAATAAATATGGATACAAGAGATAATCCAAAGTTCAGAGAATTCTTATACGGAGTGAGAGGAAATAAGCAACACAGATACACATATCCGCATGTTAGTTATTCTGATTTTCTAAGTCGTGTACAGTCTATGTATGTACCTGCGAGCCACAAGATTAGGTGAGGGGGAGATGATAATGGAAGATACCTTAAAATCTATAGGTGAGATTATACTTATTATCGTAGGCGGGTTACTTATCTGCTTCTTGACTTTCGGATGTCAGCAAGCTATCGACAGTAACAAGTATAACGATGGTGTATGCGACTGCGGTGGTCATTTCTATTATGAACAAGCAGTTGGTCACAGATTCTCTACCAACTACATCTACGCTTGTGATAAGTGTGGTAAGAGGATTGAACTTTGCTACACACCTACAGAATCAGATCCAATAGAGAATCAGATAAATTCGGATGCTGATAGCTGGATGACTGAAGAACATAATTCGGAGGAGAATTAACTATGAATGAAACAATAACTGCTACATGTAGCATGGAATGGGTAGAACCTACACCTCTGTTATATACAATATCCTGGAAAGATCCTAATGGTGAATTGGTTCGCAAAGAACATCTTCCCTTAAGAGATGTTGAAGATCTTATGGAAAAGTTTCAGGAAGATAATGAATATCACTACAATCCGATAATCACGGATATCAGAGTAGTTAGCGAATTCTGATAAGGTGATCTTTATGGTAGAAGGTATTTTATTTCTGATTATACTTTGTGGTCCTGCTATCGCTGGGATATCTATTCTAATTGAAATGACAGTTATCGATGCACAGTATAAGCGAGCAGAAAAGAGGAACTAATATGACAGAACTTCCACAGTATCATTTTGATAGAGACGATTTCGTAAAGGTTTGGGAGGAAGTTTTTGGAGATAAATCCCTCGATGTTATAGACGCTTGCATCAGTCACATCACTACCTCTAGTTTTGAATTGTGGTGTGACGCTGATGAAGAATATTACATCGAATATCTTCCGACAGGCGTAACAATCAACTGGTATAAAGGTGGGCATCTTGGGAGAACCAATACTTGCACAGATCCCGATTTTACTTTAGATGACTTTAGTAAGTTTTTGACGCAGCTCAAAGAAGAATTGTTTATGGAGGCGGATTGATATGACAAAAATAATTCTTAAAGAAGTTTCAGAGGGTGTATGCCGTTGGTTTTGTGATAATTGTAATCAACAGATTGACAATGTACCTGAAAATCTTTTTAGCAGACCTCTTATTGATAAGTGTCCGTATTGTGGCATAACTTTTTCTGATTATGAATTATGCAAGATCCGAATTGATATGCAGAACCAGGTTTTTGCTGAATTTGGTATTGTTAATCCTGATAAGAAGTGAGGTAGATTGATATGGCAGTAAAGATTGGAACGCTCGTCAAATTCAAAAACAGAGAAGAACTTGCTAAAATACCTTGTGGAGTAGTCTGTGATAAGGTCTTTTACAAGTACAACGAAACACAGTTAAATTGGTATGCAGATAAAATCGCCATAATAATTGATGAACGGGACGGGGAGTACGAAGTGTATTTTCCTCATAATGACGATACTCACGCTTGGAGTTACGAAGAAGAATTTGATGTAATAGATGATTTACTTAAAGATTATAGATGAGGTAGATTGATATGGCAAAGAAAAATCAGTGGTTAAAGGTCAGTGATCTGATCGAGATTTTGAATACTATGCCACAAGATGCTGTGGTTGTAGTTCATAATTCAGCTATGTTTGAGCATGGAGATTACTATGCTACGAGAAACGACATTGAATTATACCCAGATGTTGAGGGTGAAAAGCAGGTAATGATCGGAACGAATTATCTGACTTTAGCATTGGGGTGGGAGGACAATTGATATGGGAAATAGTCCAAGCAGCATTTTATTCCGACTTCGTGATAAAGGGCATATTACAGAAGAGGAGTACACCAAGCTCAAAGAAGCAGTAACTTTGGCACGAGAAGATAGTGAACCGACTATATTCATCCCTGTATGCGGAGGTTATGACCATAAACTGTTCTGCAAGAAATGTGGTTATCAGACTACTCGATATGAACTTAAAGATGCAAAGCATTGTCCTATGTGTGGGAAGATCATTAACAAGGAGAGAACTTGATATGGGATACGGACAAGAAATGTCAGATGATGATTATTTTGGATACTTCGGAGAAGAAGATGATCAGGAAGCACTAGCAAATGCTATTCGTGTGCGTATCGAAGATCACCTTTGGATTGATAAGTATGGGCATGCTCTTAAGGTTGAAGATATGAGAACACCCCATATTTGGAATTGTATTAGATTTTTGAATTCTCAAAAGA
>Ga0265298_10008222_pt1 | contig 12566 bp, 11 predicted proteins | sample AusTroGonzalo_MG_3_FD_193486 | JGI IMG/M metagenome (GOLD analysis project Ga0265298, IMG submission 193486) | Bovine rumen microbial communities from tropical cattle in Woodstock, Queensland, Australia - Gonzalo_01 | ecosystem: Host-associated > Mammals > Digestive system > Stomach > Rumen ... | reverse complement strand
GAAGAGTGAACTCGGCATGGCCCTTGGTATAACCGTTACCCATGATCATGTTCACATCGCTGCCGATACCTTCAGCGCCCAAGCTGGCCTTGGTGAAGCTGGTAGCCATGGAGAAGAAGTAAACGATACCGTCGTCCTTGGTGCAGAGCACAGCGGTCATTTCCTGATCGGGAACGTTAACACAGTTGATGGTCACATCGGCCATCTTGCCGTTAGTCAGTTTCTCAACCAATTCGTAAACCTGCACGGGAGTCATGCCGGCAGCTGATTCCACGATGTCGCAGAAACCGAGGTCTTTGATACGCTGGGTTGACTTGGGGCTGTTGGCGATACCGATCACCTTACCAGTGACACCAACACGTTTCTTAGCCTCGTAAGCGCAGAGCATACCGCTCTTGCCACCAGCACCGAGGATGACAACAGTCTGGCCATACTGGCACAATTTGGCAGTCTGGGCAGGAGCACCGGCAACGTCCAATGCACTCAAAGCCAGTTTCTCAGGCATGTCGGTCGGAATCTTAGCGTAGATACCGCTCTCGAAAAGGATAGCCTTACCCTTGATGTCCACTTGGTCAACATCAGGACGGATTTCCAGAATTTCGTCAATGCGCAACGGAGTCAGTGAGAGGCTCACGAGGGTAGCGATGCGGTCGCCTTCTTTGAGGTCAATTTTGCCCTTCAAAGCGTCACCGATTTTCTCCACCTTGCCGAGGAGCATACCACCAGAACCAGTACGACGGTTACGGTGCTTGCCTTGCAGCTCAACATTGAGGAACATCTCTTTCTTCACTTCTTCCATGATCTTTTCTTCGCTTGCGCCAGGACCAGCTTGCTCCTTGGCATAGTTATGGATGTCGGTGAATGATGCGGAGTCGATGTTCAGGGTCTGCACATCAATCAGGATCTCGTTGTCGTAGATCTCGTCCATGTTGTTGTCAATCTTGTTGGCGGGTTGGGGAAGAACACCCTTGGGTTCAATCACACGGTGCGTGCCGTATTTGTTTCCTTTTTTCTGCATAAAACTTATGATATTTTAGAGGTTAATAATTTTATGTATTTGAAGGTGCAAAGATAAAAAAAAATTGTATTTTTGCAACCTCAAAAAAAAGGAATTCAATAATTTTTTAATCACTTAAAAATCAAAGAAAAATGAAGAAATTAATGTTATTGATCGCTGCTGCATGTTTCGTATTTGTATCATGCAACAACAAACCCGCAGAAGACCAGGTTGCCACTGAAGAAAACACCGAAGTTACCGAAGAGCACCACTGCTGCCACGAAATGACTGAAGAACAGAAAGCTTTCAAGGCTGACTGGGAAAACTGGGACAACCAGACCGACGAGAGAAAAGCCGAACTGATTGCCAAAGCAAAAGAATGCTTCGACAAGAGAATGGCTGAATTCGAAGCTCACAAAGCTGAATGTGAAGCTAACAAACCCGAATGCGAAGCTAAAAAAGCTGAGTGCGAAGCTAAGAAAGCCGAAATCGACAAGGTTATGGCTAACTGGGACAAGATGACCATTGAAGAGCAGAAAGCTTTCTTCGACGAAAACGCCCCCTGCTGCAAAGAACACAAATGCTGCCACAAAGGCGAAGGTGAAGGCTGCTGCCACAAAGAAAGTGAAAAACCCTGCTGCAAAGGCGAAGGCGAGAAACCTTGCTGCAAAGGCGAACAGAAATAATCAGTTTTTATCTGATGTGAAAAAACGGTGGGAATCCCCCACCGTTTTTTTTATGCGCGTTATTCCAGAAATTTATGTAATTTTGCAGCAACTAATTGTAGAAAAAATGAAACGCTTTGTTTTCGTCATTTTCTTCTTGTTATTGAATGTCGTGGTTTTTGGACAAATCCAAGTGCGCTACGACAAGGAAGCCATCATTGACTCTGTCGATAATGCCTATCAAAACGCTTGGAAAGCGGTGAAATACTGCGAGGGCTACCGCATTCAGCTAGTGGCGGTGTCCAACAAAAACGGGGCGCAGAAAGTTTACAATGACTTCAAAGCCGCCTTCCCCGAGGCCAACGCCTACCTCTCTTATACCGAACCCACTTTCCGCGTGCGCGTGGGCAACTTCAAAAACCGCATCGACGCCTACCGCTTCCTGATGAAAATACAATGGCAATTCCCCGGGGCGTTTATTACGAGGGACAAGATTTCTTTTAGGGAAATATAAAATCATCCATCTTTATAAATTACACAAAAAAAAGAAACTATGAAAAAGTTAGTATGTATCCTGGCAATTGGTGCCTTGGTTTTAGGCTTCTCCTCCTGTAAAAAAGAAGGTCAATACATGCCTAAAAAGAAAATCACCCAGATTGTTGACAACTCCGTAATCACTGTGGCTGGACAATCTGTCACTAACACCACCAAACAGAATTGGGTATGGGGCGGATCAGTGCTTTCCAACATTGACTATTTCGACAACGCCGACAACAACGTTCTTTCCGTGTTCTTTAATTACGACAGTGACAACCGTATTTCTGAAATCACCACCACTTCACATGAATCATTCAAATACACCTATGAAGGCAAATATCTGAACAAGATTGAATATTACAGAAATGAAAATTTCATTTGCACTTACGTTTTCAGTAGAGACAACAAAAAAATCATTGAAGTGATTCTTTCCAATCCTACCAAATCCGCTATTACCATGGATGTCAACCCCTTCATGTTCATCCTGCCAGAGAGCGCTGCCAAATCTATTGCCAAGACTTCCGCCAAAGCCAATGATGGCACTATCACCTTCAAAATCACCTGGGATGGCAAAAATGTCACTGAAGTTTCCGCTGAAATCAACGGTAAGACCCAGTCCTACAAATGGAGTTATGACAACAAAATCAATCCTTTCGCAGGTCTGCTGATCCCTGCTATGTACTCCTATAGCGAACAGTTGTCACAGAACAATGTGATAGAAGAAATTGAAAATTTGGGTAATGGTCCCAAAACCACTACTTATACTTACGAATATGAGGGTAAATATCCTGTGAGACGTTACTACACTGAAACTGTCAATGAATCAACCCGTAACGCAACTCGTATGTACTTCTACAGCAAATAGGGATTATAACCCAATACCCCAAAAAAAACGCACCTCGCCGAGGTGCGTTTTTTTTAGTATTCAAATATACCTATTTACACATTTACTAATTAACTAATTAACTAATTTGCTAATTTGCTAATTGACTAGTTTCCTTTGCTGTAGTTCGGCGACTCGCTGGTGATGGTCACATCGTGCGGATGGCTTTCGAGCACACCGGCGTTGCTGATGCGGCAGAACTGGGCTTCGTGCAGTTTCTCGATATTCTCGGCACCGCAATAACCCATACCGGCACGCAAACCGCCAGCCATCTGATAGATGACCTCGTATAAGTTGCCTTTGAAGGGCACACGGCCTGAGATGCCTTCCGGCACCAGTTTCTTCACATCGTCCACATCATTCTGCAGGTAACGGTCCTTGGAACCGCGCTGCATGGCCTCCAATGAGCCCATGCCACGGTAAGCCTTGAACTTACGGCCATTGTACAGGATGGTTTCGCCCGGAGATTCTTCCACACCGGCCAACAAACCACCGAGCATGACACTGCTACCGCCAGCGGCCAGAGCCTTCACGATGTCGCCTGAATAGCGGATACCACCATCGGCAATCAAAGGAACACCTGTGCCTTTCAGGGCTTTGTACACTGCATAAATGGCGCTCAGCTGGGGCACACCCACACCGGCCACCACACGGGTGGTACAGATGGAACCGGGTCCGATACCGACTTTCACAGCGTCGGCACCTGCCTTGACCAAACGCAAAGCGGCATCGCCAGTGGCAATGTTACCCACCACGATGTCCACATTCGGAAAATGACGGCGAACTTCCACCAAAGCGTCCAGAACGCCTTTGGAATGGCCGTGGGCGGAGTCTAACACGATGGCGTCCACACCGGCTTCAATCAAAGCTTCGGCACGGGGCAGCGTTTCCTTGGAGATGCCGATACCGGCAGCCACACGCAAACGTCCCTGCGAATCCTTGCAGGCATTGGGTTTATCTTTGGCTTTGGTAATATCTTTATAGGTAATCAGTCCCAGCAGCACCCCATGCTCGTCAATCACCGGCAGCTTCTCGATTTTGTACTGCTGCAGAATGTCAGCGGCCTTGTTCAGGTCGGTGGAGCGGGAAGTGGTAATCAGATTTTCGCGCGTCATCACCAAATCGATGCGCTTGTTGAAATCCTTCTCAAAACGCAGGTCGCGGTTGGTGACAATGCCGATGAGCACATGATCCTCGGTCACCACGGGGATACCGCCAATCTTGTATTCCGCCATGATGGACAGGGCGTCGCCCACGGTCTTATGCGGCAGAATGGTGATGGGATTGTTGATCATGCCATTTTCCGCACGCTTCACCGACGCCACTTGCTTGGCCTGTTCCTCAATAGGCATGTTCTTGTGAATCACACCGATACCACCTTCACGGGCAATGGCGATAGCCATGGTCGCCTCGGTCACCGTATCCATGGCGGCCGAAATGAAAGGCGTGTTCAGCGTAATGTTACGGGTGAATTTTGTGGTTAAGGAAACTTCTTTGGGTAAAACTTCGGAATAGGAAGGAATAAGCAGGACATCGTCAAAGGTCAACCCTTCCAACTTTACTCTATCTTCAATAAATGACATGATTATGAAATTTTAATACTCGAAAAAAATTTCGTGCAAAGATAGTAAAAATTTCGTTACTCTACCGTCACCGTGTTGATTTTTTTCAAGGCGGTGACGATTCTGTCGGCCTCGCGCCTTCTGATTTTGAAACTGATCAGGTAACGGTCCTCGTAGCCCTGCCCCAAAATGCTCACGTAGGGGTCTTTCAGCAGCTGCATCACGCTGTTCATCACGCTGTAATCGAAACTCACCTTGTAGGTCTCGTCCACCGTTTTCTCAATGATGGTGGCATGGTCCAACGCATCCTTGGCGGCGGTTTTGTAGGCGTTAATCAAACCGCTGACGCCCAGTTTGATGCCTCCGAAATAACGGACCACAATCACCAGCGTGTTGGTGAGGTCTTTCGAGAGCAACTGTCCATGGATGGGCCTTCCTGCCGTGCCCGATGGCTCACCATTGTCGTTCAGGCGGTAGGCATCCTTGTTGGGACCCAAAATATAGCTGTAGCAGTGGTGCCGGGCGTCAAAATACTGTTTCTGGATTTCGGCCAGTTTCTCCTTGATTTGCGCCTCGCTCTCCACAGGGAAAGCCAGGGCAATGAATTTGCTGCCCTTCTCGCGGTAAATTCCCTCCGCTGGTCCCGCTATGGTTTTATAGGTGTCTTCGAACATAGCGGATAATATTGTCGTGAATACACTCTTCTTTGATACAGATGCCGTCAAGCAACGGGGCCTTCACCCCGGATTCCCACAGCTGCGTGCCCAGCAGAATGCGGGCCTCGTCCCATAACTGGCTGTCGATAAAACGCTGCAGGGTTTTGCGCCCGCCTTCCACGATTACCGACTGGATTTTCAGCTCATACAGTTGCCGCAAAGCCTCTGCCGGTTCCTCGGGAAGCGCATGATAATAGGCTGTTTCTGAAGATTCAGGATTGCGCTGGCACACAAAGCGTTGGGGGTCTTTGCCAGGAAACAGCCGGGTGGTCAGCTGCGGTTTGTCGTTGACCATAGTATTATAACCCACCAGGATGGCGTCTTCCTCGCTGCGCCACTGGTGCACCAGGGTTTTCAATTCGGGATTGGTAATCCAATACTGTCCGTCAGGCTGCTGCTGGCGGTCAATGTCCATGTAGCCGTTGCGGGTCATGGCCCATTTCAGGATGACGTAAGGGCGCTTTTGCTCGTGATAAGTGAAAAAACGGTGGTTCAGCTCCTTGCACTGGTCAGCCAAAACACCCGTAACCACTTCTATACCGGCATCCCGCAACTTCTTAATTCCCCCACCGTTCACTTTGGCGTTGCTGTCCACTGTGCCGATGACCACCTTCGGAACGCCATGGCGGATAATGGCATCGGCGCAGGGCGGCGTCTTGCCAAAATGCGAGCAGGGCTCCAGACTGACGTACATGGTAGACTCTTTCAGCAGTTCGGGCTGTGTAACCGAGGCAAAAGCGTTCACTTCGGCATGGCCCTGGCCATACTGGCGATGCCAGCCCTCCCCGATAATGGTGTCGTGATGCACAATCACCGCCCCCACCATGGGATTGGGTTGCACTTTCCCCAAGCCCAAAGCGGCCAGTTGCAGGCAGCGCGACATGTACATTTCATCACGGGTCATAGGCCTCTATTTTTGAACGGCAGTCGGAGCAAAATACGAAAGCGGCTGCACCTGGCGGTCGAAATGGAAGAACTGGCACAGATACATCTGCTGGTAATTTTTGTTGATGATGCCGTAGAAATTGTCCTCGTCGGGCTCTGTAACAGCGTTTCCGTCCTCATCCTCCAGCTGGTTCAGTTTGCGGCAAAGCTCCAAGGTGGTCTGGCGACCTTCGATATCCGTCAGGATAATGGTTTTGAAATGCTGTTTCTGATAGATGGAGTCAATTGTTTCAGGAGAAAAAGAAAGAATGATATCCTCAAAGTTCTTGTCTCTGAATTCAGAAAGCATGTCAATCACTTTCAAAGTATCATACGTCGCCACTTTATTATTCTGATAATCATACAGATCGAAGAAACGGGCACCTGTTTTCACTGCCTTGAAAGACTCTTCGGGGTGAACCAGGTCAATAAATTCCGCGGATTGGATGCGGGTGATTTTGGTCTGGAAAATGTCATGGTTGATCCAGTCGGCATAGTTGGTGGAATAAATCGGGGTGGCGAAACCGCGGAAGCCGGGCACATACACGATGTAAGGATCCTGGGAGCCCTCGAGAAGGGCGAAATTCGACAGATTGTCCATCGTGGCGGGTCCCATGTAATAAGTCTTGATTTTGCGTTCCTTATTGCCAAATTCGATGCCGAAGATTTTGAATTTCGGTTTTTTCTGATAGATATCCACCTTGACGGAGCCGGTGGAGAGCACCTTGTTGATGGTATTCTGTCCGGTTTTGGGCACCACCTGTTTCACCGTCAGGCTGGCGATGGTGGTAAGAAACTCTTCCATGATGGGTTTCATCACCAGAATGCTGTCGTGAACCATCCAGCCGGCGTCGGTACGCTGCAGCAACACATACTCGCCATGCATATCCGCGAGGAAAATCTTGGTGATGTTGTTGGTATCCTTAACGGCAAAAGCGTCATACGAGAGATGGTCATCGGAGGAGCCGATGACACCGGTTTTGAATAAAACTGCTACGATGGCAGCGACTAGCAGCACCGCTGCAAAAATGATGTATAAGGTGTTTTTCTTCATAGTCAAAATTTTTTGAGGTGCAAAATTACGGGATTTTTTTGAGATAATTACTATACAGTATAGTTACCGTGAATTTTTTCTTTTTTATTCCTCTTTCTTTTGCCGCCACAAAAGAAAGAGGCAAAGAAAAGTGGCTTTTTCGCCGACATGAATGCCACCCGCTCTGTCCGCCCTCCAACAGCTGCGGCAAAAGTAAACTGGACGCTTACGCGCTTTTGCACGCAGCTTTAAGAGGCCGTCCATTCACACCGCGTCCGCACCGCACGTCGGCGTTGCCACCGCACGCAGCAACATAGCATTGTGGCATCTGTCTTCCAGGGACAATTGTGAGTCACATTCATATCATGTAGGACTGTCACATTGTGGCAGCCGTGTGTTGATCCTGTTGCGGCTGCCGTGATACGACAGCCCTACAGAATGTGCCTATGGTATGCAGGCCGTAGGCCTGCAGGGCTCGGTAGCCCAGGGCATCGCCCTGGGGAACACGACCACCACGGAAAATATTTTCATTAATGGTGCAACGTATTGAAAAAAAACGTATTTTTGCAGCCCCAAAAATTTATAGTATTAACTTTTAAAAGAAAGAGGTATTTTTTATGATCGTTGTTCCCGTTAAAGAAGGCGAAACCATCGAAAGAGCGCTGAAGAAACTGAAAAGAAAATTTGAGAAAACCGGTGTTGTACGTGAATTGCGCGCAAGACAGAAATTCACCAAACCCAGTGTTATCAAGAGGGAGCAGAAGCTGAAAGCTATCTATGTACAGCAACTTCAATCCAAAGAAGCTGACAAATAATAGCGAAAGCTTTCATAAAACAATCGAAACAAAAAAGCACCCGGCCGGGTGCTTTTTTGTTATCTATGAGATGCAACAACTCTGCTACTTTTGATGGTCGTATTGTTCGAAAACAGAGTTCTTGCTGATATATTCGGGCACAATATCTTTCATTTTGATCACCATCTCGGGGATTTTCACATCCACGGCCAATTTTTCCAAATCGATAACAGCGGGAAGCACCTCGTCATAGTCATACTTGCGCACCTTGGCGATAAAAATTCGCTTGTGCTCCGTCTCAATGGTATTCTCCTTGTTGGACAGCACCTCCTCATACAGTTTCTCTCCAGGACGGAGACCTGTATATTCGATGTCAATATCCACACCCGGTCTCAAACCTGCCAGTTCAATCATCCTTCGGGCCAAATTCACAATCTTGACAGACTTGCCCATGTCGAAGACAAAAATCTGCGTTTGCTCACCCAAGGTAGCGGCTTCCATCACCAAACGGCAAGCCTCGGGAATGGTCATAAAGAAACGGGTGATATCGGGATGGGTCACCGTCACCGGACCGCCCTTCTCAATCTGCTCTCTGAATCGCGGAATAACCGAGCCATTGGAACCCAGCACATTACCGAAACGGGTGGTGACAAACTTGGTGACACCCGGCCGTTTGCCAGCCTCGATAGCCAGACCCAGCGACTGCACATAAATTTCGGCCAGACGCTTGGTGCAACCCATGATATTGGTCGGATTCACCGCTTTGTCGGTCGAAATCATTATCATCTTTTCCACCCCGTATTCTATGCACTTGTCCGCCACATTATGTGTACCATACAGGTTCACGCGGATGGCCTCGCAGGGATTCTCTTCCATCAGGGGCACATGCTTGTAGGCTGCCGCATGGAACACCACCTGCGGATGATAGGTTCTGAAAGCGAAGTCCAACCGCAAGATATGCCGCACATCACCAATAATGGGAACAAAATCCAACTCCGGAAAACGCTCTTCCAATTCCAGCCTGATATTATGCATAGGGCTTTCCGCATTGTCGTAAAGCACCAGTTTTTTCACCTCAAACCCGGCCAGCTGACGGCACAACTCCGAACCGATAGAGCCTGCGGCACCGGTCACCATCACCACTTTTCCCCTGAAATGAGACGACACTTCCTTCAGGTCGATATCAATCTCGTCTCTGCCCAGCAAGTCCTCGATACGCACGTGACGCACCATGTTTTTCATGGATTTTCCCTGGACATATTCATCAATAATGGGGGTCACCAGCGGGGTAACCCCGTTCTGGTTACAGTAGTCTATCAGTCCCATGCTTTCCTCGTAGGCATCCTTCTCACTGGCGAAAAGAATAGCGTCAATCTCATACTCCTGCACCACCGCTGCCACATCTTCATAGTTGAACACGGGCAAATCCAGCACCGTGATCGTATTAAGCTTGTTGCCCTTGTCAATAAAACCGATAATCTGGTAAAGCATCGAGGGTTTCAAGCGCACCACAGTTGCCAACGACTTGTCGGACAGGCCATAAATCAATATTCGCTGTTTTTTTCTGTCTGTCTTTCTTCTGTAAAAATAATACCTGTAAACACTGATCATCATCAAACGCATCGTCAACAGCAAAGACAGTGTCAAGGTGGCATCCGCGATTAATGAGAAAATAACACCTTGGCTTATTTCTTGTCTGACCAGTATAATAATCACCCCCATCATCACCACCTTGGCTACCACTTCCAGCACAAAACGTATGATGTCGCTGAAAGAGGTGTGCCGGATCACAATTTTGTAACTCTTGAAAATAAACTTGGCTATGATGGTAGCGGCTAGAGCGCTAAGGAGCCACAAACAGACGAAATTAGATTCGGTATATGATCTGTCTCCAAAGAAACCGATTGCCAGTAATACTATAGTCGATGCCAATATGGACTGGAAGGTATCTAGAAGAAAGATAATCCTTACATCCAAGAATTTGTTAAAGCGACGAACTATTCTACTAATAAACGACATTATCGTATCTGTTAATTAAAATGCAAAAGTAATCAATTTTGCATTTCTACTGACATTTTTTTCATTTTTTCTGAAATTTTTTGTTGAAAAAAATTCAGCCTGTCATTATTTATTAAATAAATTACTACCCCCCCCCTTAATAATGTATTAATTTTTTTACTTCGGATTTTAACTGCTGCTTCATGGTTTTGAGAACTCCACGCCTGATTACTTGGTAATAAACTGTCATGGTTCCCCCAAACTGGCGGACGAAGGTTTCCACCCCTTCTATCATAGATCCTTCGAAATCAAAACTTTGCGAATGTTCAGCGGCAAACTTAATGCCCTCCCATAGCAACAGACTGTTGGCCCCGCTTTTCCGGTATTCCGGGTCATTGCCCGTCATCAGATAGTAGCATACTTTTTCATCGTACAGAAACAGCACCCCCGAATGGACATTCCCCTCCTGATCCTGGGCAAAAAGCAGTTTCACGGCCTCGTGGGCCTTGGCCACCTCATAAATATGTCGGAGTCTCTCTTTGGAAAAACGGTAGGACTTGTGTTGCCGTTCGAAGGTTTTTTCCAGCAGGGCATGGAGCAGGTCGGTGTCATCACTTTCCACCACTTTCACCTTGTTGGCCGCTGACTTGATTCTCTTTTTCAAGATAGGCCAAAAAGAATCATAAATCGCCTCCAGATTACTTAAATCGTTAATCCGGTAGGTTACCCTCGGTTTCACTGTAAATCCGGCCCAATAAAAAGGGAGGAAATAGGAGTCTTCGGGGGCAAGACAGATATCCACTTCTCGGGGAAGTGATTGTATTAATGTATTAATCAGCTCTTTACGTTCATCCTCCTGATTAATGGAAACCACCTTGTCGCTCAGCCAATAGCCCAATGTCTGGGTCACCGGAGGCATGATAAACGAGTTGCTTTCCGGCATCATCCATCGGGCCACCACCTCATCGTCTTTGCGCACAACCTGTTCGTGCCATTGGATGTCGGGGGCAACCGCCTCCAACCACCAGCGCTGCTCAAAGATATTATTGGTATAGGGGGATAACTGTTCTTCCTTCATCTTACAACCTCCCATCCACTATTTCTCTTGGCAGCACGCCTTTCACATCATAAATCACCCCGTTGGGCTTCACCAGTTTCTTCATGTCCAGGTCGAGGAACTCCTGGTGGGCAACAGCCAGGACGACGGCGTCGTACAGTTGACAGTTGATAGTTGACAGTTGACAATTGATAGTTATACCGTATTCCTTTTCAACTTGTTCGGGGTTGACCCAGGGGTCGTATATGGTAATGTTAGGGGTATATTCCAGCAGGGTGTGGTAGATGTCCGCCACCTTGGTGTTGCGGATATCGGGACAGTTTTCCTTGAAAGAAAAACCCAGAATGAGAATATGGGCGTTTTTCACCATCACCCCCTTCTTGTTCATGCAGGTGATGGTTTGGTTGGCCACATAGGCGCCCATGCTGTCATTGAGTCTTCTGGAAGCCTGCATCACACGGGGCAGCACCCCATAGACCTGCGCCTTCTGGATCAGATAGTATGGGTCCACACTGATGCAGTGTCCGCCCACCAAGCCCGGACTGAGTTTGATGAAATTCCACTTCGAGGAAGCCGCCTCAATCACATCGTGCGTGTCGATGCCCATGGCGTTGAACAACTTGGCCAACTCGTTCATAAAAGCGATATTGACATCGCGCTGGGCGTTCTCGATAATCTTCGAAGCCTCAGCCACCTTGATGGAAGGAGCCTTATGGGTACCGTTGACGAGCACCGTATTGTACACCTCATCCACATAATCGGCGATTTCAGGGGTGGAACCGGAAGTCACCTTGCGGATTTTCTCCACAGTGTGCAATTTGTCGCCCGGGTTGACACGCTCGGGACTATAGCCGGCAAAGAAATCCTGGTTGAATCGCAATCCCGACACTTTTTCCACCACGGGCAGGCACTCTTCCTCGGTCACGCCAGGGTAAACCGTTGATTCATAGACTACCACATCGCCTTTGGAAATCACCTTGCCCACGGTTTCGGAGGCCTCGTACAAGGGATTCAGGTCGGGCAGTTTGTCGCCGTCAACAGGGGTAGGCACCGCCACCACATAGAAATTGCAATGCCTTATATCATCCAGCTGGGTAGTGCAGCGGAAGCCATGATGACCAATGGCGTCCTGCAGCAGCTCATCGGACACCTCCAGGGTGCTGTCGTGACCCGCCATCAACTCCTCTACCCTCTTGGGGTTCTGGTCAAAGCCCACGGTTTCAAATTTCGTGGAGAACAGCCGCGCCAGCGGCAGTCCCACGTATCCCAAACCGATCACACATATTTTGGTTTCTTTCATATAATTATTGCCGCATGGCAGCTTTTTTGTCAATTTTTTTGCAAAACTACGATATTTTTGGGAATAACGCAAGGGGGAGGGGGAAAATTGTGGGGAGGGG
>Ga0265298_10008221_pt1 | contig 12568 bp, 7 predicted proteins | sample AusTroGonzalo_MG_3_FD_193486 | JGI IMG/M metagenome (GOLD analysis project Ga0265298, IMG submission 193486) | Bovine rumen microbial communities from tropical cattle in Woodstock, Queensland, Australia - Gonzalo_01 | ecosystem: Host-associated > Mammals > Digestive system > Stomach > Rumen ... | reverse complement strand
GCAAATGACAGCAAAAAAGACCACAATCACCTTCATTGTGAACCCCAAATCGGGAACTCACAACAAGGACAACTTGCCGGCTCTCATTAGCAACATGTTCAACAGTGAGACTTTCGACTACAGTATTGTTTTCACCAACTATGCGGGACATGCTGCCGAGATAGCAGCCGAACAGGCAAGGCTTGGTACCGATGTGGTGGTAGCAGTGGGTGGCGACGGAACAGTCAATGAGGTGGCCCGATCGTTAGTGCACACCGACACGGCACTGGCCATCGTGCCCTGCGGCTCAGGCAACGGCCTGGCACGCCATCTCTGCCTGCCCATGGACATAAAGAAAGCTTTGGCTGTCATCAAGGAGATGTGCATTGAGACATTCGACTTTGGCATTATCAACGGACTACCTTTCTTCTGCACCTGTGGCGTAGGTTTCGACGCCTTCATCTCACTGAAGTTTGCGGAGGCCGGCAAGCGAGGCCCTATCACCTACGTGGAAAACGTACTGAAAGAGGGGTTGAAATACAAGCCCGAGACCTACGAGGTGATTGACGACAGCGGCACGCAGAAGCACAAGGCATTCCTCATTGCCTGTGCCAACGCCTCGCAATATGGCAACAACGCTTATATCGCCCCTGGAGCCACCATGAAAGACGGCCAGATGGACGTCATCATCATGGAGCCATTCAACGCCCTCGATGCCCCTCAGATAGCAGCCGATCTGTTTATGAAGACCTTGGGCAACAACTCGAAAATCAAGACATTCCGCACTAACAAACTGCATATCCACCGCAAGCAGTCAGGCGCCGTACACTACGACGGCGACCCCATAATGATGGGCACTGATATCGACGTGGAAATGGAGCACTTGGGATTGCGCATCGTCACCAATCCCAATGTCATTGAGGATCAGGGCCAGCCCAACTTTCTGCTCAACGCCTTCAGCGACTTCTTTAATAATATTAATAATGTACGCGAAGACATCGAAAAGAGCGGCCGGCGCATACAGGTTATCAACAAGCTGATGCTACGCAGGCTCTCCAGACTTTGACCACCGACTGCTATGATACAACACATCGTCACTTTCGTCATCGTGGCGGCCGCCATCACCTATGCCGCCTGGCGCACTTACCGTCTCTTTCACCACCAGGGAAACCACTGCCATGGTTGCTGCGAAGCCTGCAAAGACGAATGTACAGGTTGTCCCCGCCTAAGTTGACTCTGCCCGCATTCCCATAAAAAAAACGAGAAAAAATTTGGCCGTTTCAAATAAAAGCTGTACCTTTGCACCCGCATTCACAACGAATGGCTTAGGGTGCCTTGGATGAGTGGCTTAGTCAACGGTCTGCAAAACCGTCTACAGCAGTTCGAATCTGCTAGGCACCTCTTAAGAAGAGAGCTTCGAAGCTCTCTTCTTTTTTATCCTTAATCGGACGGTCTTTTTACCAGCCATATAAACGGCCGACTACCCATTAACCATCTTGTTTCCCATAAAGCTTTCAGAGAGTGATGCTATTGTACACCCGTAGGGAATCGAACCCTAATCTAAGGAACCGGAATCCTTTATTCTATCCATTGAACTACGGGTGCCCCAATCAATAACATCCTTAAAACGGCTGCAAAGTTACAAAAAGATTGCATAAAGCAACGAAGAGGCTATCAAGAATTAAAGACTTTTAAGAAATAGCATCGGCACGTCCACCACCGCTTCAACGGATGCAAAACGACAGCGAATCATCAAGAAAAGCTTTCATTTTGCAAAAATAATCCGCATTTTGTTTGCACTTTAATAATAAATTAGTATCTTTGCGGCCAAAATTTCAAAAACCACGATTATGAGTAAGATTATCAAGCCCTCTCACTACAAAGCGCTGCTTGACACGAAACAGACCGAACAGGGTATTAAACTGATTAAGGATTTCTTCCAACAGAACCTTTCCACCGAGCTTCGGCTGCGCCGAGTCACAGCTCCGCTCTTTGTGTTGAAGGGGTTAGGCATCAACGACGACTTGAACGGCGTGGAGCGCGCAGTAACCTTTCCCATCAAGGATCTTAATGACGCCCAAGCCGAGGTGGTGCATTCGCTGGCAAAGTGGAAACGGTTGTCGCTGGCCGAATATAAGATTGAACCAGGCTATGGTATCTACACGGATATGAACGCCATACGGGCGGACGAGGAGTTAGACAACCTGCACTCGCTCTATGTTGACCAGTGGGACTGGGAGGCTGTTATTCGCCGCGAAGACCGCACGCTGGCCTATCTGAAGCATATCGTGAACCGTATCTATGCGGCCATCCGTCGCACGGAATATCTTACCTGTGAGACCTATCCGCAACTAAAGCCTTTCCTGCCGGAGAAGATCACCTTCATTCACAGCGAGGACCTGCTGCGCATGTATCCTGACAAGACACCGAAGGAGCGTGAGGATGCTATCTGCGAGGCCTACGGGGCCGTGTTCATCATCGGCATTGGCGGCAAGCTCTCCAACGGCGAGAAGCACGACGGCCGCGCCCCCGACTACGATGACTGGTCGACAGTGGCCGAAGACGGCAAGTGCGGGCTCAATGGCGACATACTGATATGGTACCCGGTGCTGGGCCGCTCGTTCGAGCTGTCGTCGATGGGCATACGTGTAGACAAGGAAGCCCTGTTGCGGCAACTGAAGATAGAAGACAAGGAGGAGCGCATACAACTGTTCTTCCATCAGCAGCTGCTCAACGACCGCCTGCCGCTCTCCATCGGTGGCGGTATCGGCCAGAGCCGTCTGTGCATGGTGTTGCTACACAAAGCCCACATCGGCGAGATACAGGCATCCATCTGGCCCGACGACATGCGCGAGGAATGCCGCCGGCTGGGCATGCCACTGATCTGAGACAAAAGCCAAGGAAGAGAAGTGAAACGGTATAAAAGAGACAAGGACGTCATCGCGACGTCCTTGTTTTTCAATAATCCTTTTAACTAACTTATTATCAACTATTCATTACTCTTTGTGGGTGCAAAGGTACTACAATTATGCTACGTTTTCATCCTTTTTTTTAAAAAAACAAACGTAAACGTTTGCGGAATTGACAATTATTTCCTATCTTTGCAGCCAAATAGCGACGACTGCAATAACCATGACTAAAACCCGACATCGTACATCACTGAAAGACCTGGCCCAGCAGCTTGGCGTAAGCATAGCCACCGTAAGCCGTGCACTGCACTCTTCGCCCGAAATCGGTAAGGAGATGCAGCAGCGTGTCAAGGAGCTGGCCAAGCAGCTGAACTACCGCCCGAACCCCTTTGCGCAGAGCCTTCGCAAGGAAGCGCCGAAGATGATTGGAGTGGTAGTGCCCAACCTTGTTACCCACTACTATGCCGCCGTGCTCGACGGCATAGAAGACGAAGCGCTGCGGGCAGGCTACTCCGTCATCAGCGCCAACTCGCACGAAGACAGTCAGGCAGAGGTGAAGGCCGTCGACAATTTCATCAGCCTGCATGTGGAAGGCATCATTGCCTGCTTAGCGCAAGACACCACCGACTACTCACACTTCGAGGAGCTTGCCGACATGGGTATCCCCCTGGTGTTCTTTGGCCGTACCTGCCTCACCGACCGTTTTTCGACGGTCACCGCCAACGGCGACGAGGCTGCGCAGCAGGCCACACAGCACCTGATTGAAACGGGCAGCCGCCGCATAGCCTTCATCGGCGGTCCGAACCACTTAGACATGGTACGCCGCAGAAAGCACGGATACCTCGAGGCGCTGCGTGACAACCGCATTCCGATAGACCGGACGCTCGTGGTATGCGAGAAAATCGACTACGACTGGGCGCTCAAAGCCACCACTGCCCTACTCTGCCGCGACGACCGCCCCGACGCCATCGTGGCCTTCAACGACATCATCACCTTCGCTGCCTTCACCGCCATCAAGCAGGCCGGCCTGCGTATACCCGACGACGTGGCCCTCATTGGCTTTACCGACGACGAGCACGCCAGCTACGTCACGCCACGCCTTTCGGTTATCGAAGACCAGTCAAGGCTCATGGGACAGACGGCCTGCCGCCTGCTGCTCAAGAATATTGGCGGCGACACGAAGATCTACAAGGAGATAGTACCCCAGCAAGTGGTGATACGCGACACGTCGGACAAGAGGAGAATACAAAGAATTACAAATGTAGATAACTAGACAATGACAAGAGATATGGAAACAAAACATAGCTTTATGGGAATTCGTATGGAGAATATGATGAGAATGAGACGCATTGCCCTTCTCATGTTCGCGTTCTCACAATTCATCATCCTCCAAACAGTATCGCAGTCTATTCCCGACATGCGCTTCCGCCGCCTCGACACCCGCGACGGACTGAGCAACTCGCAGGTAAACTGCATCATGCGCGACCACAACGGCTTCGTGTGGTTAGCCACGCCCTACGGACTGAACCGCTACGACGGCTACCGCTTCCGCAACTACTACTCCTACGAGCAGGACACGCTGTCGCTGCTCAACAACCGCGTGGACAACGTCATGGAGGGTCACGACGGCCGCCTGTGGATGAAGCAGGGCATGTACTACACCGTCTACGACCCCATGACCGAGAAGGCCGACCGCAACCCGTCGCTATGGCTCAACAAACAAGGCATACCCGGAAGCATTGAGCACGCGTACATCGACAACAAGAAGAACTACTGGATAAAGACCATCGACGACGGCTACTACTATTTCAACCCCAAGACCAAGCACATCAGCCACATCAACTTCGGATACCTGCCGCAGGAATTTCCCAAGGAGTTCGGCGTGGAGAACTATTGCGACTCGAAGGAAGGCATGATTGTCGTCTCCTCGCAAGGCGATCTGATGTGCATCGACGGCGAGAAAGGCCAGATACTCTGGAAGCAGGATTACGCCAAAAAAGCCGCCGACATGTACGCCGAGTTCGGCGTCTATGTAGACAAGGACCAGAACATCTGGGTGATGCCCCACACGCACAACGTCTTTATCTATGTACGCAAGGAAAAGAAATGGTATAATACCCTGAGCGAGCTGATGCGCGCCCGCGGCTTCAGCGACGTGCCCGACGAGATTATCGTCTGGGACGTGCGCTACGACACGAAAGGATTCCTCTGGGTGGCCACCGACCACTTAGGCGTGCTGCTGCTCGACTTCAAGACCAAGGAGTGGCGGCAGTTCACCAACATCAAGGGCGACGAGACATCGCTTCCCGACATCACCAACAAGCATCTCTACACCGACCAGCTGGGCCGCATGTGGATAGCCACCTATAAGAACGGCGTGGCCATGTGTACCGAGGCCATGTCCAACTTCGCCAGCCTCGCCGTGGGCGACATCAACGCCATCTGCGAAGACAAGCAAGGCTACTACTGGTTAGGGCGCAACGACGGCGGCATCATCAAGATGGACCCGAAGACGCACGAGACCTTAGAAAGCTACAACAAAGAGAGCCTCGGACTGCGCAGCGACATCATTGTGAGCGCCTACTGTGCAAGCGACGGCACCCTCTACTTCGGCACCTACGACGGCGGTCTCATCAAATACCGCAACGGCCACTGGACCAACTACCTCATGTCCGACCCCGGCAGCGCCTTCACCACCAACAACATCTGGGGCGTCACCGAAGACAAGTGGGGACACCTGTGGATAGCCGTGCTCGGCGGCGGCGTCGTCCGCATGGACCACCGTACCGGCAAGCAGCGCGTCTTCAACGACCAGAACTCCAAGCTGTCCACTGTCTGGACCAACAACGTGTATCGCGCGCCCAATGGGTGGATCATGGCGGGCAACTCAGACTACTACGCCATGATCAACCCCGGAAACTTCACCGTAGAGAACGGCGAAGCACCGCAGGCCGGCAACACCCACACCATTGCCTCCGCCACCCAGCATGGCATCATGGACAGCCGCGGACTGCTGTGGCTCTGCTCGCCCTCCGGCGTCACCGTCATCGACCGCAAGACCGGCAAGGCCACCCTGCTCGACATGAAGACGGGACTGTTAGGGTCGAACGCCGTGGCCGTATGCGAAGACACGAGGCACACCATGTGGGTGGTCACCGAGCACGGCATCACCAACATCACGCCGCGCCTGCGCCCCGACGGCATCTGGCGCTTCACCCTGCGCAGCTACAACGACCGCGACGGTCTGCAGCCCGGCCCGTTCAACCAGCGCGCCATCTGCTGTACGCGCGACGGCCACCTGCTCGTGGGCGGACAAGACGGTCTGGACATTGTCAACACCGAAGAGCTGGGCGGCGACACCGGCAATGAGCGCCCGATGTTCAGCGGTCTGCTGCTCTTTGAGCAGGAGGTGGAAGTGGGCCAGGAAATCGACGGCCGCGTGCTGTTGACCAAACCCCTCGACGTCATCCGCAAGCTGCACCTGCGCTACTCAGAGAACCAGTTCACCATACAGATGGCCTCCGACGACGGCGGCGTGAAAAACCCCACCCGCTTCACCTACAAGCTCGAAGGCTTCAATGAGCGCTGGCTCTTCACCAGAGACATCAACCCGAACATCAGCTACATGTCGCTGCCCTCAGGCTCCTACACGCTGCATGTCCGCATGCTGAACGCCGACGGCACCATGGGCAAGGTGGAAAGCCAGCTCGAAATCGTCATTGCAGCGCCGTGGTACCGCACATGGTGGGCATTCACCATCTATGCCATCATCGCCTTCATCATCTGGTTCTACTGGGAGAAGATCAAGAGCATGAAGTTAGCAAAAGCCGGTGTACGCAAAATCTCACAATGGGGAAAGGCCATCCTTGCAAGCGCGAAGAGCCGCCTGAAGCGTAAGCCAAAGGCCGACAGCAAGACAACGGCCTCTACGCAAGACACAGACAGCGGCGCAGAAGAAATCATCGACGGCGTCAAGGACAACGACAACGATGCCTTCGAAGAAATCATTGAATGAGCGAATACGAACTTAAATTATATCTATGAAAAGAATTGTAATGACAGCGATGATGGTCGCTGCAAGCGTCGGGCTGATGAATGCCCAGACAGCTCAGAAGCAAATCGTGGAAGAAGGTGGTACGGGCCCGTTCAAGTCGGAAGTGGTAGGCGATGCCTCCTGCCCGGGCTTCACCGTATACCGCCCCCAGAACCTTAGCGAAGTAGTGGCTAAGCAGGGAGCTTTGCCAGTGATTGTCTATGCCAACGGCGCCTGCTTCAACAACAATGTGGAGATGCGCCTGCTGCTAAGCGAAGTAGCCTCATACGGCTATGTGATAGCAGCCATAGGCCCTTACGACGAGGAAGACGTGATGGCTCAATGGAGGGGCGTGCTGAAGTCTGCCTATCCCGAAACCAAGGGAGAGGTAATCATGGCTAACGGCGAAAAGATTCTGCCCCTTACTGCCGAAGAGCGGAAGGCTCGCGAAGAGGAGCAGGCCAAACAGAGAGAGCAGTCCCAGAAGAAAGCCAAGAAAGGCAAGAAGCAGCAGGAAGCCCCGCCTTTCAGGACATATCCAAAGATGTTGCTGGAGGTGCTGAGTTGGCTGACCGACCAGAATGCCGCTTCAGGCTCTGAATACTACCATTGCCTCAATCTCGACCGCGTAGCTGCGATGGGTCAGTCGTGTGGTGGCGCACAAGTGTTGGGCGTAGCTCACGACCCCCGCATAAAGACCTGCGTGATGCTGAACTCGGGTATCGGCGACATGGAGATGATGGGTTCGACGAAGGAGTCGCTGAAGAACCTTCACCAGCCGATGTTCTATATGATTGGCGGCCCTGGCGACATTGCATACGCCAATGCGCAGAAGGATTACGAGCGCATAGCCGACAATATTCCCGTGGTAATGCTAAATTCGAAAGACGGCCACAGCGGCACCTATTACGAGAAGCATGGCGGCAACTACGCCAAGGCAGTGGTGAAGTGGCTTGACTGGCAGTTGAAGGGCGAAGTGGGCCAGTCTGCCCTCTTCCTCGACGATGAATACCTGAAAATGAAATTCCCTGAGTGGCAGGGCGTTCGAAAGAACTTCTAAGTCATTCTTCCGACGAGATCTATTTTTAGGCCTCCGACCAAAGAGTGTTTTTATGTCGGAGGCCTAAAAAAGTTTGCTCCAATTAAATCTTTTTTCCTATTATTGCGTCTTGTTATGTAGAAGGGCTTCCCAAAGAGGCTCAAAAAAACAACAAAAAGCATGAACAAAGAAACGGAACAGATGCTGGCAGAGCTGGAAAGAATTGTCGTAGAGCGACAAGACTGGCTGTTCCGTTTTGCTTATATGCGCATCGGCATCAGAGAGGACGCAGAGGACGTGGTACAAGAAGTACTGCTAAGCGTGTTCCGTCGACTGCGTGAGAAAGCGAGCGTTGACAGCGTGGAGCAGTACGTCATCCGAGCCGTCAGCAACGCCTGCACAGACTACTTCCGACGGAAAACGCTCACAATAGTATCGCTCGAGAAGGCTGGTCAGGTGGCCGTCAGCGTAAGCGACAGACAGATCCACGACGAGTTCGTCAGAATCAACCGCCTGCTCGACACGTTGCCCACGGAACAGGCTGAGATTGTACGATTGAAATGTTACGATGACCTGACGTTCAAGCAGATAGCCGAGCTGCAAGACATCCCTGAAGCAACGGCCAAGTCGCGCTACCGCTATGCCATCATGCACATCCAACAAGAAATCAAGAAGAAAGGAGACAAGATATGAACGAGTTTGAAGACATCGAGCAATTGCTCAAACCGCAATGCGAGTTTAAGGCATCAGACACTTTGAAGCAGGAGGTGCTGGAAAAGGCCCGCAAGGAGGTTCGTCCCCATCGCATTGTCAAGATGTGGCCTTGGCTGGCAGCAGCCTGTGTAGTTGGCTTTATCATCATGGTCCTGATGCCTCCTGAGACTACGACAGAGAATCCGGCAGAAGGAAATCAACTTGTGGCAAAGGTTGAGACGCTCAAGGTCGAAACGCCGAAAGCCGCAGAAGACCAGCAAGCAGAGCCAACGCCGGAACCCACAAACGTTAGTGTTGAAACGTCCCAACCGTCAAAGGCTGCATCACCCCGCCGAAAGCCTCGACAGGTCATGAAGGAAAAGCCCGTCGAAGCACCTCAGGAAGAGCCCGTTCAGATGAGCGAGGAAACGAGGATGGAACTGCTCCTGGCAAGCCTCAACAAAGATGTGCCGAAGATGGAGGACATCGATACTGCAGAAGAGATTCGCCAGATGCGCATGCGCGGCGAACGACTGACCAGCATGTGCAATTTTTAACAACAAACAAAACAGATAACAGATATGAAACGTATTATTTCTTTAATCATATTCGCCACCATACAACTGGGCTGTTTCGCTCAGGAAAGTCCAAAGTTAGAGAGCCTCTATGCCTATCTGAAGGCCAAGGGCCTGGTGAAGAGCTACACCCTCAGCAATCAGCATGAAGAAGGACTCCGCAAGGTCTATTCCGTCGATTTAGGCCTTTTTGAAGACAGACAGCAAGGTCGTAACGAAGCAAAGATGGATAGTGCCATACGTGCAGAACAACGTAACCAGCGCGAAGCGGTCAAGCAGATTCGCAGAACCCTCAGCGAACTAACCGAAGACGCCGCAGAGAGTTATAGTTACGAGTATCACCAAGGTGGCAAGGACACCATTATCACGACCATCGCACTCAACTCCTATACCGACGGCCCCATACCTACGGTCTTTAAGGATATGGGTATCGTCCACATGGATGGGTTCAAAATGCCGGCGTTGGTTCATTTCCGCTACGTGCGCCATAAAAGTCCGGAATCATTCGGCTATGATACTGGAATTGCCAAATTCAAGGTCAATGCCATTGTGGATTCCACGCTCCGCGCCACACAGGACTTTAATGTCAAGATGCTCCACAAGACCATTCTCCCGTTACTGAAGGACAAGACCATCAAGCGTCGTACGATCCATTGCCAGCACGACAGTACATTCGATGTCTTCCATCCAAACAACATCCCATTTTATGGAGAACTAAGGTGCCAGAAGACCATACGTGCTCGTGGCGACAACAACCTGACGGTCTATAAGTTCACTTCCGAGGATAAGGCCAAGGCGGTGCTCCATCAGATCATGGAGTGTGCCCGCCAGCACATCGCCGAACATCCTAGGGAAGCCTATACCATCTGCTCCGACGAATACTTCCCACCACTGACTTTCGAAACGATGTTCAAGGGCGGAACTTATGAGTACGAATATAATCTTGAACGGCCTCGCACATCGATGACCATCGACACCATGATGGATGAGGAGGGCTTTTATATTCTCATCAACGTCTACGAAGACGACGAAGTCGTTCCTGGCGAGTGGAAGACCCTGAAGGAAGTGATAAACGGCAAGAAGGTCTACTATAAAGACAAATTGTGAACTCCTTTACTTGTATTTCTTCACCCGGTCATCGTTGATAACCCCTTGCCAGTTGAGGCCAAAGGCGAAGTCGTAAGTATGCCCGTCGGCATCCTGATAGCATTTCATGTCGCGCGGCACATCCTCCTGTTGTTCCTCCACGGTTTTCATGTCAGCAGGCATCTGCATGGGCAGCAGGGCAGAGGGTTCTACCTTGCCACTCATGATGTCGAGCAGAGCCTGATGCTGTACGTTGAACGACACCAGGATAGCATCGGCAGACGGCTCGATTTCCGAGAGCACCACAGGACGCCCAGTCTCTAAGACCACCACCACGGGCTTATCGCCCATCGCCTTCTTGGTCTCTCTCACCAGCAACATGTCGTCGCGGTTATAGCATTTCACGGTCTTTCCCCTAAAACTGCGGTTAGTGGTCTTCTCCATGGGGTCGCCGCCAGCGATACTCACGGCACGGGCATCCTTCGCCGTATAGTCGTCATACTGCAGACTGAACGGCATATAGCCGTTACCGCCCATCTTTACGTCGTCATAGGTGAAACCGAAGCCCGTGCTCGGCTCTTCAATGACGCAGATGGCAAAGTCTGCCTTCGCAGGCTCATCCACCACATCGAAATACTTCTTGACGAGGTTGATATCTATCGGCTCCACCGTCTTTTCCTCGGAGATTCCTCCCCACGCACCTGGGATGGCAGGGAAGTGGCGCTTGGGCACATACACCTTCTTGCGGTCTTTCACGGGCAGCACCCCATTGGCGTGATTCTTCAGCATCACAACGGATTTCAGCTGAGCCTCGTAGCCCGCCTGCATATACTCTGGCTTCCCCACAATCTCCGAAGTTTTTGCGGGATCGAGATAAGGATTCTCGAACAGGCCAACGCGGAACACATTGAGCAACAGACGACGAGCAGAAAGTTCGAAGCGTTCGCGAGCACTCTTCTCGCCAAACTCCTTGCTCCACATCCGATATGCCTCTACCACAGGCCCAATCTCATTATTCCCGCCGAACTGATCCACGCCAGCTTGCAGAATCTTGTAATGACGCTCGGCCTCGTTGAAGGCTTCCATGCCCCAGGGCTTACCACCACGGGGACTGTCAAGCACCTTCATATCCTTTGTGATACCCCAGTCTGTACAAACCACGCCTTCAAACTTAGCCTCGTCGCGCAACTGCTGTTGAATGAGCCATTTGCTATAGCTGCCGCCCACATTCTCGCCTGAGGGGTCTTGGTTCCAGAGAATGCTGTAAATAGGCATCACGGCCGAAGCCATGCCCGTACCGCCTTCGAGCTTGAAGGCACCTTCTACGAACGAACGTTTGTGCATCTCACGGTTATTGCCCGGATAGACGGCATATTTGCCAGAGGCATAGTGGGAGTCGCGTCCCCCTTCCTGAGCGCCATAGCCATACCAATGTTTCACCATTGCGTTCACGCTCTTCATGCCCCATCCCTTGGTCTCAGGTGTGGTTTGGAAAGCGTCGCAATAGGCGCGAGCCATGTCTGTAGAGAGTTGCGGATCTTCACCGAATGTCCCGCTGAAGCGCGACCATCGAGGGTCGGTGGCGATGTCTACCTGAGGCGAAAGGGCCGTGGCGATACCCAAGGCCCGGTATTCCTCGGAGGCAATCTCTCCGAAGCGGTACATCAGCTGAGGGTCGAAGGTGGCCGCCAGTCCGAGAGACGTCGGCCAAAGCGAGATCTGACCTCCGGCGCCGGCATTATACTCCGTGGTAGCCTTTGCCTCATGGCGTGGATCGGAACTTGTATTTGCAGGGATGCCGTGGTCGAGTCCTTCGACAAAGGCCTGCATGTTGTTATTCCATTCTGCGGCAATGGCGGGTGTCTCCACACCCGTCACCAGAACAGCACGCAGATGATCGTCGCGCAGGAATTTCTTCTGGTCGTCAGACAAGTCGGAGGCTTTCGCGCTACTCTCGTCGTAGGGCTTCCCGTCGTAGGTAGAGGCGCCAAAGCCCATCCTGTCTACCATCGGCACCGACTGATGGCTGCTATAAAGCATCAGTCCCGCAATCTCTTCTATCGACAGTTGAGAGGCGAGGTCGGCGGCGCGTTCATGGGCTGGCAGCCGCCAGTCCTCGTAGGCATCTAAAGAGTCATTGCGGTTCAGGTCTTTAAAGGCAAAGCCGTCTACCGTCAGGATCTTTACGCCCGACTGCGGGGAATAGCCCAGCGTGGGGCCGCCTTTCTGTGTCACCAACATAAAAGAATCTACC
>Ga0265298_10008219_pt1 | contig 12569 bp, 9 predicted proteins | sample AusTroGonzalo_MG_3_FD_193486 | JGI IMG/M metagenome (GOLD analysis project Ga0265298, IMG submission 193486) | Bovine rumen microbial communities from tropical cattle in Woodstock, Queensland, Australia - Gonzalo_01 | ecosystem: Host-associated > Mammals > Digestive system > Stomach > Rumen ... | reverse complement strand
GCAAGGATACAAAACCGGATCCGAAGTATGTTTCCACCGCAGGCTCCACAAGGGCGGACCTCAGGATGGAGGCTCTGGGAACAAGGATCCTCAACCGCAGCTGGCTGATTCTGATCATCGGTGTACTGCTTCTTCTGGCTACCGTGCCAGGAATAGTCAACATCAAGGTCAACATGGACTACTCGGACATGATGGGCGAGCGCACTCCGTACATAAAGAGGCTGCTTGAGATAACGCGGAGCAAGCTGGGAAGCCAGTACAGCTATGAGGTCCTGATAGAGTATCCGGATGAGGATGCCATCAAGGATCCCGAGGTCCTGAAGAACATGGACGAGCTGACCAGGCGCATCGGAACGCTTTCCATGACAAAGGTCAGCAACGGAAAGCCCCGCGTAAGTTCGGTTACCAAGATAATCAAGGAGATGAACAGGACCCTGAATGAAGATGATCCTGCATATTATGTGATTCCTGATGATGCCGACATGGTGGCCCAGATCTTGTTCTTATATGAGATTTCAGGCGGCAATGATGTATATCAGTACATCAGTGAGGATTTCAGCGCGGCCTATCTTCATGTGGAACTTGCCGGATACGACGCCGAGGAATGCGTGAAGAACGTAGACCAGGTGGAGAAATGGGTTGCCGAGCTGTTCCCTGGAACCGAGACCGCAGGTGTGGTCGGCGAGGTGATGCAGTACGCAGCCATGAACGGCAAGCTGGTGCGCGGTTCGCTCAAGTCCATAGGAACATCGTTCATAGTCATCTTCATACTTCTGGTGCTTGCATTCGGATCAGTCAGGACCGGTGCCATTGCCATGATCCCCAACATTGCTCCGGTGATGCTCATAGGCGGAATCATGGGATACTCGCACATCGTACTTGACATGATAACGGCCCTGATAATGCCCATGATCCTGGGAATAGCGGTAGATGACACCATTCATTTCACGAACCACATCAAGGTTCATTTCGAGGAGTGCGGAAACTACAGGAAGGCGATCCTGAACTCCTACAGGGAAATCGGAAAGACCATGGCAATGACCACCATCATCCTCTGCGCCATGTTCTTCATATTCGTGTTCAGCACGATGAATGCACTGTCCAGAATCGGATATCTGTCGGTGGTGGGTCTTGCAGGCGCACTTGTGGCCGACTACACGCTCACGCCCATTCTGATTCTGGTGACCAGACCTTTCGGAAAGGAGGGAAGAAAATGAAATCAAGCAAGATTGTCGTTGTAGCTACTTTCATCCTGATGGTGGCAACTGCGGTGGCCCAGGCTGCCGACCTTACTGGACTGGATATCATAAAGAAGGCTCACGAAGTTCCGGAGCCGGCATCATCTTCCGTCACGGCCACATTGGTGATCCACAGCAAGAAGGGCAACGAGAAGACCCGTCAGGTCATCATGAAGAGCAAGGACTACGGTGATGTCACAAAGAAGGTGATTGTGTTCACCTCTCCAAAGGACGTGGCCGGCGTGGGTTATCTGATGTTCGATTACCCCGAGGCCGCGGATGGCTCCAAACAGGACAGCGACAACTGGCTGTACATGCCGGCAATGAAGAAAACCAAGCGCATTGCCGCAAGCGGTACGGAGGCAGAGGGAAGTTTCATGGGCACCGACTTCACCTATGAGGACATGGGTGAGCGTGCCATATCAAAAGACAAATACACACTGCTGGGAACCGAAAACGTAAACGGCGTTGCCTGCTACAAGATCAAATGCGAAAGCATCGCCAGGACCGAGGGTGACCCGGACAGGGTGGTTTATATAGGAACCGATGACTACATGCTGTACAGGTGCGAGTTCTACGACAGACACGGTGAGCTCCACAGGGTGCTGGCATGCTCGGACATCGAGTACATCGACGGCTATGCATGCACCAAGGTCATGAAGATGGAGAACATACAGTCCGGGACGTGGTCTCAGATCACGATGTCGGATGTCATCTACAACACATCTGCCATCGATGACAACGTCTTTACGGTTACTGCGTTGGAGCAGGGGAGAATCAGATGAAAAGAACTGTTTCCTGTTTCCTTATTCTGGCTGTGGCGCTCTTCTGCGCCTTTGCCGATGTTTCGTTTGCCGGAGAGACGGCTTTTGATGCATCCGTATCCATTCCTCCCGTCGAGAATCCATGGAGGTTCACCGGGGCAACACTGAAGCAGACTTTTGAGCTGGATGCATACGGAGACACAACGGATTTCTATCTGAATGCGGGCTTCGTGTTCAACGCCGTGGACTGCAGCGTCACGCCGTTCGTGTCTGAAGCCTATGCCGATCTTTTTGCGGAAAAGATTTCGTTCAGGTTCGGCCGCCAGAAGGCAACATGGGGTGTTGCGGAAATCGTATCGGCCGTGGATGTTCTTACGCCGTCCGATCTTTCGGATCCGGTGTCTATGGAGAAAGGTGCAATCAATGCCCTGAAAGTCTCATATGACGCATTTCCGCTGGCATTCGAGCTGTTCTGGATACCTGTTTTCACTCCGGCGGTGCTTCCGCCGATGATGACGGCAATGTATCAGATGTACGGAATCGAGATAAAGAGACCTGAGCTTTCACTGAAGAACGGTGAGGTCGGCGCAAGAGCTGCCGCCTATACTTCGGCCGGCGATTTTGCCCTGTACGGCTATTACGGCTGGGAGGACATGCCCGGCATGACAGGCGAGTATGACCGTCTGATGATGGCAGGAGCCTCTGCCGCCGTACCTGTAGGAGATGTGACTCTCAAGGCCGAGGCTGCGTGGTATCCCAAGCGTGATGCTGTGTTCTCCGCCATGGCAGGTCTTGAGTGGATCAAGAATGACTTCACGTTCATAGGCGAGCTCTACGGAGAATGGAACAAGGCTGAAGAGAAGCTCTCGGGTCAGGTAGGGGCAAGCATCAGCTACACGATGCTTGACGGAGACCTTGAGCTTTCCGTCGGCGGAATCCTTGAGCTCCGCGAGCTTGACGGAGCCGTAATGGGCGGAGCAAGCTACAGCTTCTCAGATGAGCTTAAGGCTTCTGCCGGTGTCGTCTATGTTTTCGAAGGCAAGGACGGGCCGGGTACATACGGAGCATTCAAGAACCTCAGTGGAGTGAGGCTTGAGGCAACATACAGCTTCTGATTAGTTGAATTGACTGCAAAGGTCCGGATCAGGCCGGACCTTTTATAGAGATTAGGGTTAGATATATCTAACCAAGAAGGTATGAAATGAAGGAAAAGAAAAAGAGTGATGTGGCCGTACTGCTGGGCTATGCCGGCAGCTACAAGGCCCTGACATTCACGGGCCTGGGGCTTTCGGCCGTGGCCATGATTCTGGGGATGGCTCCCTACATCTGCATCTGGCTTGTGGTGCGCGACCTTGTTGCCGTGGCTCCGGACTGGACGCAGGCATCGGGAGTGGCCCGTTACGGATGGATGGCGTTCATCTTTGCCGTTGCCGGAATACTTGTCTATTTCTGTGCCCTGATGTGTACGCACCTTGCGGCTTTCCGCACGGCTGCAAACATCCGCAAGCAGGGCATGAAGCATCTGATGAAGACTCCGCTTGGATTCTTTGATTCCAACGCCTCGGGCCTCATCCGCAATCGTCTGGACGGAGCCGCCGGTGAGACTGAGACTCTTCTTGCCCACAACCTTGCAGACATAGTGGGAAGTGCGGCAATGATGATAAGCATGCTGGTCCTGATGTTTGTCTTTGACTGGCGCATGGGAGCATCCTGTCTTCTTGCTGCGGTGATTTCCATCGGTGCCTTGTTCACCATGATGGGCGGAAAGAACGCAAGGCTCATGCAGGAATACCAGGCTGCTCAGGACACCATGAGCAAGGCCGGCACCGAGTATGTGCGCGGAATTCCCGTGGTCAAGGTGTTCCAGCAGACCGTGTACTCCTTCAAGGCATTCAGGCAGGCCATAGAGGACTACAGCGCCAAGGCCGAGCGCTACACCGGCGGAGTGTGCCGTGTGCCGCAGTCGGTCAACCTCACCTGCACGGAAGGTGCCTTCATCTTCCTTGTTCCTGTTGCTCTGATAATCGCCCCGGGCGCGCTTGCCGGCGGAAATTTTGCTGAGTTCGTCACGAATTTCGCTTTCTATGCAGTGTTCTCGGCCATCATCTCCACAGCATTGGCCCGCGTGATGTTCGCAGCAAGCGGAATGATGCTTGCAAGCACCGCCTTGGGACGTATCAGCCATATCATGAATGCTCCGACCCTCACTGTTGCGGACAATCCCAAGACTCCCGCGGACAACAGCGTGGAGTTCAGGAACGTCAGCTTCACCTACGAAGGTTCGGAACTTCCTGCGCTGGATCATGTCAGTTTCAAGGTCAGACCCGGAGAGACTGTCGCTCTGGTGGGACCCTCCGGAGGCGGCAAGACAACGGCTGCAAGTCTGATTCCCCGCTTCTGGGATGTGACCGGAGGTGAGGTTCTTGTGGGCGGTGTGGATGTCCGGGACGCAGATCCCCATGTTCTTATGAATCAGGTTGCCTTTGTGTTCCAGAACGACAGGCTGTTCAAGGCCAGCATTCTTGACAATGTCAGGGCCGCGAGGCCTGAGGCAACACGTGGGGAGGTTCTCAATGCGCTTTCGGCTGCACAGTGCGACGACATAATTGCAAAGCTTCCGCAGGGAGTCGAGACAGTGGTGGGCACTGACGGCGTGTTCCTTTCCGGAGGCGAGCAGCAGCGTGTGGCACTGGCCCGGGCAATCCTCAAGAACGCCCCCATCGTGGTGCTGGACGAGGCCACTGCCTTTGCGGACCCCGAGAACGAGGCCCTGATCCAGAAGGCCTTCTCGGTCCTGACAAAGGACAGGACAGTGATAATGATAGCCCACCGTCTTTCAACCGTAGTAGGTGCGGACAGGATAATCGTTCTCGAAGGCGGACATGTGGCCGAGGAAGGAAAGCACGATGACCTTGTGGCGGCCGGCGGGCTTTATTCACGGATGTGGGAGGATTACAACCATGCCGTGAAGTGGCGCATAACGGCATCGGAGGAGGGCAGGTAAATGTTCGGAAAAGAGTTTCAGAGAAAATACGCCCTGACCAATCAGGGTATAAAAAATGCCAAGAAGGGTACGTTCTGGACCGTGATTGTGAACCTTGTCGTGATGGGCGGCATGGGAATCCTCTACATGATGATGACCAGGTACATGGCTGTCCTCACCGGAAACGGAGAGCTTCCCGGAGCATTGCTCTTCCTGCTGATAGTTGTGCTGTTCTTCATACTGTCATTCATCACACATTACCAGCAGTACCATGCCACGTACGGTCTTGTATACCGTGAGATCAAGACTGTGCGCATAAGTCTTGCCGAGCGGCTCAGAAAGCTCCCCCTGGGGTATTTCGGAAAGCGTGACCTTGCAGATCTGACCGAGACCCTCATGGGAGACGTGAACCGTCTTGAACACGTGTGGTCCCACTGCCTGGGCTATCTGTACGGATCGTTCATCTCCACCGCAATAGTAGCCGTTATCCTGTTTGTCTATGACTGGAGGATGGCCATAGCCTGCCTTTGGGGCGTGCCGGTGGCATTCATCCTGCTGTTCGGAAGCCGCTCTCTTTCAAAGCGCGTTTCCGAGGTGACCAAGAAGGCCGGCATCAACGTGGCCGACGGCATGCAGGAGACACTGGAGAACATCCGAGAAATCCGCGCCACCAACCAGGAAGAACGCTTCCTGAAACGGTTTGACGACAAAGTGGATGCCTTCGAGAAGCAGCTGCTGCACGGTGAGCTGGTTGCGGGCCTCTTTGTCAACGGCGCCAGCGTGATCATGCGTCTGGGTGTTGCCACCACCATTCTTACCGGAACCAGTCTGATTCTTGCCGGAAAGATCGATTTCATGCTTCTGTTCATGTTCCTGCTGGTGATCACGCGCATCTATGCTCCGTTCGACCAGGCGCTGGCGCTGATAGCCGAGATGTTCATGTCCCAGGTTTCTGCCGGTCGTCTTATGGAGATCCATGATACGAAGACCGCAGAGGGTTCCGAGAAGTTCAGCCCCAAAGGCCATGACATCGTCTTTGACAAGGTGGCCTTCTCATACGGCAACGACCAGGTCCTCAACGGCGTGAGCTTCACGGCAAAGGAAGGTGAGGTCACGGCCCTTGTGGGACCGTCCGGTTCCGGAAAGAGCACATGTGCCAGACTTGCCGCAAGACTATGGGATATCGATGACGGTAGCATAAAGGTCGGTGGAGTGGATATCAATACCGTGGATCCTGAAGTCCTTCTGTCGGATTATTCGATGGTCTTCCAGGATGTGGTGCTGTTCGATGACAGCGTGATGGAGAACATCCGGCTTGGAAAGCACGGTGCAACTGATGACGAGGTCCGTGCCGCCGCTGCAGCCGCCAACTGCGACGAGTTCGTCCAGAAGCTGCCTCAGGGCTACAACACTCCCATAGGCGAGAACGGAGCAAAGCTCTCCGGCGGCGAGCGCCAGAGGATCTCGATTGCCCGTGCTCTTCTGAAGAACGCACCTATTGTCCTGCTTGACGAGGCAACTGCATCGCTTGATGTGGAGAACGAGACCAAGGTTCAGGGAGCGCTTTCACGTCTGCTTGCCGGAAAGACCGTTCTGGTCATAGCGCACCGCATGCGTACAGTCGAGGCTGCGGACAAGATTGTTGTTCTTGATGACGGCAAGGTTGTGGAAGAGGGAAGACCCTCCGAGCTCATGGCAAAGAAGAAAGGCATCTTCCGTCACATGGCCCAGCTTCAGAATTCAAGCAATGACTGGAGTCTTTGATTATTTCGGCTGATGCTGTTGACACTTATGTGTGAAAATGTTAGAGTGATCTTAGTTAGAGATATCTAACTACAACCGAGTCTCCTTTTGGAAGAAAATTCCTAATACCTGGAGGGCCCTATGGCGGGCCCTCCGCTTTTTCTGTGCTTCTCTTGTCAGGATGAAAACGTTCACATCGAATTCAAATAAATAATACTGAGTCACTGCCGGGGAAGTTGACACAAGTGTTCATTACAGTGTAATATTACAGTGTAATAAAACTGGAGCACAGATGGGATACGATTATCAGCTTACACATCAGAAGATTCTTGAAAGCGCCATGAAGCACTTTACGGAGGTCGGCTTCCGCGATGCTTCAATCAGGAACATCTGCCATGATGCCGGAGTGACGAACGGTGCCTTCTATGTCCATTTCAAGAGCAAGGAGGAACTGTTCTCTGCTCTGGTGGATGAGGCGATAAATGGATTCTTGCAGGCCTATGACGGTTACTCGGAATTCGAAGTGAATTCAAAAGAGGACCTTGTCAGGATGTTCTCATCTTCCTACTCATCCATCGAGGCTCTTCTGCATCATGTCTACCGGCACGGCGTTCAGTTCGTGCTTGTGCTCAGATGTAGCCAGGGCACGGTATACGAAGATTTCGTTGACCGTATGGTTCGCGAGGAGACAGGCAACACAATGAAGTATCTTGAAAGCTGCAGGGCATTCATGGAGCATCCGGAGAACATCTCTGAACGCATTGCAGAGATATTCGCTGACATGGCCATCAGGCATGCCTTTGATGCTTTTGTCAGGGGTGTTCCGGAGGAGGACAACGTCAGGGAGACAAGGCTGGCAAGCACATTCTGCATAGCCGGTTACCGTGAGATACTGGGTTTTTGAAATAAAGGGATTCTGAAACAGCTTTATATCGGGAATGCATTCTTCCAGAAGGGGACCTTATGAAAGGAAAAGGAGATGCATCAATATATGAAGCAGAAAAAAACAAATCCAATGGGAAGGATATGGCAGATTGCTGCAAAAGAGCATGGACGCCTCCTTCTGTCGGTCGTCCTGGCCGTATTCGGTGTGGTTGCCGGCGTGGTTCCGTACTTCGCTGCTGCAAGAATCGTGTCCGCAATCATCGCTGGTAGCCGGGATCTGAACCACTATCTGATGTTGGTTCTTGTGGCTCTTCTGGGTTACGTGCTCAAGAGTGTTCTATACGCGTCGGGACTGAGCGTAAGCCACAGGGCGGCCTTCTCTCTTCTGGCCGAGGTTCGCAAGGCCATCTTCGAAAAACTTCCCAAGATGCCGCTGGGAACCATAATCGACACATCAAGCGGAAAGCTCAAGCAGATCATAGTAGATGAGGTGGAGCGCCTGGAGCGTCCGCTTGCTCACATGATTCCCGAGCTGACTTCCAACATCATCGGTGCTCTGGCCGTCTGGGTCTACATGATGATTGTGGACTGGCGCATGGGCCTGATATGTCTGATTTCCGTCCCGGTGGGCCTGTTGTTCTTCGCGTTTATTGCCACTACATACGGCAAGGACTACAGGAAGTCGGTTGAAATCACTCAGGACATGAACTCCAGTATTGTGGAGTACGTCCATGGAATCGAGGTTATCAAGGCCTACAACCAGGGCAAATCCTTCTACACCAAATTCAAGGATAAGGTTATGGCCAACGCCGCCTACTACTATCACTGGATGAAGAAGACGGAGTTCAACAACGCCATGTGCTCCTGCATAGCTCCGTGCACGCTGATAACAGTGCTTCCAATAGGTTGGAAGATGTATCAGAGCGGAAGCATCACCGCGGATGTATTCATGACATCCATCATGCTGTCCATGAGCATCGTCGGACCTATCCTGCAGGCAATCAGTTTCACGGATTCCTCGGCCAAGGTGGCCACCACGGTCAAGATGGTGGACGAACTTCTTGCAGGAGAGGAACAGAAGCACTCGACGACACCGGTAAAACTTAGGGATCACTCCATCGAGCTCCGGGATGTGAACTACTCCTACCATGAGGGAACAGAGGTCCTGCACAACGTGAACCTGAAGATTCCCGAGAAGAGCTTCACGGCACTGGTGGGGCCGTCCGGAAGCGGGAAGTCCACCATCGCAAAGCTGATAGGTGGTTTCTGGGATGTGAAACACGGTTGCATCACCATGGGCGGAAAGGATCTGAAGTCAATTCCTCTGGAGCAGCTCTATGACCAGGTGGCCTATGTGTCGCAGGACATCTGGCTGTTTGACGACACCATAATGAACAACCTCAGGATGGGAAAGATCGCGGCAACAGACGATCAGGTGTGCGCCGCGGCCAAGGCTTCCGGATGCAACGATTTCATCGAGGCATTGCCGAACAGCTACCAGACTCAGGTAGGTGCCGGAGGAACACATCTTTCCGGTGGCGAGCGCCAGAGGCTGGCAATTGCACGTGCCATGCTCAAGGATGCTCCTGTGGTGATCCTTGATGAGGCAACTGCCTACATCGACCCGGAGAACGAGGCACTGATCCAGAGGGCTCTCTCAAAACTGGTGAAGGACAAGACGGTCATAATCATCGCCCACAGGCTGTCCACCATAGTGAACGCCGACAACATAGTGCTGGTGAATGACGGCACCGTAGAGGCCTGTGGAACACATGAGCAGCTTCTTGAAAAGAGTGGCTTGTACAGCAGCATGTGGCAGGCACACATCAGCGAAGCACAGATCAGCGAAGGAGGTGAAAGATAATGTTCGAGGCAATAAAAAGAATCATAGATTTCTCCGGGGCCGAGAGAGGCAACATCTACAAGGCCATAGTGATATCATTCTTCAGGTCCCTGCTGTCGATGCTCAGGATAGCAGCCATCTACTATGTGGTTCTTGCATTCGAGGCCGGAGAGAAGGGGATGAGACCCGCTGTCACGGCCCTCATCCTTCTTGGATGCAGCATCCTGGGAACGGTAGTGCTCAAGATGGCGGCGGACCTCAGATCCGTGCATGCCGGATATTTCATGACGGCAAACAAGCGTCTTGAGATTGCCGACAGGCTCAAGAAAGTCCCCATGGGATACTTCAGTGATACAAACCTGGGAGAGGTAACGGGAATAGCCACCACGGTTCTGGATGTGGTCGAGAATCAGGGAGCCAATGTACTGGTGACCATCATGAGCGGACTGATGAACGCATTCGTGTTCCTCATGTGCATGCCGTTCTTCAACATCTGGTTCTTCCTGATAGTGCTTGTAGGTATGGTGGTCTATCTGCTGTTCATCTCATCCATGGAGAAGAAGACCAGAAAGCTTTCTCCTGTGCGTCAGAAAAATCAGGCGGCACTGGTATCCAGGGTTCTCGAGAGTCTTCAGGGCATGAGCGTGATCAAGTCGTTCAACCTGACCGGCAAGGGAGACGAGGCCCTGCGCAAGGCAATTGACGACAACAGGGACAGCAATCTGGCGCTTGAGAGGATGTTCATCCCCAGCGGAATGATGCAGGGGATTGCACTCGGCATCTTCAAGTCTCTGCTTCTGGTGCTGGCTGTGGTGCTGTTCATCAACGGAAGGATCTCGATGACCTATGCTCTGATGATGGTGATGGTTTCATTCCAGGTTTTTGCAGACATCGAGCAGACCGGAGCGGGACTTACAGTACTGCGCGTGGTCACAAGCTCCATAGAGGAAGCCGATAAGGTCAATGCCCTGCCTGTGATGGATGAGAACGGAAAAGACATGAAATCTGCAAATGAGGATATCGTTCTTGATCATGTGTCATTTTCATATGGTGACAACGAGATCCTCAGGGATGTAAGTCTGGAGATACCGGAGAAGACAATGACCGCTTTTGTGGGAGCTTCCGGAGCTGGAAAGACAACCATGGCCATGCTTATAGCAAGGTTCTGGGATGTGAACAAGGGTTGTGTGAAAATCGGCGGAAAGGATGTGCGCGAGTACACGCTGGAGAGCCTGATGTCCCGGATAAGCGTGGTGTTCCAGAATGTCTATCTGTTTGCCGACACAATCGAGAATAACATCAAGTTCGGCAGTGCCGGTGCAAGCCACAATGATGTGGTTGCTGCTGCAGAAAAGGCATGCTGCCACGACTTCATAATGTCGTTGCCTCAGGGTTATGACACCGTAATCGGTGAAGGTGGCGCCACGCTGTCCGGAGGTGAGAAGCAGCGCATCTCCATAGCCCGCGCCATTCTCAAGGATGCCCCGATCATTATCCTGGACGAGGCCACTGCCAATGTGGACCCGGAGAACGAGGACAAACTCACCGCAGCATTTGCGGCCCTCACGAAGGACAAGACCGTAATCATGGTTGCCCACAGGCTCAAGACCATCCGCAACGCCGACAAAATCGTAGTGTTCGAGGGCGGAAAGATTACAGAGGGCACACATGAACAGCTGCTGAAGAGCAATGCCAGATACAGCAGCTTCATCAGGCTCAGGGAAGAGGCAGCATCCTGGAAGCTGCAGGCGTAAGGTCCCTTCATGGTTCTTGAAAAAAAAGAGAAAAGGATACAATATGAGTTAGATATAATTAACCATCTATAAAGGCAGGTGCGGTAATGATCAGGACTACTCTGAAGATCGACGGAATGATGTGCGGGATGTGCGAGGTTCATATCTGTGATACAATCAGGAAGGCAGTGCCTTCTGCCAAGAAGGTCAGTGCATCACGGAGCAAGAAAGAGGCCAGCTTTCTGACCGATGACCCCGTGGATGCGCAGATGCTCAAGGATGCGGTAAACTCCACTGGCTATACATGCCTTGGCGTCGAGTCTGCACCATATGAAAAGAAAGGATGGTTCCTGCATAGATGAACAGTACGGTTCTGTTGGGTCTTCTTATTCCGTTTGCCGGCACGTCGCTCGGCGCTGCATGTGTCTTTTTTCTGAAGAAGGACCTGAAGGTCAACGTCCAGCATGCCCTCACCGGTTTTGCCGCCGGCGTCATGGTGGCGGCTTCCATCTGGAGCCTGATAGTCCCTGCCATAGAACAATGCTCCGATAGAGGCAGGTGGGCCTTCCTGCCTGCATTCATCGGTTTCTGGCTGGGCATCCTGTTCCTGCTGCTTCTGGATGAGGTGACTCCCCACCTGCATGTGGGAACCGACCAGGTGGAAGGTCCCCGAAGCAAGGCCAGCAGGACACTGATGCTTGTTCTTGCGGTCACGCTTCACAACATCCCTGAGGGTATGGCCGTAGGTGTTGTCTATGCCGGTCTGATTTCCGGTTCCGCCCACATCACTGCAGGCGGTGCACTGGCACTGGCTCTGGGAATTGCAATCCAGAATTTCCCTGAGGGTGCCATCATATCAATGCCGCTGTACGCCGAGGGAAAGAGCAAGCCCAAGTCGTTCGGTCTGGGAGTTCTCTCCGGTGCAGTCGAGCCTGTGTTCGGTTTCATCACCGTCCTGATTGCAGGTCTTGTTGTGCCAGCAATGCCATATCTCCTTTCTTTCGCAGCGGGAGCAATGCTTTACGTGGTTGTGGAGGAGCTTATTCCCGAGATGTCGGCAGGAGAGCACTCGAATATCGGCGTAATATCCTTTGCCGTGGGATTCAGCCTGATGATGGCCCTGGACGTGGCTCTGGGTTGAGAACGATGGAAAAGGCATACTTTGCAGGCGGCTGCTTCTGGTGCATCACGCCGGCGTTCTATGAAACGGATGGTGTTCTGAGCGTGGCAAGCGGATTCTGCGGCGGAGACGAGAAGAATCCCACGTATGAAGACGTGAAGAGCCAGAAGACCGGGCACAGGGAGACTGTCTGCATCACTTATGATCCGCAGCGTGTTACGTACCGTGAACTGCTGCAGACGTTCATTGCCGTGGTGGAT
>Ga0265298_10008217_pt1 | contig 12570 bp, 9 predicted proteins | sample AusTroGonzalo_MG_3_FD_193486 | JGI IMG/M metagenome (GOLD analysis project Ga0265298, IMG submission 193486) | Bovine rumen microbial communities from tropical cattle in Woodstock, Queensland, Australia - Gonzalo_01 | ecosystem: Host-associated > Mammals > Digestive system > Stomach > Rumen ... | reverse complement strand
CGGGTTTTTGTTCCGTTGCGGGCTGTTCGACTGCCGGCCGTTCCGCCTTTGTCGGCTCGCTTACCTGCTGGTCGGCTGCCGGGGCTTCTGCGGCGGGTTCGTCGAGGCGCTTGCAGGCCTCGTCGAGGGTCGCCTTCTTCACCTTGGGCTGGACAGCGGCGCAAATCTTCTTGAGCACTATCGCCTGGTGCGGCTGTGATGTCTCGATGGCGTGGATAAGCGCTTCTGCAGCCTTCTCGTTACGGCCCATGTACAGCTGGAACTGCGCCTTCGTCATCATCAGGTCGGCGTATACGGCTTTTTGCGGGTTGGTTTTCTTGATAAGGCTGTCGAGGCGTTTGCCTGCAATGCCGAATTCCTTTGCTGCCCCAATCTGCGAGAGGGCGAGCACGTTCCACAGGTAGCATTCTGTGCGCACGGAGTCGGGTTCGTTGGGGCATGCCTGTTCGAATAGCTTGGCGGCGTCTTTCCACTTGCCGGCCACGTAGGCTTTCTGTGCGTCGGCGATGGTCACGGTCGCCTGCGTGTCGGCGGGTGCCGCTACAGCGGGCTGTGTTGTAGCTGCCGGCTGCGTTGCAGTGGCTTTTGCGGGAGTCTGCGCAAATGAGTTTATACTGAAAAATGCAGATAAGATAACCGCAGCGGCGCAAATGTTCTTGAATTTCATTTTCAAATCCATATTTCTCATCTAGACCAATTTCCCTCTAATCGTCCAGCCCCTGATATCATCCAATTTAACTTTCACGTAGTCGCCTGGCTTCACGATCTGGCCTTCTTCGGGCTTGAAAACCACCTTCTTGAAGTTGTCGGTGCGGCCGCGCAGCTCCGTCTCGTCGCGCACGGAGTTCTTTTCCACCAGCAACTCTTCGGTGCGGCCGAGCATCATCTGGTTACGCTTGAGTGTGATGGCGTTCTGCAGTTCCACGAGGCGCGTGTGGCGCTCGTTCTTTTCCTGTTCGGTGAGCGTCTCGGTTTCCTTGTACGATTCCGTGCCCTTGCGCGGGCTGTAGATGAACATGAACGCAGAGTCGAACTGGCAGGTTTCAAATGCCTTGAGGGTGGCCTCGAAATCTTCTTCCGTTTCGCCCACGAATCCGCAAATCACGTCGGTGGAAATCCCGTAGAACGGGTCATGGCTCCGCAACTGCTCAATAATCGAGAGGTACTGCTCCATGTTGTGCTGGCGGCGCATCTTCTTGAGCATGGCGTCGGAGCCGCTCTGGATGGGAATGTGCGCGTAGTGGCAGACCTTCGGGTTGTTAAGCAACACGTCGATGAGCTCGTTCGTGTAGTGCCTCGGGTGCGGGCTCGTGAAGCGGATGCGGCGGATGCCGCCAATTTCGGAAACTTTCGTGAGGAGGTCTGCGAAATTGCCGCCTTCCGTCTTGTAGGCGTTCACAGTTTGCCCTAACAGGGTCACTTCGGTAATGCCGTGATCGGCAGCCTTGCGGACTTCGGCGAGCACGTCGTTCATGTCGCGGTACTTTTCGGGCCCGCGCAGGTAAGGCACGATGCAGTAGCTGCAGCGCTTGTTGCACCCGCGCTGGATGGCCACGAACGTGCTGAAATCGTTCTGGAGTTTTGCGTATTCGCCGAGGTAGTTCTCGTTCAGGTCCTCGTCGATAAACATCTTGTGGTGCGTCTGGTGCAGCGGGCTCTGTGCATCGCCGAGCAGCAGTTCCGGGATTTTCTTGTACTGGTCCGGGCCCACGATGTAGCTCACGTTCGGCAGGCGCTTGAGCAGTTCCGGCCCGCGGTTTTTCGCCATGCAACCGCACACGACCACCTTCACGTCGGGATTTTTCCGGTTCAGGTACTTGAGCTTGCTGATGTTGGCGATGGCGGTTTCCTCGGCCTTTTCGCGTACGCTGCAGGTGTTCACGATGATGAAGTCGGCATCTTCCTGGTTGTCCGTTTCGACGCAACCGCTCATGTCGAGTTCCTGGGCGATCATCGCCGAGTCGTACTCGTTCATCTGGCAGCCGTAAGTGGCCAAGTGGTATTTCTTCATGCGCGCAAAGATAGCAATTTTTCGCTACTCAATACACGAATATGAGCAGAAAGGCAACGACGATGATGGCACAGATAAGGCTACACATGGGAACCTCCTTTTAGGGTTCCCTACAAATATACTTTCTTGGAATGTCATATTTTGACATTTTGAAAGTTTTTGAAAAATCTAGCTTCTAGTTTAGGCTGTCAAGCCTCAAATTTCTATATTTAACGCATGTCCCTGCTGCTTGCCATTCTGTTTCTTGCCCTGTTCATAAGCGCCATCGTGCGCGGGCAATTTTCTTACGGCAAGGCGAACTACAGTTTCCGCGAACATCCGGTGCAGTTCGTGATTGTGCTGGTGTTCATTCTGGGCGTTTCTGCGTTGTGCTTTTACAGGTTCCTGGTCGAGATGGGGGTGTTCCGGTAACCTAGAACGCTTCCCGGCTTTCCCAGATTTCGGCTTCGGTCTGGCAGATGTCCTTTTCGGACTCCATGGCCTCGCCGGTCATCATGTAGATGGCGTCATCGAGAAGGGCCGCAAAGACGCAGCGCTGGTATTTGCCCATCACGGTCTTGATGGTGCCGTACTTTTTCTCGCTGTTGAATACGGGGCCTGTGACGGTCCCTTGCTGCAAGGACTGCTGCTTCAGGGTCCAGTAATCGTGATCCCATTTCAGGTAGTAGTTGATGAAAGCTTCTTCGCTCGCGTCTTTCTCTGCCGTGAAGCTGGAGTCGCGGTAGAGGTCGATTTTCATCATGGCCCTCAGCTGGATGCTTTCCTGTTCCTTGCTGCAGGTAAAGAAGGCGAGGTTCTTTTCCAGGGAGAACATGTCGGTCCGCATGTCCCATTCGCCGTCAAACTTGAACGTGAGCGGCTTGGGGGCGGGAACGTTCAACTTGGTGCTCAAGATTTTCGTGTAGAGCCCGCCGAATGCGGAAACGGAATTCGTCGTGACGGAGGGGTGTTCGCGGCTCGGGGCACAGGCGACAAGCAGCAGGGCGATGGACAGCAATAATAATTTTTTCATGTTTCTTCCTAGTTTATTTTAAATGTAACAAAAATTGAGCCGTGCGCCCTATAAAAAAGTGCTGCACGCCCGATTTTGGCGGACAGAAAAATTGCGCATTCGGTGCATTTGCTATATTCTCGGTCATGATTTCCAGAATTATTAAATCCATGTTTGTTGTGGCGGTTGCATGTGCGGCATCCTTTGCCGACGAGGCCATCCGTTTTGTTCCCGAAGTTTACCCCATCGGTGAAATCGAGCAGGGCGACCAGAAGCACATCGTGCTGCAGGGCGCGAACACCACGGGTGCCGAAATTGCGCTCGAAAACGTGTTCGGCCAGGGAATCGGCATGTCGAACTTCAAGTTCCCGCAAAAGATTGCCGCGAACGCTACGGTGACCATCGAGTTCGACATGGATTTTTCGGGTATGGAAGGGAAGATTGAACCGGTAGTGGTGCTTGTTGCTGCCGGTGGCAAGCCCTATACGGCAAGGCTTTCGGGCCTCGTGAAGGCGCCGGTGTTCTTTGGCGAGAAACTTTTCGATGCTGGCTTCTACAAGGCGGGCGAAAAGCGCGAATGGACCTTCTACGTGTGGGAGACCGACAAGAAGGCTCGCCCCGATATTGAACTTTCCCCGGAAGCGGCCAAGCAGTTCTCCATGAAGACAAAGCCCGTGATGCTCAACGTGGACAAGCTCGACAAGATCAAGGAAGGCGGCAAGGTGCCCGGGCTCAAGGTGACGCTTTCGACGAAGGGGCTTACCCGCGAGGGCTGGGAATTAAAGCAGAAGAGCATCCGCAAGATTGTCTCGTTCAAGAGCAAGAAGTTCCCGAAGGCTACCCCGGAGGTGCTTATCGTGGGCTACTGGAACGAGTAGTCCGGCGCTCAAATTGCGAAAATTTTGCTTTTTTCGCGATTTCGCCTTGAAAAAAGACCCGAGTTTAACTAACTTTGGCATACTCTTACGAGAGACCTCGGGATGTAGCTCAGCCTGGTAGAGCGCTTGAATGGGGTTCAAGAGGTCGCTGATTCGAATTCAGTCATCCCGATAAGAAAGGGTCCGCAGCTTAAGCTTGCGGGCCCTTCACTTTTTTGTGCGGCATCCTGAGTCGCGCAATGAGCCTGTATCAGTTCTCGGGCGGCTTGTATTCTTCCTCGGTGGTGTGTTCCGGGTTCCACAGCACCACCTTGTTGCGCCCGCTCTCCTTGCCGTTGTAGAGCGCCTTGTCGGCCAGCTGGATGCTCTTGTCGGCACCGAGCGCGCTGTCGTAGGCGGCCACGCCGAGCGTGATGGTCACCTTTATCGAAAGGTTCCCGTGAATGACGGTCATGTCCTCGACCTTCTTGCGGAAGCGCTCGGCGACAACTGCGGCCCCCTGGAGGTCCGTTTCGGGGAGGAGCGTGAGGAATTCCTCGCCTCCGTAACGCGCGAGCACGTCGTACTTGCGCAACATCCCGCGAACGGTGTGCGATACTGCCTTCAGTACCTCGTCACCGCAGGCGTGCCCGTAGGTGTCGTTTACCTGCTTGAAGTGGTCGATGTCGATGAATATGAAGCAGAACGGCTTGCGGGTGCGCGTGACGCGCCCGATTTCGTTGTCGATGGTGCGCAGCATGTCGCGGCGGTTCGGGAGCCCAGTGAGTTCGTCGGTCCTGGAAATCAGGTCCAACTTGCGGTTCGCCTCCTCGAGTTCCTTCGTGCGCTCCTTAACTTCCTGTTCGAGCATTTCTCTGTGGGCGTTGAGCTCCGTAATCTGTCGCCTGATGGTCCCGTGCATCTGGTTGAACGCGTTGGATAGAATGCCGATTTCGTCCTTCCTGTTGCCGAAGTCGATGTCTTCCACGTCTATGTTGCCGTTGGCAATCGTGATGGTGTGGCTGATAAGCCTGTTCGTGGGCAAAATGAGCGCCCGGTAGAGCCAGATGGCCACAAGCAGAATGACGATGAGCGCAGCAAAGAGAATGCCTTTGCTTACGAGCAGTAGCGCCGATACCTGTTCGTCGATTTCGGACTTGGGCTGGAGCGCGAAGATGCCTATGTCGTATGCCGCGTCGTATATGTAGTTCACGAGGTAGGATTCCCCGTCGCCCAGCGTGTAGAAGGTGATTCCCGTAATCTCGTATTCCTTCGGGTTTATGTCCTTCATGCCCAGTTCGGCAATCTTGTGGTGTCCGGTCATCCAGGTTTCAAGGTCGGGATGGTAGACGATTTCTCCTTCGGAATTTATCGCGATAAAGTAGCCCTTCTTGCCAATCTTGCTTTCGGAAAGGATTTTCCAGAGTCTCTGGCCCGAGAAGCTAGCGACGAGGCTTCCGTTGCCTTTTGCCGCGTCGGAAACGACCGTGCCGAATGCTCGCTTGGGCCGCATGTTGTCGTTGTCGCGGTACCAGCCCGAGATGTAGGGGCGGTGCGGTGTAAGTTTCGAGAAGTCGATGGGGTAGTTGCCCGAGGTGTTGCCCACCATGGAGTTGTCGCAGATGAGAGTGCCTGTGCGGTCGAAAAGCGAAACCTTCTCGCCCGAGATAAATAGCGGGGAGATGTTGTAACTCTTGAGGTAACCGGCGGCAATGGTCGGGTCCATGCCCTTGATTTCGGATGCCTTCGCGAGCAGTGCGAGTTGGTTTCCGAACTGTTGCATCTCGTTGTGGACTCTTGTCGCCATTAGTGTCAGCTGCACCTTGTTCGACTCGGCCGTGGTGTTCAGGGCTGTCTGCATTTGGCGGTCAATGAAGTAGTAGGTGCCGCCGATGATGATGACCACCATCGACCCGATCAGGAGCAATACGCTCTTGAGGATGACGCTCTGTGAAAACTTAACGAACTTGGAGTCTTTCATCTTCTAGCTCACTTCTTTCTCTTGCGGGTGTAAGAAAACAGGAAACTTATGATGAGCACGACGATGAAAATGAACGGTGTCGGGTTGAACCCGCTGTTGTTCTTGGCAGTTTCTTTCTTTTCCTCGGGCGCTTTCTTGCCGCCATCTATGACCTTTTCCCAGACGTCGCGGAATTCGGCGAAGGTCATCGTCTTGGTGGGGGTGTAGCCCAGGCGGTTGTCGATGGCGTCGGAATAGTCCTTGAATGTCTGGTAGAGCTTTTCTTCGGAGTAGAGCGCGGGGATTTCGAGCTGTTCCCATACCGCGCTGAACATGGTCACGAGAATCTGCTCGATTTCGCCCCACTCGGGAATTCCCGGGTACGTCTTGCCCGTCTCGAGCTGCTGCACCAGGTTCTTGTAGATGTCGTCCTCGGTCCAGGTGTCAAGAACCTTGCGCGATGCGGGCGGGAATCCGATTTGCTTGGTGTAGGCGTCCAGGCTCGAATCCGCCGTCAGGTAGAGGAGTAGGTCGACGGCCTCCTTGCGGTTGTTCTTTGCCGGAATGGCGAGGTTCGAACCGCCGATAAAGCTCACGCTGCCCGCCGACCCTTTCGGGACTGGGAGGACAGCCACGCTGTCTTCGCCGATACGGGAATTCTGTAGCCCGCCGTGGGAACCCTGGAATCGGGTCTGCATGGCGATTTCGGCGGTGTTGATGATGAAGGCGAGTTCGCCGTTGTTGAACTGCTGCGCAATCTGGGCCGTGTTCGCTTGCAAGGTCTCGGTGGAAACCAGCGTGTCGGTGATGAACTTCAGGTATTTCGCGATGCCTTGAAGCGTCTGTGCCGTGAGGATTTCCGCATGCCACTTGCCCTTCTTGTCTTTAGCGATAAAGTCGCCGCCGTTGCTCCATATCCACGGGGCGAAATTGTGCGGGATGTTCCAGTCGCTTTTGCCCGGGAACGCATATCCGCGGACCTTCGCGCCATCTTCGAGAATTTCCTTGCCCTGGTTCACCTTGCGCACGGCTTCTGCAAACCCTTCGTAGGTGGAAATTTGCTCGGGCGTGATGCCGTAGCGTTTCATGATGCGCTTGTTGCCGAGCACGGGGCGCATGTCGATGAACCACGGGACGGAATAGATGTTAGTGTCCGCATCGATGTGCGTGGTGCTCCAGCTTACGGAGACGAATCTTTCGGGGTCGATTTTCTTCAGGTAGGGGGTCAGGTTCTTGAGTTCCCCGCGTGCGGCGAAATACGGGACCCACGTGGTGCCCAATTGCAGCACGTCGGGTGCGCCCTCGCCGGTTTCGAGCATGGTGGAAATGCGGTTCCACGCCTCGCCCCAATCGAGCACCTGCACCTTTGCCGGGATGCGCGTTTTCGCGGTGAAGCCTTCCAGCCGCTGCTCTATCGATTCCTGCGGCGATGCGCCGTTGGGCATGATCCATACGGTGAGCGTGTCGGCGGAAAGCGCCGGCGAAAGTGAAATTGCCAGTGCGAGTGCGGTACTCTTGAACGGAAACTCCATATTCCTATTCCTCTGTTTTCGGGATTCCCGGTAAGCGGGCCAGCCCTTGTTCAAATTAAATAAAATTTTGTACTTTCTCCACGAAAAAAACGTAAAAAGGAGTTTGTATATGATGGTCGTATGCGGGGTTGCCGAGCGGGAAGGCAAGGTGCTTGTATGCCGGAGGGGTGCCGGAGTGCCCTACGCGGGGGCGTGGGAGTTCCCGTCTGCGGAGCTGCTGGAGGGCGAAACCCTCGAAAATAGCGTAGAAACCGCTTTTTTTGACAGAATTTCGGTAGTTCCGGCTGAAACTCGGGGCGTTTTCGCGTTCAATTCCTCCACCGTGCCCGATTGCCGGATTTTCACGTTCAAGGTAAACTTTTTGGATACAATTGGGATGCTAAACGGGTATGACGAGGCCCGCTGGGTGCGGAAAAACTTGCTGAAACGCTTAAAGATGCACCCTGACGGTGTGACTATTGTCAAAGAAATTCAATTTTTTTCGTGAAAATCCGTGCAGAAACATATTTTTTATTTATATTTCTGTGCAGTCGTGATTACGATATTAACCTAATCCTTAAGGAGTAAAAAAATGAAAAAAGGTATCGCTGCTCTCGTTTGCGCTAGCCTCATCACCCTCACGGGCTGCTATGGCAGCAACGCTTGCTTCGAAAAGCTTCACAAGTGGAACGGCACGCTTGGCAACAAGTGGCTCAACTCCATCGTTCACTTCTTCCTCTGGATCTTCGGTGTTTACGGAATCTGCCTTGGCCTCATCGACGGCCTCGTGCTGAACACTGTCGAATTCTGGACTGGCTCCAACCCGCTCGCCGCTGGTGACTCCTACTTCGAGCAGGATGCCCAGGGCAACACCATCGCTGCCGTGAAGAACTCTGATGGCACGATGTCTGTTGAAGTGACCACCGCTGCTGGCGAAAAGGCCAACCTCACGCTCCAGCGCGACGAAAACGTCGTCCGCGCCCTCGACGCTGAAGGCAACCTCGTTGCTCAGTACGACATCGCCAAGTAATTTATACTTGAACGAAGTTTCGGGACCCTGGCTTTTGCCAGGGTTTTCTTTTTGAGACCGCTCGTTCGTCGTTTCAGACTTTGAAACCTCCGGTTTCTCACTCGCTCCCCCAAGGGCGCCATGCCCACATAAGCGCTGAAGCGCTAAGTGGTCAAAGGTCGCCTCGACGACTCGTTAAGACGAGTCGCCTACGGCTCACAATACGCCCGCTCGTTCATTCTGGACTTGACCGGGAATCTTTTTTTAATTACATTACGTACAAGGTGTTGGGAAAGGAGTCCGTATGGAAAGCCATCGTGTCGTTGCGAGCCCTGTAAGGGCAAAACAATCTCTTGCCCACATCGCGGCAATCACAATCCCGCTACTCCTCCTCGCCGCCTGCGGCGACACCATCAACGAACAAATTAACGCGAACGTGGGCGCAGTCACTACTAGTGACGACCTGCCAGAATGCACCGAGGCGATTGCCGGGCAGACGGCATTCATCAAGGAGACTCACGAGTTCCTGGGCTGCGACGGCAAGGAATGGCAGACGCTGAGCGCGAATACGGTGAGCGTGGGCGACAACGTGTGTACCTCCACGAGCCTTTCCGACGGCACAGGCTTCGAAATCTTCTGTAACGGGGCCTCCATCGGCACCGTGAAGAACGGCAAGGACGGCGCCGATGGCCAGAAGGGCGACAAGGGCGATGCCGGCGCGCCAGGTGCGGCAGGTAAGGATGGCGCGCCGGGTACGAACGGCAAGGATGGCGCTCCTGGCGCAGACGGCACAAATGGAAAAGATGGCACGAACGGTTCCGGCTGTAAGATTCAGGAATCTACGACGCTCACCGCGACAATTGCCTGCGGTTCCGAGACCTTCACGATGGACTTGACGGGATACGTGGACGTTCCCGAAGCATGCGATTCCACTGACACTGGTTGCGCTGTCGAGATGGAAGAGGTTGATTTAAGCGGCGTTTCCCAGAAGGGCCCGTTCGTCTCGGGCACGGATGTTACTGCATACGAACTCGAGAACGGCAGGTCCCTCAAGCAGACGGGTAAGACGTTCGGCGGCAAGATCGAGAACCAGGACGGTTCCTTCAATATCCGTACAGTCAAACTCAAGAGTTCTTTTGCGTACCTTGTGGCGGATGGCTTCTACCGCAACGAGGTGACGGGCAGGAACAGCGCCGCCACCATCAAGCTCCGCGCACTCACAAACTTGGATGGTCGCAGCATGGCGAACATCAACCTAGTAACCCACCTGGAATACGACCGCGTGCAGCGACTCGTGACCAAAGAGAACAAGTCCGTAATCGAGGCGAAGCGTGCTGCCGAAAAGTCCCTGTTTGCGGCGTTCGGTATTGATAATACCGGTTTCAAGGGCTTTGCGGAAGACTTGAATATCTTCAAGGAAGGCGATGGCAACGCAGCCTTGCTTGCTGTTTCCGCTATCTTGCAGGGTGATCGCACAGAATCGCAACTCACGGCGCTCCTTGCGGCCTTGAGCGTGGACCTGGGCGACAACGGCCAGTGGGACGACGCAAGTGAACGAGCTCAGGTTGCCGACTGGGCGATGAAGGCTGATGTTGAAGGTCGGCTCGCCACAATTCGCGCAAATGTTGAGGGCTGGAAGTTGAGCACGGGCAAGGCTCCCGCATTTGAGGCCCCCTTCCGCAATTTCTGGACCAAGGAACTTGATGTTCCTGCCTGTACCGGGGATAGTGCGGGGCGCATTTTCGCAATAAAGAACGAGATGTCTGCGTTCTATGCGGCAAAGGACTCCGTTTACACCGAAGGCGACAGTAGCCTCACGCGCCTGATTTGCGCTGCTTCCGACGATTCGTATGCATGGCGCCTCGCGACAGACATTGAGAAGGACCTTGCTGCGTTGGGTTCAGAATCTGGAAAGGATATTGTTTCGGGCAAAATCAATACCGGCTATGTGTACGTGAATGAAAATGGTAACTGGCATCGCGGTACGGAACTTGACCTGGATCTGGAAAACGTTTGTGGCAAAACAAAAGTCGGCGAAACCGACAGCATGACGGTCAACCATGTTCTCACGTGGTTTATCTGTGACAATGGCGATTTTGCAGGTTCTTTTGCTTGGCGCGAGGCTACGACCGCCGAGGCCGACACGGCTGGTTTCGGCATTCCCACTGGTGACGATGCCATTGTAAAAATCGGGAACGTGAACAAGTCGCATTTCTATGTTTACGAAGATACCTCGGGAAATGGTGACAAGGTGTGGCGCTTTGGCACGAAGCTTGACATAGACGAAGGTCTTGGTCCGTGTGTTTCGGCTAGGTTGAATGAACTTGCTAGGCTGAAAGATGTGGAAGGCCCTAACGGCTGGTATATTTGCGTGGACGATGAGTATGAAATGGTCGAAGGCTACCGCATTCCCACCGTATGGCGCAAGGCAAACAACTTCGAGATGGATACGTATAAACTATCGGCGACGGCACCGGTGGGGACGTTTGTTCCCGGCGAGGTGAACAATAGCCTGTTCTATGTAAAAGATTTTGCCGGCTGGAGGCCCGCGACCAACTTGGAAAGTAGCGGCCTTGAGGCTTGTACGAGTGAGCAAAATGGTTTGATAAAGCCGATTGATTCCTTAAAAAAGGAAACCTGGTACAGGTGTACAGACGAGAACATAGATAGGGTCGATACGTTCAATGTAACATACACATGGCGTAAGGCATTGGACATTGAAAAGGATACAAGCGGCTGGGGAATGGCTACCGATGGCGATGTCCGCAATGGGGCTGTCAATGAAAACTTGACATACGTCTTTGAAGACGGAAAGTGGCGGCAAGGGACAAGGCTAGATGACATACTCAAGAAAGGCTGTATTTATGCCCGCAAGGATACCTTGGTTCAAAAAGACGAACTTCTATGGTACAAGTGCTTTGCCGATACTGCAGACGATTTGAGCTGGTCGATGGCATGGCACAGGATTGCGGACACCGAACTGGATGAAGCCTATTGGAATTACTACAAAAGAGATATTGGACGGATTATGGAAGGTCCGTTCTCCAAGAAAAAAGTGGTCTGGGATAACGGTACATTCAGAGAAGCGAACGAAACGGAACTCGCCTGGGGCAAGGGCTGTGTGAGTGATATGTATGCCGGTACGGATAATGGCTATGCGGTAGATACGTTGTCAAACGGGCTGGCATATACTTGTAGTGCTTCAGGATGGTCAAAAACGGGAACATTCAGGGATACACGTGATTCCAAGATATACAAGGGTGTGAAGATAAAAAATCAGACTTGGATGGCGGAAAACCTGAACTACGCCTATACAAATGGGACAAGTGGCTCATCGTTTAGTTTTTCCGGAATAGGACCTGCACATCTTGATTCTAGCAGTTTCTGCTTGCTAAATAATCCCTCTTATTGTAATACTTATGGTCGTCTTTACGTTTGGAGTGCAGCAATGGATTCTGCGGGAGTGATTGAGGGCAATACGGCCAACGGATGTGGTTATGGTAAAATTATCTGTACCGCGGAATTACCCGTGCGGGGGGCCTGCCCTGAAGGTTGGCACTTGCCCTCGAGCGCAGAATGGAATACTTTGATCAATAATGTTGGTGGAACAGACGTGGCAGGGTACAATCTCAAGGCTACGAGTGGTTGGTATACTAATGAAGCAGCTTCGGATGCCTACTCCTTTTCAGCGTTGCCTGGCGAAAGCTTGGCCAATAAGAACGCTATTGGTATTAACCCGTATACTGCAGAGATGCTTGGTGAGTCGGCTAACTTCTGGACTTCTACTTATAGTTCTAATAATTATGCGGATGCTGTGGATTTAGATTACAATTATTGGTCGGCTGATGTTTTTGGCCGTGATGTGAGTAGCGCCTATTCAGTCCGTTGCATAAAGAACCCGTAGCGCCGTGCCCCGCATAAACGCCTAAACAAATCAAACCGCCGACTCACACCCGAGCCGGCGGTTTTGTGTATAAAAGGAAAAGGCTTGCTTGTCATTTGAGGATCGCCTTGATATATGCCTGCACCTGCTTGACGGAGAGGGGAGTGGTGCCGCTTTCGAATGTGGCGATAAAGTTCTTCCCAAGAATGTACCCGCTGGCGGCATAGTGGGAGATTTTCTGGATGGCATTTTCGGCGTAATCGCGATCGCCCATCAGGCCGAAGTGCTCCCAGATGATTTCTTTGCGGGTGCGGGTATTGAGACAGGTGAAATCGGGGTAGAGTGTGC
>Ga0265298_10008216_pt1 | contig 12571 bp, 9 predicted proteins | sample AusTroGonzalo_MG_3_FD_193486 | JGI IMG/M metagenome (GOLD analysis project Ga0265298, IMG submission 193486) | Bovine rumen microbial communities from tropical cattle in Woodstock, Queensland, Australia - Gonzalo_01 | ecosystem: Host-associated > Mammals > Digestive system > Stomach > Rumen ... | reverse complement strand
AGCTGTGGCTGCGGTCGAATCCGATTGGTTGCTTTCTGACGACGGGACCATCGAGGATTGCGAAACCAAGGGGGGATCTGAGCTGACCGTGATCGTTGTGGTAGCAGTGTAACCAGCCGGCTGAGAATTGTTCGAATGCCAGATCTCGTAGAGATCCGTGTCCTTATAGATGGTCATCTGGTCTCCTGAGACGTAGGCCACGTTCCCGTTCTCCGTCAATGCCCATCCGTCGAAGACATGGAGGGGCCATCCGCTGTCCTGGGGGACGGTGAACTTCCCTCCCTGTTCCACCGTAACGGTGGAGGAGGTCCCGTCGTGCCTGTGGACGGTGACGGTGAATCTGCCGTTCTCCTTCCATATCGGATAGAGCTTGATGTCCTCCGTCAGTGTGACCTTCGCGCCGTCGGCGTAAAGGACATCCCCTTCGGAGGAGAGGCTCCATCCCTGCAGGGTGAATCCTGGCTTCACCGCACCGCTATGTCCGATGGTGACCTCGGTACCGTAGTCGTACTGTTCCGTCTTCACCGTGTCCAGTATGTACTCGACCTTGATCTTGACGGTATTCCAGACTGCTTTCAGGTCCACGTTCCCTTCAATAAGGATGGTCTCCCCTTTGTAGTACTTCTTTCCCGTGTCCCCCAACTCCCAGTTCTGGAAGACCATGCCCTCCTTCACCGGGTTGTCCTGTGCGATCCTGAACGTCGAACCGCTGTATGCGGTCGATGTGCCGAGGACCGTCTGTCCGTCAAGATATCTGATCGAATACTGCTCCCTATCCTGATAGACAGCGTATATGCTGCAGTTCTGACCGATCGTGGGATCGGATGTAAGGAGGGTACCGTTCTCCTCGAGACTCCATCCCACGAGTATCTTGGATTCTGGTACCGTCACGGAGAGTCCGGACAGCTCGAGCGTCCCGTTCGGTTCGACGATCTTCGTGGCAACGGCCTCTCCCAGGGATACGACCGATACCTTGTAGAACGTGGCGTTCCACTGGCTCACAGCGGTGTGGTCGCGGTACGTGACGATTATGTCACCGCCCGAGTAGCTCTTGGTGCCGACCTTCCATCCGGAGAACCTGTATCCGTCGATATCGGACAGGGTCGGATAGGAGTCGCCCACATCGAAGGTCCCCGATTTTTTGAGACCTGTGGAGTCCGGCAGTGCGGAATGGTCGTAGGTCACGTTGATCTTGCCGTAGGTCGCCTCCAGATAGATGTTGCTGTCGAGATTGGCGAACTCGGCTTCGGTAATGGTGGTCCTGGCCCCGGATTCCCCTCTGATGTTCCATGACTGGAACAGGTTGTTGGCCAATGTCGGATAGGGGATCTCGTAGGTGCCCTCACCGGACCTGTGCGTACCGTCCGCCATCCCCACCATCTCAGGGAAATGGATGGTCCAGACTGCGCCCTGCACGGTCAGGTTCAAATCGTTGAAGGTGTACAGGCAGGAGTTGCCCTTGGAGCTCCACGCTGTGGTAAGCGTCTGCGTACCAGTCGAGTCGGTGAATTTCAGGCTGATGCCCGCATCCTCGGTGAAGAAGTTCAGTTTGTACACCTTCGAGTTGATGTTGTATGTCGCGGTCACACCGGATATGGACACGTCCTTGAGGACGATCTCCGGCACACCGCCGACCTTCACGCTCTGGTCCTCATCGACGAACTGTCCCCTCAGGGTGCACTCGTTGAAGGCATCGCCCGCAATGCTGGTGACCCCTCTGAGGTCCACGAACTTGACGGAGCTCCCCTTGAAGGTCTCCGCCTTCAGGACGGTCACGCCTGTACCAAAGAGATAGGGTCCGATTCCTTTGCAGTTCTCGAAGGCGTTGGCGCCCACCGATTCCAGGCATGAGGAGAAGTAGAATGTGGCAGAGCCCGTTCCCTTGAAGCAGGAGTCGCCTATGCTGGTGACATTCTCTGCCACGACGTAGTTCAGCTTGGAGCATCCTTCGAAGGCGCTGTCGCCGACGGTCTTGACATCGTCGCTCAGCACGACCTTGGTCAGGGTCACGCAGTTCTTGAACGCATCCGCCCCTATCGAGGAGGACGTGATGTAGATCTGCGTTCCCGGCAGCGTGCTGTCAGTGTAGCTGACCGTGTCCGCGTCGGATACCGTCGCATATCCTGACGGAGCGGCCCCGTCGGAGCCGCCCGCTATGGTGACCAGGAACAATGCCGTGATCACACTGAGGGCCACGGCGGCCATGGTCATTGTCTTATTCATTTTGCATCACCCTTGCGGGCCGATTTTCATGGTCCGCAGTAGGGTGTACAAGTGTGAATATTAGATATGTTCCCGATTTTCTAAGGTCTGCAGAACGAAAGGTTTTGCCGATCGCAGCCTTGCCTTCTCGAAAAGCGCCCTATCCGCATCGATAGGTACGGTCGCGTCGTACCCTACCTTCCATGTGGTCTTGCCGTGGGAGCTGGGGTCCAGGGACGAGCCTGCGGCGCCCGGGATCTTTATGATCCTGTCCGCCTGCATCCTGGTGGCGACAGCCCATTCCACCTCGCGGTCATTGAAGATGTCTATATCGTCGTCGACTATGATCACGCTCTTCATGGACGGATGTCCGGTGAATGCCGCCATGATGGCGTTAACGCCGTCGCCCTCCTTGTTCTTCCTGATGGAGACGACACCGTTCAGCCAGCAGCATCCTCCCTCCGTCAGGCGGACGTTCTTCACCCTGGGGACGGCCTGTCTGACCGTCTTGAGGATCATGGGCTCCCTGGGGAGCCCCATCAGCATGAAGTGCTCGTACCCTCCGGGCAGGAGCAGGTGGAACATGGGATCCTTGCAGGTCCAGATCCTGTCGATCTCGATGACCGGCTGCTGCCTCTCGAAGTCGTAGGTCCCGGTTATGTCCACGAAAGGTCCCTCAGTGGTCTCCTTGAGTGTGATCCTCCCTTCCAGGACGTAGTCCGTATCGGCGGGGACGTTGATCCCATTGTCGCATCTGCCGACCCTCAGCGGGTGCCCGTGCCCTTTGATGGACATCGCCGACGCGACCTCCAGCTCATCGGCCCCGAAGTCCATGGATGTGGCCGCTGCAAGCAGGACCTCGGCCTGGGCGCCGATGCATATGGATACCTTCAGCTCCTCGCCCTTCTCCTTGGCCATGTTGAAGATGGTGAACAGATGCCTGGGGACGAGCCTCACGGCTATGTGTTTCGAATCCATGATCATCATGCGGTGGAACGACACGTTCCTCTTCCCGCTGTAGTCGGCCACGATGACCCCGGACGTAATGTAGCGTCCGCCGTCCTCGGGGAAGTACTTGGGGATGGGGAGCCTCATCAGATCCACATCCACGGAGCATTCGCGGAATGCTGGTTTCTCCACGACCTCGTATCCCTTGGGGGAGTTGATGGCATCCAGCAGATGGTTGACGATATCCTCCTTGGGGATGTTCAGCGCCTTGGCGATCTTCTCCCTGGTGGAGAACACGTTCCCGGCGGCCCTGCCTCCGTTCAGATCCTCGAACACGACCGTCTTGTTCTGGTCCTTCATGAGTTCCGCGGATACACCTTTGGATTCAGATTCGATGTGAGAATTGATTGTGACGACTTCGCCGAAGAGCGAATCCTTTACCGACATGAGCCGGGTGATGTGTTATTAAAATAAGAAAGTAGAGTCCGTTCTTCGTCGAAAGAACGGACAAGTGCACGGGCTGGGGCCTCAGTCCTTCAGCTTCGCCTTGTATTCCTCCTGCTGGGCCTTCAGATCCTCGATCTTCTTCCTGGATTCCAGGATCATGGCGTACTGCTCCTCTATCATCCCGACGTCGAATTCCTTCCCCTCGTCGAGACACTCGATGACCTTCTTGCCGATATCCCTCGTGGCATCCCTGATCTTGGTCTCCTCTTTACCGATATCGACTTCCGCCTTGCCGCCGTCGACGACAGTCCCGAGCTTATCGTCGGCTTTGGCCAGTCCTTCCTTTAACTGATCCATCAATCCCACTGGATGACCTCCATTACACTCTCTGGATAACGTTGTTAATATAAATTGTAAGAGTTAGTTGGATGTATCCTCCATTAAATACTATGAAAGAAATTCGAACACTATGTCTAACTTCGAAGACCTATTGAAAGAGTACGTATCGATTGAAGCAGCGGACCGCGGAGGATTCTTCCTCGCCAAGGTCCAGACGATGGATGGCTACAGCAGGGCTTTCCCCATGATCTGGGAGCTCGTCGAGACATTCATGTGCAAGACAGCAGTCCTGGACGGCATCCTCGACATATCCGAGTACGCTGTCATCCAGGGGCTCGCGATCCACCGCCACGGCGCACCCTTCGACCCCGAGGAGTTCACACAGAGGCTTGGACAGTTCGCGAAGGAGGGAGCGGACACCAAGATCGCGGAGGTCGCCTTCGCCATGCTCCCCGAGTATGTAAGGGACGACATCGTCATGATGCTGATATGCTTCGCCAGCGTCGACGCGGTGGTCTCCGCCAAGGAGTCCGATTGGATCTCCACACTCTGCTTCTGATCAAAACCGGTCCCTCCGGGGACCCTTCCCTTCTCCCTCTCTTTTACACGCGGGCGATATAATCGCATAAATACTGCCTACAGATTCGGAAGTCCCATGTCCGACGAGATCGAGCAGACGATCAGGAAATTCGCACTGCAGAACGCAGTGTTCTTCAAGGGTACAGCGAATCCGAAAGCAGTTGTTGGTAAGATACTCGGCAGCTGTCCGGAACTCAGACCGAAAGCGGCGGAGATCACGCCAATGATCAATCAGATCGTTGAAGAGGTCAACGCCATGGGTCTGGAGGCACAGACCAAGGCCCTGGAGGAGATCGATTCCTCGCTGCTCGTGAAGGAGAAGAAGGAGAGGAAGTACGAGCTTCCCGATCTCGAGAACGTCAACGGCAAGGTCGTCATGCGTATCGCGCCTGGACCCTCCGGGCCGCTCCATATCGGCCACACCCGTGTGTCCATCCTCAACGACGAGTACGTCAAGAGGTACGGCGGAGATCTCGTCCTCAGATTCGAGGACACCAACCCCGAGAAGATCGACCCCGATGCATACGAGATGATCCCTGAGGATCTGGACTGGCTCGGTGTCAAGTGCAACAAGACGTACATCCAGTCGGACAGGTTCGAGATGTACTACGACTACACCAGGAAGCTCCTGGAGATGGGCCATGCATACGTCTGCACATGCAACGGCGACGATTGGAGGAAGATGAAGGAGAACAAGCAGAAGTGCCCCTGCCACGATCTTCCGGTCGAGAGGCAGCTGGACAGGTACGACAAGTTCCTCGCAGGCGACTATCAGGACGGAGAAGCCGTCGTCGTCGTGAAGACGGACATCTGCCACCCCAACCCTGCGGTCAGGGACTTCGTCGCCCTCAGGCTCGTCAGGACCCCCCACCCCAGGACCGGGGAGAAGTACATCGCATACCCTATGATGAACCTCTCAGTGGCCATCGACGACCATGAGATGGGCATGACGCACGTCATCAGGGGAAAGGACCATCTGAACAACACATTCAGGCAGGAGTACATCTTCGATTATTTCGGATGGAAGAAGCCTGAGTACTACCATTACGGTCTGGTAAACATCCCTGACACGGTCCTCAAGACCTCGATAATCAAGCAGAGCATCAAGGACGGGGAGTACACCGGATGGGATGACGTCAGGACCGGAACGGTCAGGGCGATGAAGAGGCGCGGAATCAGGCCAGCCGCGATCAGGAGATACTGGGTCGAGTCGGGGATAAAGCCCGTGGACATCGAGTTCTCCTGGCAGAACCTGTACGGAATGAACAGGGACATAATCGATACGGATGCCAACAGGTACTTCTGCGTCGGGAACCCCGTCGCCTACGATATAGACGGGATCGATGTCATCGAGGGAGCGGCACCGAAGCATCCCGACCACCCCGAGAGAGGGGACAGGAAGTTCAGGCTCGAGGCACCCAGGACCGTGTTCCTGGCGGATGAGGACTCAAAGCTCTTCGAGAACGACAGGCAGATCAGGCTCAAGGACCTGTGCAACCTGGAGTACGGCAGGCCCGCCAGGTACAACGGTAACGACGTGTCCATCCTCAAGAAGGGTGTGCGTGCCGTCCAGTGGGTCGCCGCGGACGGTCTCGATGCTTCGCTAATCATGCCGGACGGAACCGTGGTCACCGGCAAGATAGAGCCCTCCGTCGCGGCGGAGACCAACGACATGGTCCAGCTGGAGAGGATCGGCTTCGTCAGGATCGAGAAGAAGGATCCCAAGTCGGTGTCGATGATCTTCGCGCACCGTTGAAACTCAATATTTTCTAAAAAAAAGAGCCGGGGGTCTCCCCCGGTTTATTGTTTCAAGGTTTCTTTCCGAGCTTGAAAGATTTAAGTTTGTTCGATTTGCTCGGAGGGTTGACGGTCTTGGGTCCGCTCGCTGAAGACTTCGGTGCCCCGACCTTCCCTTTGATCCCGTCCAGTACATAGGTGTACTTGTAAAGGTAGAACACGACACCTATGAGGGCGACGATTATCACCAGGACGATCACGATGGCCGTGGGGAATCCGCCGCTGTCGGGGAGACTGCCGAAGGTTATCGCGTATTCCGAGAAGTGGGTGACAGTGAAGACCGCCTTGCCGTTCTGGTATTTGACTCCGCTGATCTTCTCCGCCTTTCCATCCGCGGGCAGGTATGCGACCTTCAGGTCGTCCACGCTCTCGCCGGGTCCGAGGAGGTAGTAGATTTCCACGGTGACATCGGTTCCGAACTTGATCTCGTTCTGCGTATCGCCTACGACAACCGCAAGGGAGTATACCGCGGCATATCCCTCGTCCTTGTACTTCTCGGGCACCTCTATCTCGGCCATCTGGATGCCGACGAACGTCGCTCCGGTGGTGTCGATCTTGGCCATCGCCGCTGCCGGGAGCTTTATCGTGCCTTCGGCGGTGTTGACCTTCAGTGCACCGTTCTCGGTCTCCTTGAGGGCGGTGACGATCTCGGTCGGGACCTGGATCATGGTGACAGCGAGCATCGTGGTGGTATCCACGGTGACGACTGGACCAAGCCCTGCCGTGACGGTCGCATTGATCTCTGCGAGGACCTTCGACGTGTTGGTGACCTTAGCGACGTTTCCTACGATGTTGGTAGTGGTGTCGATGGTGCTGGTGGCCGTGACGGTCATGGACCAGGTCGCCTTCTTGTCGGGATCCGATGTGCTGGTGGCCGTTATCTTCACGGTCCCCGCCTTGATCCCGGTTACGACGCCAGTGCTCGGGTTTATGGTAGCGATGCTGGTGTCCCCGCTGCTCCATGTGACTCCCTTGTGGGAGGCATCCTCGGGATCGTAGGTGGCTCTGAGTGTGGTGGTCCTGTTGACCTCGACCTCGGATTCACCGTCTATGGATATGCTCGCGATGGCCCTGTCAACGACCGTGACCTCGCAGGAGCCGTATATCAGGTCGCTGGAATGGCTGGTGGCCTTTATCGTCGCCTTGCCTTCCTTCAGTCCGGTGATCTTCCCTGTCTGATCGACGGAGACTATCGAGCCGTCGCTGCTGGACCAGATTATCTTGTTGTCGGTGGCGTTCTCGGGCAGCACCTTGGCCTTGAAGAGATAGGTGTTGTTGATCGCCAATTCCAGTGTGGACACGTCGAGTGTGATCGATTTGACCTCGACGTTCTTCACTGTGACCGTACAGCTCGCGGTCTTTCCTCCGTCTTTGGTGGTCACGGTGATGGTCGCGGTCCCAGGAGCGATCCCGGTGACCTTTCCGTCGGAATCCACGGTCGCGACATCCTTTTTGCTGGAGGTCCAGGTGACGGTCTTTATGCTGGCATTGGCCGGTGTGATGGTGGGGACCAGTTTGAGTGTCGCTCCAACATCCAGGTCGGCCGTTGTCTTGTCCAAGGTGACACCGGTGACCAGTACGCTGGCGACGGTGACCACGCAGGAGTCCTTCTTGGTGGCGTCCTGCTGGCTTGCAGCAGTGATGGTGGCGGTTCCAGCCTTCAGAGCGGTCACCTTTCCGTTGGCATCCACTGTCGCAACGGCTTCGTTGCTGGAGGTCCAGGTGACTTTCTTATTGGTGGCCGTCGAGGGTTCGACGGTAGGGGTCAGAGTATATGTCTTGGTGGCCTCGGTAAGGCCCAGTATGAGTTCGGTCTTGTCGAGTTTGACCGAGGTGATGGGTGTATCGGAGACCGTGATGACGCAGGCAGCGGTCTTGGTAGGGTCCTGATGGCTCTTGGCTGTGATCGTTATGTTTCCAGGCGCTAGTGCCTTGACCTTGGCTGTACCGGTTCCGGTCGCGGTGACGGTGGCCTTGGTGCCGTCGCTGGTCGTCCACAGAATATCCTTGTCCACGACACCCGCGGGTGCTACAGTGGCGGTCAGCGTGATCTCATCATTGACGTTCATGGTGGCCGTCGCCTTGTCGAGGGTGACGCCGGTGACGGGGATGTCGGAGATGGTTATCGTGCAGGCGGCGGTCTTGCTCGTATCGTAGTGGCTCTTGGCCGTTATCGTGACGGACCCTATAGCAAGGGCCTTGACTTTGACAGTGGCCGTACCGGTACCTGTTGTGGTCACCGTGGCTTTGTTGCTGTCGCTGGTCGTCCACTGGACCACTTTGTCCGTGGCATTCGCGGGCGTGATGGTAGCGGTCAGCGTGATCTCACCGTTGACCGTCATCTTCTCCGAGGTCTTGCTTATCGATATGCCGGTTACAGGCACCAGGAACTGGGCGTATGCATTGTCACCGGAGGTGAACGTTGTGTTCGTCGTGATCTGGGTCCCGCCGGTCTTCTCAGTGAACCATCCTACGAAGGTCGAAGTGCCCCCGGTCACGGTAGGCAGCGTGGGCAATTTCTGATCCACGGTCACCATGTGACTGGCGGAGCATTCCATTCCGCTGTCCACTATGAAGGTGACTATGAATTCTCCTTTCGCAGTGCTGTTGTAGAGCCTGTAATCGTTGGAGCTCGTCTTTACACCGGATCCGTAGAAGGTCTTGCCTTTCAGTGAATCGCTGTCCTTGTTCAGTTCGGTCGATCCGTCGAAGAAAGACAGTCCCTTGAAAGCGGAGCTCGCTATGGTCAGGTTAGCATCCTTGAATGTTATCTCGGAGAGTGCGGTGCACTCGTAGAAGGCGTTGACGTCTATGTTGGTGACGTTGACTAGGTTGGCCGTCTTGAGCTTCGAGCAACCTGAGAATGTGTTGACCCCGATGGAGGTGACGCCTGTCGGGAAGTTGATGGTCTTCAGGGAGGTGCAGTCTGTGAAGACACCTTCTCCCAGGAAGGTCAGCCCAGTAGGCAGTTCGACCTTCGTCAGTGAAGAGCAACCGTTGAACGCGCTTGCGTTGATTGACTTGACGGTACTTGGTATGGACACATCCGTCATTGCGGTGCATCCGTCGAACGCATATGCGCCGATCTGTGTGATGCCGTTAAGGATTACCAGTTTGATCGATGCGCGGCTGTTATACCATGGTGCGTGATTCGCTTCGGTATAGTCCTTGATCACGGTCTCCGTATCCTTGTTGATGGTCAATGTTCCGGATCCATCTATCTCCCATGTGATTCCGTCTATGCTTGCCTGCTCCGCATCTGATTGGTCGTCGATGGCCGATGGGGCCATGAACATACCTACCAGTGCGAGAGCTGCTACTATCAATGCCAGAGCATATAGACTGCTCCGGACTCTATGCGATGTAATATCGAGTTGCAGGTTCCCACCCCTATATTGTCTGGCTCTCATACAGGGATTTATTTACTTAAAGTGTGCCAGCAGCCGTTAAAGCATATATAAGAAAAATTTAGCTGATACCTTTAATCAGCCAATTGGTGCCATCAGGAGACATCCACGAAAACGGTCGAAGCGAGGTCGTAGCTGAGCGCCACCATGTTGTCCCCTATCTTCACGACCCTGTCCCCTCCGTCCATGAGGATGGATTCGATCCTCACCTCCCTCCCGGGAACGAATCCTATGGAGTTCAGCCTGCGGATGTCCTCGCTGTTGTTGGATTTGATGTAGGAGATCACGCCGCCCTTGTTCTTGGCCATCGTGTTGAGCTGCACGATGTTCGTGGCCCCTTGGTTGTAACGCTTGCAGGGGTCCGAGCAGTAAGCGCAGTCCTCGTCGACCGGATTCCCGACCATGTTGCAGATCCTTATGCTCGTATCGTCGGAGATGGTGTGCTCGATCTTGTGGGCCTCCTCGTGGGCGTCCTGATGGTCCATGCCGAGACAGTCTACCAGAAGGTGCTCTATGACGTGATGCTTCTTACGGAGCTGGCGTGCGATCGCCATCCCCTCCTCCGACAGCCTGATGCCTCTGTATCTCTCGTATATCACGAGACCTTCGGATGCGAGCGTCTTGGTCATCTCGGTGACGCTTGCCGGTGAGACCTGCATGAACTCGGCCAGTTCTGTGGTCTTCACGTTCTTCTCCCCGTCACTGAGTCTCAGGATGCTGATGAGATAGTCCTCGCGGCTGTCTGAAGTCATCATTCGTGTATGTGTCTATCCGTATAAAAGAACGTTCAGACAAGATTACCGATGTTAAGGATATAGTTGGGGTCCAGTATGGCCTTGATCCGTCTCAGATCGTCCACCGCCCCCTGTCCGTACCGGTCCTTTATCACCGTGTTGTTCATCTTGCCCGATTCCTGACACGGCGAATCGGAGACAGAGCCGCTCAGATAAATGTCGGCCTCGATGATGATACCGAAGATCCCTTCCGATCCTATGAAAAGGTCGAGGAGGTCCATGTTCTCGGATATCTTAGGACCGGATCCGTCGACGGAGTCGTAGGACGGGATGTCGAATGCGAAGAAGTTCCTCCCCGCGGGGAAGGACATCCTCCTGCCGTCCGCCACGTACTCGCCTCTCTCCATGGACATGAACGTGCTGTCCGAGAAGACCACCCTCAGCCTTCTGACGTAGGGGCGGATGTCCGAGCGGTTGACAGCTATGCATCCTCCCACCGTGTTCTCCAGTTCCGCCTTTACTGGGAACATGAGGCCGTCCAGATCGACAGAGGAGCCGTCGAGGCTCTGGACGCGTCCGCTTTTGATGGAATTGTTGAAGAGCGATACCGACGTGAACGGCAGCACCCGCAGGAAGGTCCCTTTCTCGTCCTTCCCGGCGCCTATGACGCCGTTGAGGCGTTCCATGGACATGACGTCCCCGCCGCAGGGGACCGCTCCGCCCTGGCAGCACATCCTGCTACCGGATACGGTCACCTTGGTGTTGCCCTTGCTTGAATATCTGATGCCCTCGCGGAGCTCGGTCTCGTCATTCGGAAGGATGACGTTCTTCGCATGCCCTTTGAGCGTGGATCTGTCGCTCAGATACTTGGAGCCGTCGCTTATCCTCTCTCTCAGGAACATTCAATCATCCCACAGGCGCGGTATCATGGCCGCCATGACCGACTGTTCTGTCAGGCTCTGGCGGTCCAGGAGTCCTTTGCTGAGGAGGCCTATGGCCCCCTGCTTTTTCCCTATTTCGGTGTTCCCGTACACCTGCTTGACCGAATCGCCGACGGTGGAGCCGTTCCTCACGAGCGCGGCGATGCTGTCGGGGTATCTGAAACCGGAACCCTGGCCGTATGTGACCTTGCCGTCCCTGGTGATTATCGTGCAGTGCTGGATATCGTAGAGTCCGTCGAGCATCTCGAAGACACCGGCCTCTATGCCGACCGCCATGTCGTGGTCCCCGAGGGCCGCTCTGGCGCGGTTCTCGGATCCGCGATGGGTCTGTTCCTCGCGGGGCTGTGCCGGGACACCGCTGGACACATCGACACCGACCACCTTCACGTCGCCGTAGACCCTCTCCATGACCGACCTGACCGCGGCTATCTTGACCGGGTTGACGGAACCCACGGCGATGTCCAGGACATCCTTCCTGCCGGAACGTCCGTACAGTCCTTTAAGGATCGACGACGCGCTTATCTTCCCTCCGTCGTCCGAAAGGACCAGGGGCACGACGGATATCTCCAGCGGGTCCAGTCCGCGCCTGATCCTGTACTCGTTGACCTTCATCCCGTTGTCCAGGGTCTCCTCCGAGACGACCAGTATATCCACGGTGTCCATTATCTCGTTGGGGCCGTAGATATCGTCTATCTCGAATATCTCGTAGTTGTCCCTCGAATACAGATATCTGTCCAGCGCCTTCTTCCTGACCTCGAAGCTGACCACGTTCGGTCTGTTCTCGGAGGCCATCCTGTCGGATGTGAGTCCGATCAGGACCCTGTCCCCCAGTTCGAACGCCCTCTCCAGCAGGGCCTTGTGCCCATCGTGGAGAATATTGAATGTCCCCGCTACAGCCGAGATCATTTCCATCCGTACCAAAGGGCTATTACGACCACCGCCACAAGGATGACCTCCAGGATCACGTACTTGCGGAGTTTGGACTTGACCTCGTCCCCGGCCGTGTTCTGGCATTGATCGCTGCAGAACCTGCCGTCGCCTACGAACGCCTTGCCGCATGCCGCACAATGCCTGTGCTGCGGAATCTTCTCTGTGTACTCTGCCATGGTATCCCTCACACCGACCTGCGGTCGGCCTCGTTGTGGACTATGATCATACAGTGGTCCGCATGAAGACT
>Ga0265298_10008215_pt1 | contig 12572 bp, 8 predicted proteins | sample AusTroGonzalo_MG_3_FD_193486 | JGI IMG/M metagenome (GOLD analysis project Ga0265298, IMG submission 193486) | Bovine rumen microbial communities from tropical cattle in Woodstock, Queensland, Australia - Gonzalo_01 | ecosystem: Host-associated > Mammals > Digestive system > Stomach > Rumen ... | reverse complement strand
ATAAAGTTTATCGCGTAAATTAGGAATTTCCTTTTCTTCTTCATCAATCACCAGGTCATAAACATTTAATCTCATGGCATCGGTAAACGGCCATTTGGTAAATTCGATACTTTCATCAATAACTTTCAAAGGATCTTTTCTTAAAAATTTATAAGTTTCCGGATCTGATTCGTCAGCACTAAGGCCAATCATATTCTGCATATCCTTTCTCAGATTTTTTTTCAATTTGGCCAACTTATTAAGGACCTCTAGCCTGGTGTCTGCATCTTTACCTTTATTCGTGAGACCAATATCTTGTAGATATAAAGGTTTTTGTAATATCTTTAAATCTTCTAAAGTTTCTGGACGCAAGTATTTATTAAGTTGATTTACAGCCGATGTAACATCCTGCTCATTATACTTGTTGGCCGCACTTATGCGTTCATTATGGCCAGCATTGCGACTAAGCACTTTTTGGACTTCTATCAATTTCTTATATTTTTCAAAAACTTCTCTTAACGGTCCTTTAATGTCTTTAGGAAAAACATATTTCTTATTTTCGCTACTTAATGCATCCATTGCCACTTTGACCGCCACGTCACGCGGCACTTCTTCTAATGCTTTTTTATGTTTCGCAATTTTGGCCAAATTATCGAGATAGTTCGCGAGAAGCACCGTGTTCTCTGCTTCGGTTAACGCCGCTTGGGTCTGGCCGACCAGTGCTTGAAAGTCCTGAATTTTTTGTTCACATAGCTCACTTGAATCACCTAGTTTTTTGATTACACAATCTGTGGCCTTCTGGGCACTTTCTTTAACCTTGGTGGAAGAAGTGTCCCCTTTTTTCTCTCCCTTGGAGGCATCAGTTTCCACGCAAGCAACGATGTTCTGTACTTTACTAGAATCCTTCGGCGGCACGGGTGCGACCGCCCCGTTTTGGGGAGCACCAGGGATGGTGGCACCATCTGCAGGTGGCGGAACCAGAGGAGAATTTTTATTGTTATTGCCCGCGGGAGGGGCCGCAGGAGGATTTTGGGCATCCGTTACGGGAGGTTGTACCGGAGGTGGGCCTGACGGATCTCCGGCAGGTTTATCGTTCTTTTCTTCTTGGTCCTGTTCTTCATTTTGCGCATTATCTTCATCATCATCTGACTTTTGGTCGGACTTTTCCTCGTCCTTACCTTTATCCTTCGTAACCGTTTTATTCGTACTAAAACTCGAAGTCGTAGCAATAAAATCGGTCGAACGATATTGGATAAGCTTTTTATCCTTCTTCTTACAACCACCTATGAAAATTAATGCGGCCAAACTAAGTAACAACATCCCTAAGCGTAAAATACTCATTGATGGTTCTTCCTGAATATGAATAATCGCGAATCAGTTTATTCTTTCTTTTCGGCAGCGGCCGGCACTACTTCTTTTTCCTTCGAGAAGTTAAGGCCATCAGGGCCTTTGCCCTGATAACTGCGTAAATCTTGATTAATGCTCACATCAAATTGAACCGTTTTATCCCAAATTTCTTTATAGGTGCGCTGAGAATAGATGTAGGTATCAATAAATTTTTCCCGATCAGTTTTGATGGTAATCAACTCTTCCTGTTGCCCCACGCAAGTCTTGTCCATATTACTACCAATATCTTTCAAATCATTTAAGGCCTTCACCAAAGCAAAGTAACGATTCTTCAAAGAATCTTTGTTCTTCATGCCAAGAAGGTAGCGGATCTGATTGGCCAAATCTTGGGCCTGATCGGGATTCCTACCCACCGCCCGATAAAGATCAACGATTGAGCAATCATGCTTGGCCCCAATGGCCGGACACATAATCTTTTTCCATTCCCGCATCGGCGAAAATGGTGAAACAAAATCATTACTGCGCATATAGAAATCAATTTCTTTTTCCCGATCGAGGACTTGCTTGCGGTAAAATTCATAGGTGTTACTATCCCCTAATCCAGCCACCCCGCCAAATTTTTGGAAATCGGCCACCGTATCAAAGTAGGCCAAGGCCGATTTGACGGCCTTCTGCTTCTTGCCGAGATCTAAAGTATCAATATTATTCTTCAGGGCCTGATAAATATCGTGAGCGGTTACCCCAATTGATGACTTATAGTCTCCCGCGATTTCCGCGAGCATCGCATGGCCAATTTGATAACTGGGTTTACCACTTAGCCCGTTAATGGACCACGCCGAATCTTCCACCGCCGCGTTAACTTTTGCCACAATCTCAAAGGGATGATTTTCTAAAAAGTAGCGCGCGTTATCTAAGGTCGTAAAGTTGGCCGACTCCGTAAGAAGTTTGGCCATGGTGTCTTCAAGATCTTGTAACTGGGCATTTAAATCCCCATAACCGAGGATTTCATAATCTACAAAACTTTCTAGGGCCGCCTTATCTTTGGCACTTTCTTTGGCAAATTGCTTGCGGGCCTTATCCTCTTTCTTAATAACTTGCTTGATTTCTTTGCGGTCAATTTCTCCATCTTTAAGTTGACGCTTACTCACCCCCAAACTCTTTTTACTAATGGTGAGTGTATCTAAAAACACATAACTATTTTTCTTTAAGAATTTCGATTTCGGAAAGACTTTGCTTAATTCTTTGACCGCCTGCTTAACTTCCCGGTTAAATTTGCTGTTGTTATAGCTATCTTCCGCATCTTTCAACGCTTTTTGGGCCCTTAAGGCATCGTTGGTGGACTGCCGAATATGGGTGTTTTTAACCTGATTTCTCAGCGCAATTAAGCGCTGATATTTTTCGGCAATTTTGGCCAAAGGTGCTTTGGCCCCTTCGGGTAACACAATTTCCCCGTTAACCATGCCGCTAAATTGCTGCGCGGTTTTTTGCTGAGGACTTTTGAGAACCGCCGCGGAAACTCCGCCGTTGGCCCCCACCTTAACGTCTAACTGACCATTCGCCGGAGCGGCCGAACCTCCGGTATTCGTCTGGCCTTGGGCGGCATTTTCGTTAGTACCGGCCGCACCGCTATTACCCGCGGATCCCGTATTTAAACCAGATCCATCGTTATCTAACGGTTGATTGCCGGTGGTCGTAGTGGTTTTGGTCGTCGAGGTACTCGAACTTGAACTATTCCCGCCATTCGCCGGACTGCGATCACCGGAAGTCGCCACCTCAATCATCAGTTGCTTGGTCACTTCCAAGGGAATGTTATTTAATTCTTCAAAGTGTTTTTGAATCGTGATGTAGTCTTCAATGCGCATCGCGATTTCTAAGAGATTTAACGTATTTTGGATATCGACCGCCACCTCAATCAGCCGTTTGGCCTGCGAATTGGGATCCAAGGAACAAAATTTTGTGCCATTGACCGAAAGGGTGTAATCAAGCAAATAGTTTCTTCCGAGGCCTTGCCCACCCATATTATCTAGTTCGTAGTTTCGGCCTAAATTATTGGTCGGAATGTCCTGCCGAAAGGCCGAACCATTCGGTAAAACCTTCTTAATATCCTTATCATTAAACAGTTGTTTGCTGGCCATTTTAAATTTTTTGGCCATCTTCTTATCTACTTCTTTTGTGATCTGATCAAAGGCCGCTGGAGAATAAGAAGGTAAACCACCATCGGCCCCTTCTTTACAACCAACTAAAACTACTAATAAAAAAACCGCTATTAAGATTACGGCCTTCATAGGTACTCCCTTACCGCCGCTTTTGTCTGGCCCTTCAGTGGGCCAGTTTTAAAGCAATGATGATCAATCCTAGAAGTAAAATCCAGTTACGATGCATGAAATCCTCATAATAAGTGTAAGCTACAAAATGTTTTTCAAGCAATAGAAAATAAAAACGGCAAACTTGACCAAAGCGATCAAACTTTGGCCAAGTTTGCCGTTTCTTTAATTCAATGCAATCTAATTGAAACTACTTAGTTTCCGGAAATATAAGTACACGATTTGGTCCAAAGCCCTAAAGGATAAATCGTGTATTTTTCATCAACAGTGCTAATCTTGGTAATCCCTGCCCCTTGGGCCGTGGTGTAGATGTTGTTTTGGCCAAAATCAAAAATCCCTAAAACTGTCGTCACGCAGCCAAAGGCCCTTTTGTTGCCAACAGGATTAGAACTAACCGCAATCGGCCGATAAAAAGCACAACTCGCCACCGCAAGTAGCATCACGGCCGCCAGTAATTTAGATAAAACTTTCACAAATCGTCTCCTTGATAAGTTCCAGCTTAAATTCTGACACCAGGAGAAAAAGTTTGACAAGGGAAACCTGGCACCTAGGAAGGCCACCCATGCTCGGCCAAATACCGATTGGTGTAGCGAATATCTCCCGTCACTTCACGGCCTAACCAGGGAGGCGGCGTTATCGTTTGGGTGGCGGACTGCAGTTCAAGTTCAATTAAAATCTGGCCATTAGCAAACTCATCAATCTCAAAAGTTTGCCCGGCATACTCCACCCAGCGCCGCACTTTTTTAATTTGAAGTTTGGTAGATTGAATTAAGCTTTGCGCATCACTAGGAGGAATAGCATATTCAAATTCCGCATGGCCTTGCAAATGCTGTGGATCATCCGGCGTATTTCCTTTAAGCGTCAGGCGGCCGTCCGCCTTCTTTTCCGGAAAGCTTTCTTCCAAAAGACGTACCCGCAGCACCCATTGGCCGTTTTCTACTAAATACCCCTGCCAGATATGGGCCTGCCGGGTAAACTTCGCTTGGCGCCAAGTATCGTTGGCCGCTAAATATTTTCGTTCAATTTCTTGGCCCATGATGGCACCTTGGTTAAAAAAGTAAAACTGCTCTAATAAGTTAAAGTAATTGTAAAATCATCCCCCAGCGGCCTTTAATTTTAGGTTTGAGCGTCGTGCCACTTTGGGGATAAATCTTTTCATAGTTTAAGAGATCTTTCCAAAAAGCATCCGGCGGGGCCATATCCGCAAGATCTAGTTCCACTTCTTGATCAAGCGAAGAAGTATTTAAGGCCACCACCACTTTAGTATTTTCATAGGAACGGACGTAGACATAGATTTCTTGCTGATCGTCCTTCTTTAAAACCTTAAAATCGCCCCGCATTAAGCACATATTTTCCCGGCGAATCTTAATCAGCAGCCGATAATGTTGCCATAAATCCTGATCTAAACTTTGCCGGCGAACATAAGGGGCAGGCCCATAGGGATAATGAGAAATATCATCATACTCAATATCTGGCCAAAGCATCGGTTGGCGGCAATCAGGATCATTGGCCCCTAACATCCCTACTTCATCGCCATAATAAATGACGGGGGCCCCAATATAGGTCATCCAAAAAATAAGCTGGAGTTTTAGAGCGGCCTGATCGTCTTCGGTCCCAGGGCCTAAATCTAAATTTTGATTAAATTCAATCTTACTGCGCTGAAAATGCCCTTGATAATCAAGATAATTAAGATCGGGATTCACCGCCACCGTTTTAATCCGGGGGGTATCCTGGGAAGAAAGGATATTAAGCATCACTTCATTCATCTGAGCAGGATACAAAGACCGCAAAAAGGCGATAGCATGATCAAATTCCCGCACTACCGATTTGGCCTTCTTGTTTAAGAAAAACTCATTCATCATCCCCCGTAAGGGATAATTTAAAAGGCCGTCGAGGTTTTCTCCTTGCACCAAGGCCGGATCAATATCCGTGATTTCTCCGGCGATAAAGACACTGGGTTTAATTTGGCGGCAGGCCTGTTTAAAGTCTGGCCAAAATTTGGCCGGCAAATTAAACGCTAAATCAAAACTTAGGCCATCAACGCCCCAATCAGGATTGCCTTTGGGGGCCAACCAGCGTTTGGCCATGGCAAGAAGATAGGCCTTCACGGGCGGAGTAAAATCATCATCGGCCGTTTTAAATTGCGGTAAATGGCGATAGCCATAATGGCCAACATAGGTAAAATCATCCGTGGGGGATCCTGCTTGGCCCCACTTTCTGATATCAAACCACTCCTTGTAAGAAGAAGCTTGGCGATTTTTAACGACATCCTGAAAGGCAAAAAATTGTTGGCCACCATAGGTGCCAATACAATCAATCATCACCCGCATCTGCTTTTCATGGGCCTTAGCGAGGAGGACTAAAAATAATTCATCGGCCTTCGTCCAAACCCAAGTAGCGGGATCGGCGGTTTCTCCGGCGGAAGCACGCAAGGACTTATCCCCTTCCGGGTCAGGGCCGAAATTATCATCAACATGATGAAAGCAATCGGCATCAAATTTATGACTGCTGGCCGCGGGAAAGATCGAGGTTAAGTAAATCCCGTTCACCCCTAAATCTTGGAGGTAATCGAGCTTATCAATAATCCCTTGGAGATCGCCCCCATAGCGCCGTTGATAAACACTGCGATAAAAATTAGGGCTAAAATTCTTTTCCCATTCCGCCCGAAAATACCAATCACTACCCCAGCGCGACTTTTGCCAGTCGGGGATGTTTTGGCCAATATCTTTGGCCTGGGGATCATTGCCAAAATCCCCATTACGAAAGCGCTCCGGAAAAATCCGATACCAAATTACTTCCGGGGCCCAAGTAGAAAATGTGTCTGAATTATTCATGAACTTTAACTATTAAGTGCTACCTAGATTGTCGGCCCTCTCATATGGTTAGGCCGGAGATAAGGTACCCCACTTTTTGAAAATTGCCAAAAGAATCTCCGCGATCGCGCTGCCCTCTTTAGGAAAGCGACGAAGCGTCGGTGGCACTTTCGAGATAAAACTCGTTAAAGAGTTGATGTAATTTTTGCTGAGCAGCTTCACTGCTAGGGCCTAACGCCACCAGATCAATCATGCGGCCAGCACTGCGGTGTTCGGCCGGTTCCGGTTTATGCCCGCTAAAAGCAAGATAAATCCCTTCCGCTTCTAGTTGGTGATAACGCTGATAAAGTTTCGCTAAAATATTTTGATCAACCACGACCGCCAGATGGGCACTGACTTTTTCGGTCACCGTAAAATCATCAAGAGGTGCTAACAGATTGGTTGCTGCTGCCGCAAAGTATTGGCCAAAGGCCGCCGAAATCCGCGGCAAGGCCAGTTGCAATTCTCTGGCCTGCGGCCATGTCTGAATTTGGCGCACCCCCCATTGATCTTGCCAGGCCTGCAACTTTAAACTGAGCATCCCATTAAAAATAATCCCCTTCTGACGAAATCCTCGTAAAATCCGGTCTTGAATTAAATCTTTAATCACGCTCATCGGCGGGGCATCGGTAAAATCATCCCGATCAAACGCTAAAAAGGCATCGCGTTCCCGCCACCGCACAAACTGATAATCCCCCGTAATCCCCATCACTTTAAAGGACGAAGCATCGCAAAGGGCGGTCACCGTATAGCAGGTAGTTTGGCGAATACCGGGCATGGTTAAATCGAGGATACTTTGTTGCTGCAAAAACTGGGTGGTAAATAAAGCATCGCGCCCTAATTGGGCCGCGGCCTGGGAAGGGCCTAAAACGACTAAGTCAGCGCCTCTTAAGACATCCCCGATCCCCGCGGCCATCGAGGTCGGATGGCCTAAGATCACCAGATCCACTTTTAAATCTTGGGCCTGATGAATGATGGAGCGGGCATCGCTGGCATCAATACTTAAAAGCTGCACCTTAGCGTTTAAGGCCAAAGCGGAATTACCTGGTAAGACATAAATCTTTTCTACACTAGGATCTCTGGCCAAAGCAGTGGCCAAAGCATGTTCCTTGCCGGAATCTCCCAAAATCATGGCCTTCATAAGCGTCTCCTGGCCTCCAAGAACTTTCAATTAAGTTTAGCAAGATTGAAGGAAAGGTTTGAAGGAAAAAATGCAAGGATGGAAACCGTAAATATATCTCGAGTATTTTACTCAATTAAATATTGGCGGTAGGGACTGGCGTGGTGGTGGGGATGGGGGGCGGAATCAATTTTTTTATTTCTTCGAGGCGCTGCCCCATTTCCACTTGAAACTTGCTAAAATCATCTTGCAGCTTTTTGAGGGAAGTTTCTAATTGGGTGTTTTGTTCTTGCAGCTTTTTTAAGGCGGCACTTTGTTCATTCGCCTTTTGGATAAATTCTTTACTGAGATTGATCGTATCGCTTTCAAGCTTATTAATCCGTTCGTATTTACTCATCCCTTCATTATCCGTGGGCGTGGGCACTTCATAGGCCCAAGCAGAAAGCCAAAATAAAAAAGAGGTTAAAACAACTCCGATCCCCGAAAACAAAAGAAAGCTTTTCCCGAAGCTTATTTTAAATGCTTGAGCTATGGACACTTGATCCTCCTAAACTTAGGGCCTTTCATTGATTTAACGTGCACACACATCTAAAACCAATATGATTCGACATACCTTGCGATCCTGACCAGAGATCCAGGAAAAAGATCCCTGCATAGTCTCCGGAATTATAAAAATTTCCACGTTTGGCCGCCCCATTATCCCCCTCTACGGCAGGCCCTGAAAATGAACCCAAACCACGCGCCTTGCCATATTCCTCCGGAGGAATTCCCGCGGGATTAGCGGGCATATAATCATCAAAATTTAGCCCCGGGCAGTCAACATTAAATAGTTCTATGTAGCTACCTCCACTATTACAAGGATGAGGGCCTAAGGTGAACGTATCGCCGCCCGTTGTCCAATCCACCCATTCCCAAGCATTGCCGGCAAAATCCCACAGTTCAAAACCATTGCGTAGTTTAAATATCCTTCTTTGCGACCAAGCCGATGATGACTTTTGATCAAGAGGATCAGTAGGGTCAACAATCGAGAGATGTGACCCGGGTTTGTTATCTGAATGTCCCTGCATTATAACCCCTTGGCCTACTTCCGCCCCACTCCAATTTTCCGGATTGGCCTCCAGATCACGGGCAATCGTCATCCATTGCGGATTGGAAATTAAATCACAAGACCAGTTGGGAATGGTAATCGCACGACAAGCATTTTTGGCATTTTGGGGTTTGATGTTGCGCCAAGAAAGATTCTCATAAGTTGCCACCGGGATATTATTCTCCCCTTTCTTGGCCTCCATAATCATTACACAAAATTCATCCACTCCTAATTCGGCATTTCCGTCCACCGGCACATAGTTTTCCGGACAATCAATTAATTGATAAGTCATCAGCTCCGCGGAACAAGAGGAATTTTCTCCGGCGGTGTTGGTACGATTGGCATAGATCGGATAAATACCCGCGACTCCTAAAGCACTAATCGTAATATCCAGCGAAGTTCGCCCGTTGGCCACCACTCCACTTCCTAGAAGTGAATCTGCATTACAAGTATTACTTTTAAATAAGCGAACCGTATCGCCTTCCTCCACTCCCCCCACCGTAAAAGTCGGCATCCGCACAAAACTGGGGGATAAGGCCGGGGATTTTAAAGACACCGTGGTGGGCGCGGCAATCCACAATTCTTCGCTACCACCACTACCTTTTGATTTCTTCTTGCTCTTGCAGGCCGCGACGATGCCGATCATCAATAGCAAAACCCCTAGGCCTACCAAAATGGAAAAAATTTTTTTTTGTCTGGCCATAAAATTTCCCAAGCTAAATCTTACTCTCTAAATTTATTGCAGCTACCGTTATCCCCGGTGCAACCTGGTATATTGAAACTTAGTTTTTTCGTTGCTCGCTCAACCTCGGTCCCTTCCACCTTCTTTGGCCGTGAATTATCTTTAGGTTCCCTATTGGTTCATCGTACATACACATCTAAATCCAACCCGCGAATCTTGACTATCTACATCTAGATGTAGACTAAAAGTAAATATCCCTGAACCAGAGCCGCTGTGATAGCAACCACCACGGATTAAAGCGCCTTTATCATCTTCACTGGTCGAACTAGAAAATACACCCAGGCCCATCCCACTGTCATATTTGGCATGATCAATCCCCGCAGGATTTGCAGGCAAATAATCATGGGCCGATAAACCTGGGCAATCAACGCTAAATAATTGAGTGACCTCCGTCGTCTGGACACAATCTGTAGGGCCTTTCGTGAAAGTTGCTCCACCGGTTGTCCAATCGGTCCATTCCCAAACATTTCCCGCGAAATCCCATATTTCAAAACCATTACGCAACTTAAGCACCCGTTGTTGGCGCCACTCACTTGATTCCGTATTATCAAAATAATTTGTAGGATCCGCAATGGAGATACGCAACCCAGGCGTATTATCTGAATGTCCACCCCGTAAGGCCCCGTTGCCTACCTCTAGCCCACTCCAGTTCAAAGGATTGGCCTCTATATCCCAGGCGATTGTCATCCACTGAGGATTGGATATTATATCACAAGTCCCATTTGGCATGCTAATTGCTCGACAAACATTCTTAGCATTTTGCGCATTGGTAACCCAAGGTATGTCCGCAAAAGAGGCCTGCGGGATATTGTTCTCCCCTTTCTTCGCTTCCGTGCGCATCACACAAAAGTCAGAAGTCCCGAGGGTCGCATTGCCTTCTACCGGAATATAGGATTCATCAGAACAAAAACTTAATTGATAAGTTAATAGTTTATTTGAACAGGCCGAAGTGTGTCCCGCCGCACTCGTCCGATTAGCATAAATGGAATATGCCCCCCAAGAAGATAACCGAGAAATCGTAATATCTACCGCCGTTTTTCCTGCTCCCACCACCGCGCTCCCTAAACGTGATTCCTCCCGACAACTTGCATCGCTAAATAAACGTACGGTATCGCCACTTGTGACATCTTGGACGGTAATGGTTGGCGTGCGATTATTGCTATACGAAGACGCCGGACTTTTTAAAACGGCGGTGGTGGGGGCGGTGGGAGATCCTCCTGCATAATTTGTTCCGTGCACTACACATACGCAGCGAAAACCAGCAGAGACTTCTGTGTAAAGAGGACCGGAATCTAAAACTAAATAATAGATCCCTGCATTAACGCCATGGGCCCAATGGCCGCCACGTAAGGCGGCCCCGCCATCTCCCACGGCCTGTTTTGCGGCACTCGTTCCAGAAATTTTGCCAATGCCATAGGAATTCGCCAAATAAGCGGCCGGATCAATGCCCCCCGGATTCAGGGCGATATAATCTAGAAGATTTAATTCCGCACAAGTAAAACTTAGAGGGCTTTTATATTCCACATCGCAAGTATTAGGGCCTAAGGAAAACTCTGCCCCTCCCGTCGTCCAATCGGCCCATTCACGGACATTGCCGGCCAAATCCCAAATTACTGATCCATTACTTAAGATATGCGTCCGCTTTTGATGCCAGGTCGAACTATCTTGGCCGGTTTGATCCCAGGGATTATTGACATCAGAAATATTAAGAATCTTACCAGGATTATTATCTGAATGCCCGCGATTAAGAGTTCCACTCCCAGCGATCCCTTCGCTCCAATTGGCATCGGTGGTTTCAATGTCCCAGGCCATGGCCATCCATTGGCGATTGGAAATTAAATCACAAGAAACCTCTGGCGAAGAGAGCATCTGACAGGCCTTTTTGGCCCCCCTGCCCGAAATATAGTTCCAAGGATAGCGCAGATTATCACTCATCGGGAGAGCGTTGTTTCCAACTCTGGCCTCGGTTCGCATCACACAAAATGGTTCTACGCCTAATTCGTCATTACCCTCCACCGGTACATAGTTTTCCGGACAAGTGATGAATTGATAAGTCGCGAGCTTCGCGGAACAACGAGAAGTTTCTCCGGCACTAGTCGTGCGATTAGCATAGATGGGAAAATTCCCTGCCACACTTAATGCACTAATGGTGATATCAAGAGAAGTTTGTTCGTTGGCCACCACCCCGCTTCCTACCAGCGTATCTTCCCGGCAATCACTGCTCACAAACAAACGAACCGTGTCCCCACTCTCTACCCCACTAACCGTAAAGGTAGGAGTGGAAGAAAAATCAGGAGAATGGGCGGGAACTTTTAACGATGCTATAGAAGGGGCGGCAATCAGCGATTCTTCGCCACCACTACTCTTCGATTTCTTCTTGCTCTTACAGGCCGCCACAATACCCGCCATTAAAAGCAAAGTGCTTAGGCCTAATAGAATGTAGAAAAGTTTTTTCTTTCTCATCATGAAATTCCCAAAGCTAAATTTCATTCCACAAATTTATTGCATACACAGCGAAAACCAAGATGGGACCCCTTATCACTCGTGGTTCCGTTGAGCCAGAGGCCATAAATTCCGCCGCGCACGCCACTATCCCAATACCCACCACGAAATCCCGCCACTTGAACTTCACTGTTGCGGAGGGCATCTGTTGTTCCGACAATCTTGCCAATACCATAATTGGCCCCAGTATATTCTTCCGGAAGAATTCCGGCCGGATTAAGGGGGGCATAATCCTCGGCCGTAAAATCCACACACTCTAGCTCATACCACTCATGAGATCCATTTGGACAAGTTTTAGGAGGCGACGCAAAGCTAACTCCTCCCGTTTCCCAATCAACGAATTCACTCACATTGCCCCCCAAATCCCAAATCACGGATCCATTGCTTAAAATGTGCGTCCGCTTTTGCAACCAAGTCGCATCATCTTCGCCAGTTTGATCCCAAGGATCGGTCGGATCGGAAATCGAGAGGGCATTACTCGGATCATTATCCGAATGACCTCGGTTAAGTGTCCCTACCCCCACCGCGCCTCCACTCCAATTAGCGGCGGTTGATTCAATATTGCGGGCAATGGCCATCCACTGACGATTGGAAATTAAATCACAAGAAGTTGTCAGCG
>Ga0265298_10008214_pt1 | contig 12572 bp, 10 predicted proteins | sample AusTroGonzalo_MG_3_FD_193486 | JGI IMG/M metagenome (GOLD analysis project Ga0265298, IMG submission 193486) | Bovine rumen microbial communities from tropical cattle in Woodstock, Queensland, Australia - Gonzalo_01 | ecosystem: Host-associated > Mammals > Digestive system > Stomach > Rumen ... | reverse complement strand
ACAACAATTTAATGGTCGATAAGGAGCGACCGGTTGAGTGAAGTGAACGAGAAGAAAGTCTTGCAAGTTAAACGTGGTACCAATTTCAGACCTTCATCTTCTCTCGCGAACTCAACGAAATGAAAACGAGTTTAGAGCAAACAGCGATTAGTGAACAAGTAGTAGAACTGGGAAAGAAGTGTGGGGAGCTGCTTCAGTCACAGCCGCGTCAAAGTCAGGCTGAGACGGATGCTGCGAAGAAAGGCATTGTGGCTGATGTCGGCAGATTGGAAAGCTGTATCAGCGCGATTGCTGACAGGCAACAGACGACGCTGCTAAATGTGGTTCCCTTTGATGCAAGGAAGGTGCTCCAGACGTTGGGGTACGTCAAGTCGGATATGACTCTGCTGGGTGACTGCGACGAGGCCATCAAGGCTGTCGACAGCATGATTTGTAGGGTCAGGGAGATAGAAGCCGTGAGCCAGCAGATAGAGGGCTGCGTTGAGACTCAGCGTGACCTCTATCAGAAGATGATGGACGATTATCGAGTCAGCAAGTGGGCGCACGATTACCTGGTGTTTGTGCAGCAGGTAAGAAGCGATGTAGCAGAGGAAGTCAAGTCGGGCAAGTCGGCTATTGACGTTCTGAGGGCTAAACTCGTTAGCATGAGGCAGAAGCGTTTGGACTCGTATATGCCGGCTCACGTCAGGAGGCTGTACGACAGCATTGTGACCGCTGAGTGCCCTACCTACAAGGCTATCGTAGAGGGCAGGCAGGAACTCACGGAAGATGATATCACGGATTTCTTCTCGTTCCTGTATCGCTATAGTCTGCTGAAGAATCATATCGAATCAGTCACACTCTTGAAGCCTGTAATGGGTGACTACGATAAGCTGTTTACCTGTTGGGCTGCCAAGAAATATGTGACGCTGCTCAGTCCTGCGCTGATGGTGTATGGCGGTATTCAGGAGAAGGGGCACTTCGCTATTCTGCTGATGGTAATGAGAGATTTGGGGCTGTCGCCAAAGGAAAGCACGCCCTACCTGCAGATGAAGAACTATGCCAATGAAATCAATAAGGTGGACGATATACTTCAGTTTGGTAATGACCACACCATCTTTTCTAAGACATTCAAGCTGCTTGGCGATACGCCGTTTTGCGAACTTGAACAGGGTGTGGTCGATGACTCTGGGTTTGATGTCGAGAAACTGAAGGAATACCAGGACGTGTATCATCGATGTCTCACCATTCTGAACTATCAAGGTCTGCGTAGGCCGGAGGAGATGAAAACAGCAGCGTACCTCAAAGAGCCACACACAAAATTCAAAATGAGTGACGTGATGGAGGTCTATCCTGTCGAACTACGCATGAGGCTCAGTTTCCTCTGTTCAGTATTGCGTAGAGAAACGCTTGTTTTCGGCTGAATAGAACGGCAAGATTATGACGGGGATTTTTGCCTGTGCGTGAAAATCCCTGTTTTCATTCAGCCCAGCAAGTTATTTTCACGAATATGGCTGAATGGCACGAAGATGCACGATAGTTGCACTATTCTCAGCGATAACTTTTTTTATTTACATCTTTAAAAGAATTACAATTATGCAGACAATGCTTTTACAGGTAGTGAAGAGCGGCGACGCCTTCACGGTGAAGAGTGAGAAATCGGAAAATGGTGAGCTGAAAAAGCGTAACCTGGTATTGAAGGAACTTGGTGGCAAGTACGAGAGCCATTATGTGGTAACCGCACTTGGCGAGCAGGCTGAACAGGAACTGAAGCCCGGCGACCTGGTGTTTGCCACGATGAGATTCCAAAGCCGCGAGTACAACGGACAGACGTATCAGGACATCATTGCAACCGAACTCATTAAGAAGTAACACTAATCGGGCGAAGGTGTAGTGGAGGAAGTCTCTAGAGTGAAAATAATGGCCAATTCCGACACGAATCCTTCACTCACAAAACTTTCGCTAGATTATGGAAAAGATTATTAGTATTTCTACAGAGAGACAGGTAATGCTGGACGGTCTTTTGACCTTAGGCTTGTTGGAGAACGGACTTCGCTCGGCAGACTTCATGTGCTGCGAGGATGTGGAGATGGATGCGTTCTCAGGAACTTTCAAGGTGCAGGGTATGCGCGACGGCAACGTTTATATGACGGAGAAGCCGAAGCGAGTGAGGAACAAGCCCCTCTTCCGCGATGATAACGCGGCGCTGTCGCAGGGACAGGATAAGCGTTGGTACTTCTATTTCTCGCTCGACGAGGATCAACTGGAGCAGTTGCCGGAGAAGCTGGTAAGGCAGGCAAGTGCGATAGCTCAGAAGGTATTAAGGGAACTCATTTTGAAACAGCAGTAACAGCGTATGGTAAACTTGGTATATATGGTGGGCGGCGAGAAACATTGCCGCCCCATTAAGAGCCTCGAAGAGCTGATTGCTGCCTGTAACACCGAGGAGAACATCCGCAACTGGAACAACTATCGTCAGACAGGTGAGGACAGGTTCAAACATGCGTTGGTGCAGGTGAACTACAACTGTCAGGTGCCTGAGGGTGGACTGCTGAAAGGTATCAAGACGGTGAGTCCGTTCTTCTTCTACGACATCGACTGTGGTAATCGTGAGGAGTGCCGCCGTATTATCAGTCAGCTGCTCGGAATGAAGGATGAGCTGGGGCTGGTAGAGGTGGCTGAGTCGGCCAGCTACGGTGTTCATGCTGTAGCCCGAAGGATGCCTGAACGTACTATTTTGGAGTGTCAAGTGCGTATCTCCATTTTGACGCATACCGAAATGGATACGAATAATAAGGAGAACAACCGCGTGGTGTTCCACGGACCTATTGATGCTGAGACTACGCCGCTACTGGATGAGGCACTCTTTACGGAGTCGCTTTCTGATGAAGAAGCTGCTGCTGAGTATCTGCGCTTGAAGGAGCGCGAGGCTCAGGGTCTGGAAGAGGTGCCACCAGGAGCAAAGAAAGCCAATAAGCACTATAAGCCGTGGGAGGAAGAGAATGTTGCGGCGTTGACTTTGTCGAGGCTGCAGGCGCTCGGCAGAGCTGAAGCGAGCTCCGACTCTGCTCTCGCTGTTGCAGCGTTGACTTTGTCGAGGCTGCAGGCGCTCGGCAGAGCTGAAGCGAGCTCCGACTCTGCTCTCGCTGTTGCAGCGTTGCAGTGTTGCAGTTCTCAAACATCAGCCATCAGCTATCAGCCATCCTATGACCCTGAAGCAAGGTACAACGGGATGTTGTTCCGCGACATCATTGCAAAGTATTGGGAACTGTTCAACGATGGCAAGGAACCGACGGAAGGTGACCGTAACGTGCTGACCTTTGAGTTGGCGGTGACTATCCGCAGCATCTGCGGCTATTCGTTGGAGAAGATACTGCAGGTCGTCCCTAACTACTGGGCAAAGCCTGATGGCAGTTGTTCGCAAGAGGATTTGGCCGAGTGGCGCAAGACCATAGAGAACGCCCTGAAGGAGCCAAAGAAGGGTATGCCGTACCGACTGAAGCAGGTGCTGCAGGCGCTGAAATCGCAGCAGGGCGTAAAAGCTTGTGGCGGTACGCTGACCGCGCCCCCGCCAATGCCGAAGAAGCTGCCGCCACTGATACGGTTGCTGACGAAGAACGTGCCTTGGTTCTACAAGCCTGCTGTGGCTAACGCGGTGTTCCCGGCTCTGGGCGTCCACCTGCACGGCGTGAAGTTCCGTTATTGGGACAATGTGGAGCACGAGGCCACCTTTATGAATGTCCTGATAGGTCGCCAGTCGATAGGTAAGGGAACTATCAAGAAACCTATCGAGTACATTATGGAGGACATTCGTCAGCGTGACATCCCTAATCGCCAGCGTGAACAGGAGTGGAAGCAGAAGAATCCTGGGGCGAAGCAGAAGAAAGACCCGAGACCGACGGACATCTGTATTCAGATGCTCATCGATAACCTAACCGATGCCGTGTTTAACCAGCGTATCGTTGATGCCAATAACAACGGCCAGCGATTCATCTACACCATTGTGGACGAGATTGAAGGTTTGAAGAAGGTCACGTCGAAGGGTACTGTCGATGAAGTGGGTTTGCTGATTCGTAAGGCTTTCGATAACTCCGATGCCGGTCAGGAGCGCGTAGGGGCTGATTCGGTATCTGGAATTGCGCCTTTAAGGTGGAACTTTAACGCCTCGACTACCCCTCCCAATGCCCGCAAGTTCTTTGTCAAGATGGTCAATGACGGAACCGTTGGCCGACTGGATATCTCGACCATTATCCGCAGCGATGATGATGACGATACGGCTCCTATTCTGGGCATTTATGACCACACGTTTGCTGCCGAGCTGAAGCCTTACATCGACCGTCTGGAGGCTGCTAACGGCCTGATAGAGTGTCAGCAGGCTAAGAAGCTGTCGCTCGACATGAAGCAGGAGAACAAGGATGCTGCCAAGCTCTACGAGAGCGAAGCCTACCGCGTATTCTCCTATCGAGCCAACGTGATTGCTTGGCTCAAAGGAATGGTGCTCTATGTGGCTCACGGCTACAAGTGGTCGAAGGAGATTGCAGAATTCGTCCGTTGGACGCAGCAGTATAATCTGTGGTGCAAGATGTTGTACTTTGGTCAGCAGTTGGAGCGCGAACTTCGTGAAGAGGTGGAGATTCAGCGTCAGTCAGGCCCTCAGAACCTGTTGGAACTGTTGCCCGATGAGTTCACCAAAGAGCAGTACTACCAGATGCGCCAGCAGCAGGGCAAGACCGGCAGTGGTGATGGTACGTTGCGCAGTTGGCAAAGTCGCGGTTACATCGCATACGATGAGGTGACTGGGCGCTATTGCAAGACGGAAATGTACAAGCAAAAATTCGGAGGCAAGGTATGATTGTAATTCAGAATAACCAACAATGCTTTGTGCAGCTCTGGCGCAAGCTGGAGCGCACGAGGCTCCTCCTCGGAGGTCAGTACAAGCGCTTCTGCATCCGCCGCGTACTGAAGACGTGGTTCGGCTTTGAGGCCGACGACGACATGATCTGGGAGGTGTGCAGCAGGTGCGAACAGGCAGGGTGGGACGAGCTGCCACTGCCGTCGCTCTATCCGCGCAAACACCGCGAACTGCTGAGGGCTATCGTCAGCGTCAAGTTAGGCATCAGCTACTACAAGGTTGACCTGAAAGCCCTCGACAAGGCCTACAGCATCGCCTTCCCGAAGAGCACGCCGCTGAATGTGAACAAAAAGAAGCAATAGCGACCGCTGCCCGTCCCAATGGTTAATTTGGCATAAAAACGAAAGAAAATTTGGCTGTTTGCTTACAAATTGCTACCTTTGCAGCCAAAATTCAAATATTTTTTCAAACACTAAGGATTTTATTATGGCAGAAATGAATTTTGGTGGCGTCATCGAAACAGTAGTCACCAGCAAGGAGTTCTCACTCGAGAAAGCACGTGAAGTATTGAAGGACGAAGTCATCGCCGTCATCGGCTATGGTGTGCAGGGACCTGGTCAGGCCTGTAACCTGCGCGACAACGGCTTCAACGTCATCGTCGGACAGCGTCAGGGCAAGACCTACGACAAGGCTGTCGCCGACGGATGGGTACCTGGCAAGACCCTCTTCAGCATTGAGGAGGCCGCCGAGAAGGGCACCATCCTCTGCATGCTGCTCTCCGACGCTGGACAGATGCAGCAGTGGCCCACCATCAAGAAATACCTGAAGCCCGGCAAGACGCTGTACTACAGTCACGGCTTCGCCATCAACTGGAGCGACCGCACGGGTGTGGTTCCCCCGAAGGATGTCGACGTGATTATGGTGGCTCCTAAGGGAAGCGGAACTTCACTTCGTACCATGTTCTGCGAGGGTCGTGGCTTGAACTGCTCATACGCCATCTATCAGGACGCTACGGGCAAGGCTAAGGACAAGACGCTGGCCTTCGGTATCGGTATCGGTGCCGGCTACCTGTTCGAAACCACCTTCCAGCGTGAGGCTACCTCTGACCTGACTGGTGAGCGCGGCTCGCTGATGGGTGCCATCCAGGGCCTGTTGCTGGCTCAGTATGAGGTGCTGCGCGAGAATGGTCACACACCTTCTGAGGCCTTCAACGAGACCGTTGAGGAGCTGACACAGAGCCTCGGCCCGTTGTTCGGCGCAAAGGGTATGGATTGGATGTATGCCAACTGCTCGACCACCGCACAGCGTGGTGCATTGGATTGGGCTCCCCGTTTCCACGATGCCATCAAGCCTGTGATGGAGTGGCTCTACTACTCGGTGAAGACCGGCAACGAGGCACAAATCACCATCGACGCCAACTCGAAGCCCGACTATCGTGCAGGCTTGGAGAAGGAGTTAGAGGCTATGCGTAACCAGGAGATGTGGCGTGCCGGTGAAACCGTCCGCAAACTGCGTCCTGAGTATCAGGAAGACTAATTACCGCAGGCCTTCCCATGTGCCCTTGATCTGCTTGCATTGCGTATAGCAGCTGGGGCAGTTGAAGACCTTGTAAAGATTCCCGTCGGCGGGCAGTAGCACCTCTACTGTCCGCTGTTCTGTATCCCACCCTTTGGCCAGGATGTAGACATACGTCACCTGACCCATCGACGACTGCTGCGGCTTGTTCACCGATGCCGTCATCTCGACTGTATAGGGCTGCTGCGGGGTATAGGCATTGGAAGGCGTGGCTCCCTTCAGCAAGGCAGCAGGCAGATAGCGCTGGATGTACGAGTCGTTCCCACCGCCATACTGCGAAGGCACCAGCTTCGTCTTCAGAATTCTCACGATGCCGCTCACCGTAGTGGTGCTGTTGCAGAGCAGCTGAAGGCACCGCTCCCCTTCCCCAGCATCGCGGGCATATAGCTCAAGCGCCATCGGAACCATCGCCACCGTACCCTGTACCGACTTGCCTAACAGCGCCGTGTAGACGGCCTCAAACTCGTCATAGTCGGACGGCACATTCGTAAACGACACCGCTGCCGTAGGCTTGTCCTGACGCCTGCCTGGCACCACACTCTGCGGGTCAATACTACCCGTCACCTCATACCTATGGCTGCCGTAGGTCACCGTGTTCCCTTCCACCACAGCCTCTGTCACCTGTTCGTCCACGACTGTCACCTGTTCGTCCACGACTGTCACCTGTTCCTCACCTGCTTTTTTCAGGCCGTTACTGCTGTTGTTGCACCCTGCGGCACTAACCACCAAGGTGACTGCTACGAGCACCACCTTTCCGCGTTTTCTCAATTTCATGATTTTCATATCATCTGTTCTTTGGTTTCCAATATGTCTTGTGTCTCCTGCGAAACACGGTACAAAAATACAAAAATTCTGTCAATCTTCAGGAGAAAAGACGTAAAAATCATAAATTTTATTGGATTTCTGAGGCGAAGTGATACGATGTTTGCGAATTTTGAGTAACTTTGCAAGCCGAAATGGAAATGTTAGAAAAGAAACAGATGAAAAGACGAATCATTGGAAGTGTACTGATGAGCTTACTGACCCTTGGGGCAATGGCGCAAATCAGCAGTACGCTATCTCCATACAGCCAGTTTGGATTGGGTACGCTGTCCGACCAGTCGCAGGGGTTCAACCGCGCAATGGGAGGGTTGGCCATCGGCTTGCGTGACGGCAGGCAGGTGAACATGCAGAACCCGGCATCGTACTCTGCCATCGACTCGCTGACTATGGTGTTTGACTTGGGCGTGTCGGGACAGCTGACGAACTTCAAGGAGGGCAGCAAGAAAATCAATGCCAAGACGGCCGACTTCGACTACGTGGTGGCGCTGTTCCGCGTGCTGCCCAAACTGGGCATGTCGGTAGGTATCGTGCCTTATTCGAACATCGGCTACGACTACTACAACACCCAGTTTGTAGGAGAGTCGAACACCTACTATACTACAGAAACGCACAAGGGCGAGGGCGGATTCAACCAAGGGTTCTTAGGTTTGGGCTTAGAGCTCTTCAGAGGGTTCTCGCTGGGTGCCAACATCTCCTACCTGTGGGGCGACTACACGAAGTCGGTTTCAGTGGTCAGCAGCGACACGTATGTCAACACCATCATGAAGTCGTACACCGCATCGGTGAGCACTTGGAAACTGGATGCAGGCGCACAATGGCAGATGAGACTTGGCAAGAAGGACGTGATGACCATCGGAGCAACGGTAGGCATCGGCCACAAGTTAGGGGCACAAGCCGACCTCTCTATCGTGAACACCAATTCACAAACCAGCGTGTCAACGATGACGACGGATAGCGTGGCCAACGGGCTGAGCATCCCGTTCACCTTCGGCGGCGGCATATCGGTGGTTCACGACAACCAGCTGACCATAGGCGCCGACTACACGCTGCAGAAGTGGGGCGACCTCGCCTTCCCGCAGGTGCAGGAGTCGACCAACCGATACAAGTCCATGCACGGCCTGCTGACAGATCGCCACAAGGTGACGGTGGGTGCCGACTGGCTGCCAACGAGCCTGTCGTCGAGACGCAAGTTCTTCAGCCTTATACACTACCGCATAGGCGCCTCGTATGCTACACCTTATTATAAGATACACGGTCAGGACGGACCTAAGGAGCTCAGCGTCAGCGCGGGCTTCGGCATCCCCATCCTGAACTCGTGGAACAACCGTTCGACGCTGAACATCAGCGCCCAGTGGTCGCATGTCTCTGCCGATAACTTCGTGACCGAGAACACGTTCCGCATCAACATAGGCCTGACCTTCAACGAGCGTTGGTTTGCCAAGTGGAAAGTTGACTGATTTGACCATTTAAATGTAAAAATTATAAGATGTAATAATCATATAATGATGAAGCGCTGTTGTCTTTTCATTTTTTCATTTTTATATTTTTACATTGCCGCTATGTTAATGGTGGCTTGCGAGGAACAGCATGAGCACACCGCACCCGCCATCAACGAGCGCGACTCGGTGTCGGTGATGACCAGCTACGGTGTCAATACGCTCATCAGCGACTCAGGCGTCATACGCTACCGCATCGTGACAGAGCGCTGGGACGTCAACACCGTCAGACAACCCAACCGATGGACCTTCGAGAAGGGTATCTTTCTCGAGCAGTTCGACGAGAAATTCCACGTCGAGGGATACATCAATGCCGACAGCGCCTGGTATTACGACCAGTTGAAACTGTGGGAGTTGCGCGGACGCGTGCATTTCCGCAACGTCAACGGCATCATCTTCGACAGCGAGGAACTCTTCTGGGACGGCATACGCCACGAGTTCTACTCGTACAAGTTCTCGAAGGTTGTCACACCCGAACGTACCCTTCAGGGCACCTACTTCCGCAGCGACGAGCACATGTCGCACTACGAGGTATCGAACAGCGTAGGCTCCTTCGAGTCGCAGGACTTAGAGCCTGAACAGAACCAGAACGAAGCAGCCGTCGACACCACGATGCCGCCACCACCCGTCCGTCCGGCTGCCACACGCCACAAAAAAACATCGAACAACGGACTTTGAACCGCGTGAACTACGAACTATGAACTATGAACTATTGATAGGTCTGCTGATATCTATGGTGTTCTCCGCCTTCTTCTCAGGGATGGAGATAGCCTTTGTGTCAAGCAACCGCCTGAGGGCTGAGATGTCCCGTAAGAACGGGCTTTCGCAACGGGCACTCGACGTATTCTACAACCACCCCAACAACTTCATCTCCACCATGCTGGTGGGCAACAACATCGCACTGGTGGTGTACGGCATCCTCTTTGCACAGATCTTCGACGCCACGCTATTCTCACCGCTCAGCGACGGAGCACGCGTGACGGCCGACACCCTGCTCTCAACCATCGTCGTGCTGTTCACCGGCGAGTTTCTGCCCAAGACCGTCTTCCGCTCAAACCCCAACGGGCTGCTCACCTTCTTTGCTCTGCCAGCATACGTCTGCTACATCCTGCTCTACCCCATCTCACGCTTCGCGACCCTGCTGTCACGAGGACTGCTGCGGCTCGTCGGTGTGAAAATGCCGAAGGAAACCGAAGGGAAGGAGTTTACGAAAGTGGACCTCGACTACCTGGTGCAGTCGAGCATCGACAATGCCACCAACGATGCCGAGATAGGCGACGAGGTGAAGATTTTCCACAATGCCCTTGACTTTGCCGACACCAAGGTGCGCGACTGTATGGTACCACGTACCGAAATCGACGCTGTGGACATTGAGGAATGCACCGTAGAGCAGCTGAAGAACAAGTTCATAGAGAGCGGACACTCCAAGATTGTCGTCTACCGCGACGACATCGACCACATTATCGGCTACATACACTCGTCAGAGCTGTTCAAGCACGTCACCGACCTCTCAAAGCACATCCAGCAGATGCCATACGTCCCTGAGACAATGGCTGCTCGCAAGCTGATGCACATCTTCCTGCAGCAGAAGAAGTCGCTGGGAGTGGTCGTCGACGAGTTCGGAGGAACCAGCGGCATTGTGTCGCTCGAAGACATCGTCGAAGAGATAACTGGTGACATCGAGGACGAGCACGACAACCAGAAATACGTGGCCAAACAGCTTAGCGACGGCGAATACATGCTCTCAGCACGACTGGAAATTGAGAAAGTCAACGAACTCTTCGGACTTGACCTGCCCGAAAGCGACGACTATATGACCGTCGGAGGACTCATCCTGCACGAATACCAGTCGTTCCCAAAACTGAACGAAGTGGTGAAAATAGGGCACTTTGAGTTCAAGATTATCAAGAATACGATGACAAAAATAGAGCTGGTAAGGCTAAAAGTGACCGAATAAGGCATTTTTTCGGAAAAAGATGCCGCTGTTTCCGTAAAATTTTGTAATTTTGCAGGCTGATTCGAGAAAATAAGAAATAAATAGTAAAAATAACAAGTAAACAATGGCAGCAATTGGAAAAATCAGAAGCTGGGGACCAGTCCTTGCAACCGTAATCGGTCTGGCCCTTTTTGCGTTCATTGCCGAAGAGATGTTCCGCTCGTGTGAAGCTACAAGCAACGAGCGCCGTCAGCAAGTAGGCGAAGTGTTAGGTAAGAAAATCTCCGTTCAGGAGTTTCAGTCTCTCGTCGAAGAGTATCAGGATGTCATCAAGATGACACAGGGTCGCGACAACCTCTCAGAAGAGGAACTCAACCAGGTGAAAGACCAGGTGTGGCAGAACTTCATCAACAACACCGTGCTTGAGAAGCAAACCAAGAAGTTGGGTCTCACCGTCACCGATACTGAGTTGCAGAACCTGCTCAAGGCTGGCAACAATCCCATCCTCCGTCAAACTCCGTTCGTCAATCAGGAGACCGGACGCTTCGACGTCACCCAGCTCACCAAGTTCCTGGCCGACTACAAGAAGGCTATGAACAGCGGCAACGAGGTGGCCGAGCAGTACCAGCGCATCTATAACTACTGGACATTCATGGAGAAAAACCTGCGTCAGCAGATTCTCACCCAGAAGTACCAGACACTGCTGGCTCAGTGCCTCTTCTCGAACCCCATTTCTGAGAAGGCAGCTTTCGCTGCACAGAACTTAGAGAGCGACATCGAGCTCGCAGCATGGCCCTACAGTACCATCAAGGACGACGACGTCAAGATCAGCGATGCTGACCTCAAGGCCAAGTACGAATCGAAGAAAGAGATGTACAAGCAGTATGTGGAGAGCCGCGACATCAAGTATGTGGACTTCCAGGTGGTCGCCTCTCCCGCTGACCGTACTGAGTTGATGAAGGCTATGAAGGAGTCGCAGCAGCAGTTCGAGGCCGGACAAGCCGTCGCTGAGGTCGTGCGCAAAGGTCAGTCGCAGATCAGCTACTTAGGCATCCCCGTTACCCGTGGCGCTCTTGCCAACGACATTGCCGCCAAGATTGACTCTATGCAGGTCGGTCAGGTGTCAGAACCCTTCGAGACCAAGTTCGACAACACCCTCAACGTGGTGAAGTATATTGCCAAGACCCAGCAGCCCGACTCTGTCGAGTACCGCATCATCCAGGTAGGCGCCGAGACCCTCGAAGCTACCCGCGACCGTGCCGACAGCATCTTCAAGGCCCTGCAGGGCGGTGCTGACTTCGAAGCCCTTGCCAAGAAGTACGACCAAACAGGTGAGAAGCAGTGGATGACATCTGCTATGTACGAGCGTTCACAAACTCTCGACGCTGATGCCAAGAACTACATTGCCACCATCAACACACTGGCAGCTGGCGAGATGAAGAACCTCGAGATGGCTCAGGGCAACCTGATTCTCCAGGTTACCGCACGCCGCGCTATGGTTGACAAGTACGACGTCGCCGTCGTCAAGCACACCATCGACTTCTCGAAGGAGACCTATTCACAGGCTTACAACAAGTTCAGCCAGTATGTCAGCGAGAACAAGACTATCGAGGGCCTGGAGAAGAATGCTGAAAAGTTCGGCTTCAAGATTCAGGAGCGTACCGACCTCTACAATTCAGAGCACACAGTGGCTGGCCTGCGTTCTACACGCGATGCCATGAAGTGGATTTTCGATTCCAAGGCTGGTGATGTTTCTCCGCTCTATGAGTGCGGCAACAACGACCACCTGCTCGTCGTAGCCCTAACCAAGGTGCATCCTGAGGGTTATCGTGAGCTGGCCGACGTCGAGGATATGGTCAAGGAAGAAGTGCTCCGCGACAAGAAGTTTGAAATAGCTGCACAGAAGCTGGCC
>Ga0265298_10008212_pt1 | contig 12572 bp, 21 predicted proteins | sample AusTroGonzalo_MG_3_FD_193486 | JGI IMG/M metagenome (GOLD analysis project Ga0265298, IMG submission 193486) | Bovine rumen microbial communities from tropical cattle in Woodstock, Queensland, Australia - Gonzalo_01 | ecosystem: Host-associated > Mammals > Digestive system > Stomach > Rumen ... | reverse complement strand
TTCTTGCCGTTCTTTCCGGGATAGAGATTGACAGAAAGTTCCGCACCTTTTAAAGCCGGGAACTTATCTCTGTAAGAAGAGCCTATGAGATTGGATAGTACCTTTGCTGTAGCCATTACATCCCCACCCCACCAATCATGTCAAAATAGCCATCCAAGAACGAGCCCACTTCATAGGAATCGTTGGAGTCGGGGCGGTTGTTGGCCGTGTTGGTGTCTACGGCTTTCTGCGCCTTCGTGAGTTCAAGGTCCACCCCATCTCTGTAGGAATACAACTTGTACTTCTCTATGAGTTTCTGCTCCGTGGAGTAAAGCACGAGGTTGTAGTAGAGCGAGCTAAGGTAAATCATATCACCCAGCCTGTAATGGGGAAGCTGGCTGTTCACGTACATGCGGAGCTCGCAAGGATAGGTGCCGTTGAGATAGACAATGCCCACCTGCCTTTCATTGCCGCTCGGGGCGATTTCGGAATCCACGCCATAGCAATAGAGATACGGGTAGGAGTAGGTATTTGTCCTGTCCATGAACTGCTTGTTCATCGGGCGGAGCTTCATCCACCGGTTGCCAATCTTGCGGGACACGCCGTCCACGGAATCGGGGGGCTCCACGTTGATTATGTTTGCGGAGGGCTGTTCGCCTTCCTCGAGTTTCTTGAACAAGATGTTGCCCGCTGCCACCCTGTCATACACATGTTGTGTCAAGGACATGTAGCCGTCGGAATTGAGGCTCGTGATGGCTCGGTTGAGGCAGGATTCCGCCTTGCTTGCGAGTTCACCGCTGATAGGAGTCCCGTCATCAACAAGCATGAGGTCTTCACACGCAGTTTGCAATAAGTCGTTTACAGCGAAAGACATAGTTTTATTCCTATAGGTTTTTGTGCACAATATGAAAATACACCAAAGGGTACAAGAAAGCACGGGGCGTGTGGTTAACGCTCCGTGCTTCTTGGTATCTATGTTAGAACCTAGAGTTCGATATAGACGGTCACGGACAGACGCGGGTCCTTAATCATAGAGGCATACGGGAAATCCCAACGGATTGCTTCGGTGCCATTGATAAGGTTGCTTGCAGCCATGGTCTTGACGGAAACGCCACCGAATGTACCCACTGTTTCGGACTTGGTGACCGGGAGGTCGTCGAACTTCGGAGCGGAGTAGGCAAGACCCTTGACCTGACGACACTGACCAATCTGGTACTTCTTGCTGGCAGAGATGCCACTCATGAGACCGAGAGTGAGGGTCACGTCGTCACCACTCAAAGCGGAGGTGATATCGGCAACCGACATCCAAGCATTCGGGTTCTGACCATCATCCGGAGTACCGATACGGATTTCCGGCACGTAGGTCACGGTGGATTCGGTGCCGTCTTCGGCAACGACCACATCCTGGTTGAGGATGATGACATACGGCTGGTTGGTACGTTGTCCAGACTGATCCACAACGTAGAGGCCGGACACGGTGTACGGAACGCCAACCTTGAGAGAGCCAGTGCCCGAACCGGTCATGGAGGTAATCGGCTTGACACCGATGATGTTAGCGTTGGCGTCCTTGATGACTTCTGCGGTCACGGTCGGAGCGGCATCAACGCCAGTGGTGTCGAGGACGGGGAGACCAGCAATGGAGACCTGGGCAGAACCGGAATACTGGCCGAGGTAAGCGTCGCCGTAGATATCCTTCATGATATCACTCGGGATGTAGCGGCTCAAACCACCTTCAGCAATTTTGCCGTTAATAGTTGGGGACATAAAGGTCACGATATCGCCATCCACAGCGAGTTCTTCCAACCTGGAAGCCGCGTCGGTAAGAAGACCGAAACCGATAGTAGAGGTAGCGACAGCCTGGCAGGAACCGTACACGCACTTTTCCATGATGGACTTCTGGATGTCACGGGCGAGTTTGCCTGCACGCGGGTCAAGGACTTCCTTCTTGTAGTCTTCGATATAGAAATCGCGGTCCCAAAGCGACAATTCTACGGAAGTGTTGCGGTTCTGAAGATACGTAGAAACTTCCACTTCCTTGATGGGCTGCGGGGAAGCGACAATGCCGGAGCGAGTCGTGCCCGGATCAGCAAGATAGCCAGTGACCTTACGGCCATACTTGGCACCCTTGAGTTCACCGAAGATGGTATCGTCGGAGTTCTTGATGTAGTCCATCTTGTCTGCCACGGCGGCAGCAAGCATCACGAGCTTTTTCTTGGTAGAAAGAGTATTTGCCATGATAGCAATTCCTTTGTTTAAATTTTGTGAGTTTGTTTGCAATACGGCGACAACGGGGTCTTCCGACTGCGAAAGTTCTGTAATAATCGGGGCGTTACCGATGTGTGCCTAAAAGGGAGTTCAGGAAGCCCAGTTCTACCATCAAGGAAAGGGGGTTTACGGTGCCCAGTTCAACGAAGGGTTATTGCAAGTCACTCTTATCCACAAAATATACACCAACGCAAAGAAAGCCTTACGGGAGTAAGGCTCAACGGCAGATTTTACGAAAATTATATATGAAAAGTGCCACCGCGAGCCCGACTAACCATTGGTTGTTTCTCGCGGTGGCGTTTAACCATTACAAGGAGATAGACTTACGTCTATCCGCCGGGTACCAAAGGACCTTAATAGCTACAAAAAGGAGTTCCTACCCGACATCTTGGAATATAGCAACTTTTGCCTTTTCCGTCTAGTGCCCTCTACGCAGAAAACTACGCATTGCCTTTTCGTCGGAGAAGATATCGGGCTCGGTAGCGTTGCCTCCCTTACCCGGCTTGCCGAGATGTGGCATGGGGGCGGGAGCAGGGGTCGGCTGCGGTGCAGGGGTTGCGCTAGGCTGACCCTTGAGCTCGTTCTCAATCTGGCGGAGTTCATAATACTGATCCATCGGCGTAGAACGTTCGTTGAAGACACGTTCAAACTTGGCTCTGTCGTTGAGGAGTGCCTCAAAGACAACGGGGCCACGAGCGGAGTGGAGCAGGAAATCCGAAGCGACGGGGCAGGCATCAAGAACCTCCCCGAGTCCCTTGCTCATGCAATACTCCACTCTCTTGAGGAAGGTGCTGGAACGTGCCTTGTCTTCTCCAAAGGCAGTGTCCACGTTGGTGAGCCACGCCTGCTGTTCAGCCTGGAGGATTCTGTTCTGTTCGTCCTGCTCGGCTTGCTGCTTTGCACGTTCCTCGGCTTCCTTTGCCGCCTTTTCAGCATCAGCTGCACGTTCGGATTCGTACCTCTGCTTCACGAGATAGTCTATGTAGGCATCGTCGCCACCGGCATCGGCAGGGAAATCGGCGCGGGTCTTTTTAGGTTCGGGCTGCTTGGTTGCCTTCTTGAGTTCCTCGAACTTGGACTCCCAACCTTTCTTCAGGTCTTCAAGTTCACGGGCGTGCTTCTCGCGTTCCTTTGCCAACTGACGCTGGAATGCGAAATGGGCGCGTTCCTCGGGAGTGTATTCGGAGGGGCGCTTCTTGGGAGTCTCTACGGGAGGCTCGGGATTGGGAGTTTCCGCAGGCTGTTCCACGGGCTGTTCCTCGGGCTTCGGGGCATCCTCGTGCTCTTCGGGCTTCGGAGTTTCGGCAGGAGTTTCAGCCGGGGTTTCGGTGTTGGGGGTTTCTGCCGGAGCATTCTGTTCGGCTTCGAGCTCTTCCATTAACTTGTCGTAAGCTTTGGACATGATTTGGTTTCCTTTTTGGTTTAATGTTCAAAATTCTGTGTGTTTACTTTGCCACTCTTGTAGTTTGTACGGACTACCCCGTATAGGTCACGCACTCGGGAGTTGGAATCAAATCCACCGTCGGATGCCGTGACAGTTACTCCCCTCTTGATTGCCCTCGTGTGGTCACGTGCCAGGTTCTTCAATCTGTTCTGCGTAGTTCTAACAAGCAAGCCAACAACGCTCTCGGGCTTTCTCCGCAGGTCTGCACCGTTTAACGCCTCAAGCACGGGAACTAGCAAGTTTGTCTGTGTTTCCGTATCAAGGAAGAGGCTTCTATAATTACAAAATTTAGGATTGCGTAGCAGCAGAAAGGTCGACATGCGTATAATTTGTATTAAAATTTCGCCAAAAACATCTGCAAGTTCAGGCGGGAGGTTACGCTTGCGGTGCAGACGCACGGCAATCACGAAAAGCTCGCAGTCTATGTATAGGCCCCCTGTCATTCGTCCTCCAGCATTGCATGCATTTCGGCTAGAGAGATGGACGAGGTAGAGGCCATCACGGGGTCCTCACGTAGTTCTCTTGCAATAGAAGCGAGCATCAAGGCATCGGCAGGGTCAGGGCTTCGACCTATACGCAAGCGGATATCATCCTTTGGTTCAATAAGCAATCGTCCGAGCCTATCCATAGTGAAATGGGTATTGCAGATTTCTCGCTTGTATTCAGCAACGATTCCATCGTCAATCCACTCGGACGGAGGCACGTCGACGCAGAGACCGCCCCTGTGCATCTCGGCAAGCCTAAAGTACCCGTAGGCTCTCTCGTTCGCATACTGCATACAAGCGGAATCGTCGTGCGGTCGGGCTGCGAACGAAATCTGGTTGACGGGCATAGAATACTTTAGGAGTAGCGTGATACCCTCGCTCCACGCAAGGTCTACGTTGAGGTTGTCTATCTTGCCAACCGCCTGTTGGAATTTCAGAATCCAGTGAGCTACATCCTCGTCCGTAGCGAAACCGAACTCGTGGAATGCAAGGAGTTCGTTTCCACGGATTGCGGCGAACGAGTGCCCATCACGCAGACCCGTATGAGCCATGTCAAGACCGGCGTAGATTCGTTTGTCGGAGAATGGGGGTATGATTCTCGGGAAGTCTTGTAGAGCTATTATGTTGGTTGCACCGTCGCCGATTAGAATCTCGCCCTCTATTTCCTGTCTGCGGAGCTTGTCATCGTAAATGACGGAGGCCATAGAATCTCTCTGCTCGTCAGTCATAAAGACGTTCTCGGACATCTTCGTGCGGAGCAGACGGATTCCGTACTTGGCGGGCTCCACTAGCATCATCTGCCACATGCTCGCCATGTCGGGCGTTCCCGTGGCACGGATTCTTGGTACAATCTTGTTGCCGTAGCAGTCGTTGCCACGTTGACAGGGTGCTACGATTGCAAGGATGGAGGGCTTGGATAACTGAAACTCGTCAAGGTACACCGTGGAGATTTCGGATGCACCACGACCGCTAGAGTTTGAACTCGACGCGTCAAAGGCTACGTAGGAGCCGTAGTAGAAGGTCGCGAACTTTCCGTTGCCGAGGTCGAGCTTCCCCACCTTTAGCTGACCGTTCCATGACCACCTATCCATAAGATTGAACTCACGAAGGAAGTTCTGCAAATGTAGCCATGGGCCACGATAGAACGCTCCGTCGGTCTGTGCAAGGTAAAGGACATTCTTGCCCGCGAGCAAGTCCAGGAGAGCACCGAGGATGGCTACCCAGGACTTGCCACACGAGCGAGAAGCCACGATTGCCACGAATCTATCCGTGGCACGTAAGAAATCCCGCTGGACGGGTAGTAGCGGGATTGTTAGGTTCATTTGACCTCGTTGGTGGCATCAGTGAACGTGAGGTTAAGAGAGTAGTCAGCCTTTACCTTTGATTCGGACTTTGCATCCAAATTAACTCTTTGGATGTTCTCGTCGGAGGAGGCCCAGTCAATGCCTGTAAGTTTTGAGGCTTTCTCCACTATGCCCATAGCCACCTCGTCCTTTTCCTTTAGTGCCTTTATGAACACGGAGTCTATTCCGGCCTCCACGGCAGCGGCAAGGAGCCTACGGCGCATCTCCGCTCTCGCTTTCTTGGCTGCGTTGGCAGATGCAGAGATTGCCTTTGCGGTTTCGGATGTGAACGGGGTGAGGTTTGCAACATTTCCCCTGCCTGATCCTTTAGGTCTGCCGGCCTTGCGTTTAAGGGGAGTCTCCACGGGTACGGTGGTCTCGGGCTGTTCTTGTAAGTTTTCTGTAAGTTTCTCCGTACCCATTACTTTCGTAGCCCCCCTATCAAGTCGGTGAGGGTCACACGGAGGGTTATTTGCTCCCGTAAGATTGCCTGCAAGAGTTGCGGTATATTAGTACAGCGTTCAAACTTTGAGAAGAGGAGGTCGATGTACTCCTCGCGTGCCACGGATTCCGCCTGGACAGCTTGAGCCTTTTCACGGGAATCCACGTAGTCCACGATTTCTTCTGCGGAGATGGGCTTGCCGTCTGTCAGAACCGTTCTCCAGCGCTCCTCGGCTTCCGTGGTAGGTAATTTATTAGATAGTTCAGCTTGAGCCTTTTTCCGTCTTGCGTAGGCTTCTCGCTTGCGGGCGGCGTCTTTTGCCTTGCGTTCTTCTGGGGTCATAGGATACCTCTATGCGTCTATGTACATTATAGCATAGAAATATACTATTTTATCGAATAAAAACGAATATTTATTGAATAAAAATCAAAATAAATCGGATTTTATTGGGGTTTATTCTGATTTTCCGCTTTCTTTCTCCTGTAGTACAGCCTCCCGTAGGAACGCATGTAGGCGAGTTTCTCCTCCCGATGCTCCAGGTAGTAGGCTCGGGAGCGTTCCTTCTGCGGTTCGGGATTGTGCCTATATACAGCTTTCTGGTATGCATTCACGTCGTAGGTATGGATTCCGTGCTTCAGGTTGGGGAAGTCGGACTGCTTTCTGTTACGGCAGTTCTCCGATGGGGTGCAGATTCGCAGGTTGGAGAGGTTGTTGTCGGACTTTAAGCGGTTGACGTGGTCTATCTGCAACCCTTCGGGAATGGGGCCGTTAAATGCCTCCCATAGGACTCGGTGAAGACGGAAGCACTTATGGCCGACCGTAATCTGCTTGTAGCCATAACAGGTGGTAGTCCCGAATGTCCAACGGTTTCGGATATAGACGGCTCCGTCCTCTCGGCATAGGAGGTTCAGCTTGGGATGGACGGCTGTCTTCATCGGGTCACCCCCAGGTTGAGGAGCGTACTGACACGGAGTTCCTTGCCCTTGTAGTCTATGATTTCCTCGCCGTCCACTACGCGTGTGGGTACTCGGTAGAGATGCCCCTTGTACATACGGCAGATGTTCCCGTCGGGGTCCTTTAGGTATCCGGGCATGGAATAGATGGGGATCAGTCGCATTTTGCCTCCTCCTTCTGTGTCGCCCTTGCCTTTCGGATTGCCGAGGGCTTGAGCATTTCCAGCGTACGGAACTCGGGCTTGATAGGTTCGAGCAGTTTGGCGATGCAAGGTTCAAGCCAAACCTGTTTTCCTCCCGCCATAAGGGTAAACTTGTGGGTTTTCCGATATTCTCGGGAGTTCTGCCGGGATTCCTCTCGGTGTGCCTCGTTGTAGGCTTTCATGTATTTCTGGTAGTAACCACCGTTTGAGTCGCTCCAGGCTCTGCTCTTTAGGTATCGTTCTCGGGCTGATTGTCTTGCCATAAGGCCTCCTTGTAATAATCTTTACTATGAAATATAGTACATAACTAGGTCACCGCAGACTTTTCTACACAATGTAAGAAATAAATAATAAAATATGTATTGACAGACGGACTTTTTAATTATATTTTATAGGCATAAGGAACAACCAACCGAGGATACCAATATGAAAACCGAAACTAAACAATGGATTTTCTTCCTGCTCACGCTGGGATTGAGCATAACATTTGCCGTTCTTGCTACGATTGGCATTAGGAGCCTGCTCGGTTGCGTGGAGCCATTTGACCCCATGGAAGATTTCTTGGGCGTATTCATTTTGACGGGGGTATTTTTCGCCCCGATAGCCTACATTATGAACGCAGTATTCGACTTCTTCGGAATATTTTCGGAGGAAGACTCGACAAGCAAGAACCACCATTAAAGGAGAACAACTATGGCTATTGAACTCGACGAACAAGGAAAGCCCGTAGACCCCTACTATTTCCGTTGCGAATACTGCAAGCACCGAGGACCGGTGCAGGTCACCAACTCCAGCGACGGCCCATGCTACGAGTGCTGGTGCCACCTCGACGGCATCCCCGGACCCGTGCACGACCTTTTCGGGAAGGCGTGCGAAAGATGGAAACTTTCCGGCAAGTACGAGAGCGTAAGCAAGAAATAGGCCACCCGTTTTTTGTCGCAGAACACATTTCCCCCATTATTCCTTTCCTTACCCCCGTATCTCTGTATCTCTGTATCTCTCTTATCCCTATTCCTTGTTACCCTATTCCTAGGATTCCCTAGTTACGGGTAAGAATCCTTTGAGGGAGGGAAGCAGATACACTTCGCCCATAGCAGGGCAGAAGTGCATAGCGGGTAGAACCTCGTCGGTCAGTCGCTTCAACACGCAGGATTTCTCCTGCCATCGCTCTACCCGAACCCTTTGGTTCGGACTACCCAGGCGGTCCCCCTGTATGGGTAGGTTTCAAACGACGTTCGTCTAGGGGCGGGCATACCTAACGGGCGTTTTCCCCCGTTGGCATATCGCCGTATCGTGTGCGGGGATGCTGTCCCCCGCTTTCACTTTCATAATCGGATGGTGTCCTAATCCATCCCGCCACTCGGAGGCTCTTCGCCTTTGTCCGTTGGTCGCTGTCGCAGGAATTTCTCGCCCCACTTTGCCACTGTCGGGCTTTACCGACAGGACACAAAAAAAAGAACTCCCGAAAGCCCTTCTACGGTAAAACTTTCGGGAGTCCCACATTGGTAAACTCATCTGTTCCGTAGAAGTATAATCCGTGTAGGGTGCTGTCCATTACCAATGTGGTCAACAACCCTACACGAATAATATAGGCTTTTGGTAGTGATTTGTCAAACGAAAATGCCAAAAATCTTCAATGTAAATAAAAAATAACTTATTTATGCCCACAAAGGTCTAGTCCTTTTTGCTATAATTTCATTATCGGACTGACAATCCTTCCAAGAATAGATTTTTTACATATCGGGCGGTTCTCCTTTGATTGTCAGTCCTATGGAGCAACCGCCCGTTATGTATTTTTAAGGACTGACACCCATGAAGTTCAACACCGGACGAACCTACTACGATTCCGACACCAACGACTACAGGGGAGAGGACACCCCGGACGGAATCTGGCTCAAGAACCACAAGATTTCCGAATCCCCGATAACGCTGACCAACAGAAGGGTCGCTCTCACGGTGGACAAGTTCTACCCCTATGCATACGATATGGGCAACTACGCCACTCTTTCTGCAAAGGTGGACACGGCAAAGCCGATGAAGTCCGTCCGCGTGGAAATCCCGCTCTACGACTACATAGACCGTGAAGCCCTTCCGAGCATGAAGAATGTGCTTGAGAAGGTCAACGCCTACAACATCCGTCTGTTCCGCAGGCTGATGGGCATTCCCGAAGAATACTCCGACAGGCAGTTCCTGGAAAGGCTAGATGTGTACGGGAATGGGATGACCCTCCGGATCACCGGCACGCTCAAGCTCCGTAGGATTGGGGAGAAGCACCTTTTGGACGGCGACATCCTTTCCTACACCAACCCCGGAAAACTCTTCTACCTTGCTGAAATAGAGGGGAAATAGCCATGGCTAAGGATTCGCTAGATTACACGATGTACATGGACTTGGCGAAATGGTTAAGCGGTAGGGTAGAGCCGTTCGTACGGCCACGGAAACGCACTCCTGAGTCATCCTACTATCCCAAGGATATGCAACTACCCGAAGAGGAGCAACGCTTGCTCTGGAACGAGTTCTGCGCCAACTCAAAGGAGGAATTGCTATGACCCCGCTTGAGCGAAATTTCCACCTCTGGGCGTCTAAGGGCGTGTGCGACATCTGCGGGGACCACACCTCGGTGATTTCAGACGTAATGACGATGCAGCGGAGATGCCTCCCCTGTATCGTGAAGGAGAACCTAGAGCGGGAAGAACAGGAGAAGCAGAAGCACCGTGTTCCTTTGGACATAAAGGGGTTTGCCGAAATATGAGAGGCAGGCGAATACCACTAGAGAAGCCCGTGTACCTCTGCGAGGAATGCGGGAGCGAGAAACGAAAGGTCAATGTGGTGGGCGGACGCGTCCTCTGCCACGACTGCACAATTCTAGAACTGCGTAGGCTGGATGCCCTCGATGCGTTCAACAACCTATTCAAGGAGAAACCAACATGCGGAAACTGATGCCGGACCTGCCCGGAGACCTACTGGACTACGAGACGGGCAAGCCATCCGACTACGAGGGAGTAGTAATCCCGATTGAAGACCTCCGTAGCACCACGGTTTTCTGGATGCCGAACGATAAAGACCCCTATGTCAAGGGCCGTGCCTTCCAAAACTTCCTCACAGAACTTGGCAGACAGATATGGCAGTCCGTGAGGGAGACCGTCAACGTAGCAAAGGAGGGCGATGGAGCCCGTATCGTAGTCCACTGGGCTTCAGAGGCCGACGTTAAACCTTTGCCGGAGGAGATTGAAAGATGAAGAGAGGAAGAATGACGAAACAAGGTGATGCCGTATCCAAGGCTCTCCACGAACTTATGTTCACGCCTCTCTGGTACAGGTACAGCACTACGTTCGAGACTGAAATGCCCCTCTACGGGACGGACGTGTCCGACAATACTGTGGACAGCGTTTGCCAGACCGTGTTTGCTGACGAAATCCTCTTGCAGAACATAATGAACGATGCCTACAGACAGATGGGCTACCCGCTTGCTTTCTGCCATCCGTACCAGCTCTTTGCCTCCGCGCCGCACATCTCCACGGAGCCGTGGGCCGGCAGGAACGTGGAGATTTTCGACATCGTGTGCGAATGCCTGCTTGAAACGGCAAAGGTATGCGCGAGCCTCGGTTACTTTGTTCCAGGGAGAAAAAAGGTATGAATCCGCTGGATATACACAATCACTTCAAGCCTAGAGTCGAGGTGAAGGTAAACCCAGAAATCGACTGGAATGACTTTGCCAACATAGATCAGTTCGAGAAGCTGCTACAGCCTCGCTTAGATAATGCGGGCAGGTTAGCTTCAGAGTGGGAACGTTCCGTCCTCCTTGATGCCCTACGCCTCGGCTGCTGGCGAATCTGGCTAGTGCAGACTACGATATGGGGCGAAAACCGCGTGGACACCTACACGAAGGTATTCCCGCCTTGGGAAATCAAGAAAGCGCAAGCGCTTGCCAAAGGCCTCGGGGAGCATATATTGGGCTTGAACCTGAAACGCTGGCTGTTGATGGAAGATGATGAGTTTGTACGTGAGTCCGGGTCGAGCCCGAATTTCGACGTGATGGTAGAGATGCGTAGAATTATGGCAAAACGATGCCAAAGGAAAGTACGGAGGAAGATGCGAAAATGAAAAAAGGCTAGGGCTTATGGCTCCCTAGCCTTTATAGTTCTTGGAGAACTATCGTATAGAAACGACAGCACTTCCCAAATATAATAAAACTACGACTTTTGGCCACGCAAAAATGCAACATCTACCGCTATGGCATTGAGTTTGTCGTATAGTTTGGACAGCTCGTCGTTGAGGGCTTTCCTGTCGGATTCCCTTTCTGCCTCAAGAGTCTTGACCTTTTCCTTGAGTGCCTTCACCTCGTAGATGAGCCACGCAATTATCAAGGCGCACGGGACACCTACGGCGGAACTGATTGTTGTTAATGTGTCTAGCATTATACCCTCCTAGAGAAAGCGCCACGCGTCTATTGCCGCCTTGCAGTGCGGACAGCAGGTTTGTGCCACTAGCGGTCTATACGTAATCCTATTGTAGTCTACCCCGTCCACCACCCGTTCGTGTGGAGGGACGGCTAGGCAACCCGTCTGGTGTCCGGCTGGATTCACGAATGCACACAGCGTGAAGCCGTGCGTGGCACCGTCCGGGTTCTCCTTTTCGTACCCTATTACCTTGTACGGAATGCCGTTGGTCTTGCAGTACGATTCCTTCTCCTCGCGTTCTATCTTGTCCACGATAAGGTAGACATCGTAGTTCTTGGGCGGTTCTTCCAGGCGGTGGTATGCAGCCACGATGGTAGTGTTGGGCAAGTGCTCCAGGTCTCCGGAGCCGTTTGTCTTCACTAGCACGCGGTAGCCGTGACCATCAAGCCAGCGCATCAGTTCCTTGATTCCCGGATAGATGCTCGGCTCTCCGCCAGTAAGTTCTATCACCCACATGTCCGGTCTTACGTTGTTCTCAATCCAAGGAATGAGGGTGGCGTTATCCAGAGGCCAACGGGGTTCGTCGCTGTTGCGCCACTTGCCCATGGGGCAATGCCAGCAGTGAAAGTTGCAACGATTCGTTAGACTGATCTGGAGAAAGTTCATACTAGAACCTGTGCACGGTGTAGCGGTTCCCGATGACCTCTACTTGGTACTGCGGAGAACCGGAGAAGCCGACCAACGTCTCCGTCTTGTCCTGGAAATCCACGAACGGCTGGCCTTGCGGGCCGTTCGGGTTGTAGAACGGGAAGTGGAATATCTCGGCATCGCACCCCTGGACGCTCACGTTGCATGAACCGGAACTGTTAGTGCAATCAAACACCACCACGTAATCGTACTCCTCGTTGAGTCCGAGGGTCGGTGCCTCTATGGTCACGGAGCAGATATCCCCGTTATGATTCTGTACTGCAACATGGTTCACGGCATAGTTCTGTATGCCTCGCACGTGGTAATGGTCGCCGTCATCCGTGTTGTAGAAATAGAGTTCTGCGTCGTGC
>Ga0265298_10008209_pt1 | contig 12575 bp, 13 predicted proteins | sample AusTroGonzalo_MG_3_FD_193486 | JGI IMG/M metagenome (GOLD analysis project Ga0265298, IMG submission 193486) | Bovine rumen microbial communities from tropical cattle in Woodstock, Queensland, Australia - Gonzalo_01 | ecosystem: Host-associated > Mammals > Digestive system > Stomach > Rumen ... | reverse complement strand
GTACACTTCGGAAATCAGTCTCGATTCCATCAGATTCTTTATTGATACCGTCATCAAAATCAGTGAAGAAACCGACCTTCGTCTTTCCTATTTCAATAGAAATGAACCCCCGCTTGACTTGAATGTCAATGACAACAGTATTAAAGTTTGAAGGAACTTGTACATCGATAACTTTCGGTCCGTGTTCAATAGCTAGCCACAATGCTAACACAAAATTACGAGCGTTATTGATAATTTCATATATACGAACTAAGTTTCGTCCCTCAACAGAAATATATGTCTGCAAGTCCGATGCTTTCAGCCAAGTGCGCTCATATGGATTGTATCCAGCAGTAATATCAATTGCTCTTCCTTTTGGAATCAATCCACGATAGTCAAAGTGATGAGCATTAAGCCAATCACACGCATTATATAATGTTTCCCAATTATATTCATCTTCTGAATGAAAATAATTTTTTGCGTTATAACCAAGTATTCCGTCTATTATTTTTTCTAATTCTTTTTGTTCTCCATCAGTCATTGAAGACATCGGACGAAGATACGGCTTATACATTCTATCTTCTGGCTGTTTTGTTATAATGTCATATAACCCGCCAGTCAATACAACTGGTCCGCCGAACTCTTCAACAATCACACCATATGGCAACCGAGAAGATAAATCTGCTAATACCAATTCTTTATCACTCATAACTATCAATTTATATTTGAATGCAAAGATAATGATTATTTCTCAAAGTCATATGCAATTCGAAAGAAAATTTCAGCACTTAAGATGTTTTAACACAGAAACGAAACTATTATAACAAAAATACATTATCTTTGCAATCAAAAATAACGAGTATGTTACAAACCGTCAAAATTGATACAGAAATTAAAACTGTTGCAACAGTCAACGGTCAAAATGTAGATTATGTACTAGAAGAAGCTGCTGCTCTAGCGCATTCAGTCTTAGAAGAACTGTCTGTGTGGAGACAACAGCATAATATATCTGACGAGTTCTTCTCTTGCGAAGCACAGGCATGTCAGTTTTTAGATTTAATTGGAGACTGATTATTTTTTTAACTCAGGTTTTCCATTGTCGTCAACAGTCCATCTCTCTGGATGTTTCACAGGATCAATCGGCTCACACTTATCAATAATCTTCAATTTACCAGGATTCTCTCCGAAGTTAACAGTCGGACGGTGCCAGCGTTTTGGTTTATAACCGTAATCGTGATGTTCATAAAAACCGTATGTGATTTGCAATTCACGTATGAACAAACCGCCGAGGTCAATGCTGTCAAACTCTTTCGGATAACCTATATACAACTGTAAACTGTTGATAGTCGGGAATATCCAGTTCCGGATAATATATATGAATTCGCTCTTTCGCTGTTCGTAGTTCCAAGAACGCAACTTCAACTTACCTTCAACTGTTATCTGTAAATATTTCTTCCCGCCTTTCTCTATTTTTGACTTGATATATTCTACATCATCTGTAGAAAACCATGCAGTCTGACTTTTCGGAATCTCTATACGATAGCACAGTTCGTCTTCATATGCAATGACATCTTTCGAGTCAACGTGAATCTTCTTCAGAATCTTTAACAACTGTGTCGGAATCCGTGCTTCCTTGTCACGATTGAACCACTGGCGGACTTGTTCGTTAAAGCGATTCTTATAGTCACGACGGACTATCCTGAACAAGTTTCGAACAATGTTTTCTTCTCCCTGACTCTGCATTGCATTCTGGAGGTCTTTATATTTGTCTTCATTCAATGGCCAGTGATGATGTTCGTTGCCGTAATGAGTCCACAAATCCAGTTGGTCGAACTTTCCGCCTAGATATTTTTCTGCTAACTGACTGAAAACTTCAACCATTTTCATAATCATACTAACGAGTTCTTCATCTGAACAGTCTATATCTACACCCGTCAAAGCGATACCCAACGAATACATCTGCTGCAAGCGGCCATCAGTTACTTGGTCCGGGTCACAATAGAACTTGATGCCGTTCTGCTCAAATTCCCTATCCAGTGCATCGAGTTCTTTCTTCTTCTTAAGATAATCTGACCATTCTTCTGTTTTGTATTCTGCACTAGGACGGTAAATCTCAACATATGATTCTTCAAACTGTATGTATTTGTTGAAGTACATAATACGGTTGAACTACTGATAGAGATTGCGGATTCCGTTCATATAGTCCTTGTAGTTGCTTCGAATCTTCGTTGACAACTTCTTGACACTGAACGTCATCGTCATCTCCCAGGCAAGAGAATCTTCTATATCTGCTTCGGCTCTGTCTGTTTCGTAGTCAGTAGCACCAGCATAACGATCCAGGAAATCTTCGAATATGTTATTGTTCAACTCTTTCATCTTCTTGGTGGTACTTCAATATTGAAAACTTTTGTTCCTCGTGTGGTCTTGATGTGCAATTTCACAATACGAGGCGGGTCACTGGTTTTGTAGCGTTCATATGTCTTGGCACTTTCAGCAACATTGATGCTGACATCGCATCCAGGAAATTCCTTAGTCAAGTCCCATACTTTACCGGACATATTCCGAGCCCAATCCTTTCCGATTCCGACAATCTTCAAATTTACATCTGTGCAGTCAGGACACATCTCCAGCACTTTCTTCGGCTGTTCTAATGAATATTTCATATCATATGATTCTGTAACTGTCAGTTTCAACTGCTTCAGATTCTTCACGATGACCGGAAATTTCTATTTGTTAAGCCATTTAACTTCACCCTTTGCTACAGCGATGACTGTACTTGGATAAGCATTCCAGATATATTTGTCGTGACAGTCTACTTCAATCTTTCCGTCGATATGCCGGAACGTCATACTCTCTGAATACAGACTCATATACTTCAGTACTTTTCGTTCGTTGTCAGAAAGCTGGTCTCCGTCACCGTTAATCAACTGCGCCTTTCCGCTCAACATTGCCTTTGCTTCATCTTCGCATTCTTTATAAGACTTCTCGGGGAAGAATGTCTTGCAGTACTTGATGAAGTTATCATTGTAACTGGTTCCGCCGAGTCTGAGTTCCTTGACTTCGTTTTCCTTGAAGTGCATCTGCGTTGTCTGTTTTCCGGCACTATTCTGTCTCCAGACCATCACTGCATTCGGCTTGATGCTAGAACCGAATGCTCGCTTCAATCCGATGCTGAATGCGTTCCACACATCAATTTCCATCCGGCGAACATCAGCAACAGTCTGGATGTTGAACTTGAAACCGACACAGAACCACATTGTATTGTCTCCATCCTGACGAGCAATCATCTTTCGCACTTTCTCTTCATCCTGGACGAACCAAACTCCCTCGATATTCGTATTCAGGGGAATGCTCCAACCACGATGGTCTTTCTCATCGCTGATTTGTGTGTACCAGCGTTCATTCGGGTTGTAATAACCGAAACGGAATTCCAAATGCTTTTCTGCTGAGAAGTCAGTTATTACTCGAGAAAGTTCAAGTATCTGCACGAACAGCGAACGGAATCGTCTTGCTTTCTCGTAGAATGAATCAGGATTCGTCAGTTTGAACGGACTGCACCGGAAGTGAAATCTCCAAGGATAGTCAAATGCAGTGTCCCGACTCTCGTCAGCATCATCTACTGTCACAGAGCCGGTCTCATCTTCGAAATCATCAAAATGACGAGTGTCGAAGAAATCTTCGTTCAAACGATAGTTTTTGTTCATTAATTATCAAATCGTTGTCCATTTGCAATTGCATCCGCATTCTTCTTCTGGATGACAATGGTCGTGGCTCGGACTTCCGCCTGGATAAACCAATTGCTCAGCTTCGCAGTTCCAGCCGCCACAGCCACAAGGTCCGAACCCACATACGGGAGTCCACGGATTGCGATACCAGCAACGGTGGTTCCAGAAACGGATATTGAAGTACTCGGCATAAGTCGGATGCCCGTTCTCGGGAATAGTTTTCTTTCCGGTAGTCTTGCTAGTGCCCTCTCCTTCGGGAACAAACTCACCGTCTTCGTTGACTTCGAGATTCGGAACATCAGTATTGTCTTCGAGCCATTTGTGATAGTCGTCGTAGTTCAGTTTCTCTGCATCATCGAGACAGCAATCTGGTTTGTCAGTGCTCATCGTGATTTCTGGATTCTGCGGATTGTTCAAGTATTCGCTTATATATCTCATAGCATCATCAGTGTTATAATCGTTTTCAATATAGTATTCGTGAATATTCTCGTGAATTTCTCTCAAGACACGGCATACATCGTCTTCGGTCTCTTCGGGTATTCGCAAAGCGATGTGATTCCGCCACAGACCGGGGAATATTCTATTATAGTCATTGACTGGATAAGTCATATACATCTTCGTGTGGTCATAGACGATTCCCTCGAAGAAAACAGCATCTTCTGGACGAATGAACACGGGTTCATAAACATCTTCTGTGACATCATCTGATTTGGAATTCCCGCCCTTATGCAACAATGCCTCGTTGATGCAGCATCCTGTTGCAGTGTCCCATATGTCGTGCTTGTATGCTGTCCAGTATTTCTCTCCGGTAACTACTACGTGGTCATTCAAAGCAACACGAGTGCGATAACGCTTGTCTGTCAGATACGGAATATACATACGCGGAATCAGCATCGTGCTGACTCCCTCGGGATACAGACAATACGAATAAGGTCCGCTCATCTTCGGAGCAGCAATCAAACGTCCGCTCCAGACAATCATATCATTATCCGGAATGAAATTGACGAAAGTATTGAGCAGAGGTATGTTCACATAAGTACGTGCTGAGCAGACCAGGACATAGTCAACATCTCGGATTTTATACATCAATGTACGTAGTGTCGTAGTCATCATACCGAACGTATCGAACAGTGTATCATTGCTGTCGATGCAGATCATATTGCACTCTTTGTCAACGATACCGATAGAACGATGCGGAGTCTTTCCTTTCAGGTCTTCAGTGACGGGACCGTATGCAAACACTTCAATGTTCTGATACCGGCTGACTTGCTCTCCGGTTTCCGGATCCGTGACAGTCTGGTCCAGAATATCAGCAGCCCACGTATGCTCGATATGCTCGAACACACGTCCGTACAACTGCTCACTATTGCACTATACTAATATCAGAATCTTCTTCATGTCTTATTTATCAATGGAACAAGAGAAGATAAAAATCTCTCTATGCAAATGAACAGAGAGATTTTTTTAAACCGGATACTTCTCCAATATGATGTCCGCTGCTTCTTTCAGCGAATTGACACGATACTGGATTGCAGGCGGTTCCAGGTGATGATTGAACGGATATGACACACAGAACCGGATGCTCGTGTCACGCACATCTTCGAGAAAGTCCGGACAGTCATCAATGATGATATGTGACTTCACCAGCCATTTCTCTCGGGTGAAATGCAGAGAGTCATAGTGAATATCGTTCATTTCCAGGAACTTCAACGTCAAGTCTCTGCCTCGCTTCTTTGGCTGATGTGAGCAGATTGCAACGTGGTGACCGGCAGAACGCAGACGATTGATTGAATCAACTGCACCAGTTATCGGTTGACATATGAATGATTCTTCTATATGCTGGTCAAAGAAAAACTCATTGCCGTCAATCCCGAGATTCTGTTTAATCAACGGGAACGAGATATTTGTGTCATATGAACAAATGTCGTCTGATGACAAATCTGTCCCGAACATATTGTTATACGTATTGCACATTGCTGCAAACGTATCGCGGATTACTCCGTCAATGTCGATTTTGATGATCATAGTCTTTATATTTTTGTTAACATTTTGAAATCCAAGAATCTTTTTGAGCAACTGCTTTAGCGAACATTCCAGGATGACATATATTCACGTAAGTACGAGTAACTTCGCGGAAACTCATATCAATCGTTATCAGGCAAGGATATATTCCTGGTGCAATCTGCACAGTTTCACGAATTTCTTTTTTCGTGAATTTCCATCTATATCCCGGACATTCTTCTCCGTCTTCTAACAAGAAGTTTCCTCTTCTTGCAACATCATAGAGTGCGTGGTTGAATCCGTTTTGGTTCTTAACTAGGTATACATTATCTACTATTCGTTGACACAAATCACTGACAACATAAAATCCCGTATTCGAGTCTTTATGTTCTGAATCAACATTAAAATCTTCTTCTCTCTTTACTGTTGCTTTCGGTTCTTTAATGTCAATTTCTACAATTTCCATAACTCTTCATTTTAAAAATTTCACATCTACAAAACTCTTAATCATCTGGACGATGATATTCTTCTCATATGCTGAAGATGTTATTGCACTCGTATCGAATGCTGCAATCATATCAATCTTCAGATAATCGTGCTTGCCGTCAGCCCACGTATGCTCGAATACACCGAGCGAGAATACACAACCGAAGTAATACTGACTGTACAGTTCTTTGCTGTCCCAACGCAATGTCTTTTCTTTCGGAACGAATACTCGAGATGCAACTGGCATCACTATCTTGTCTGGACATTGTGTATCCAAGAAACTCATTATCCATTCCAGTTCGTTGCTGACCCACGAAAGTCCTTCAATCTCTGATGCTTCTGAATTCATATTAACATCGGCAAATGAATGCACTTCGAAGTGGAAATCACGCAATGCACTCAAAGGTATTTTCAGTCTGTTAAGAAAATCTCTTTCGTGAGAATTATCGTATTCTTCGCACCACATTGTATTATCAACTGCTGCCTTATCCTCGTGAGGAATGCTTCTACTATATGTACCCGGATGATTCGCAAACATCCTTCCGATATTTCCAATAACTTCCTGATATATTTCCTTTTCATTTGGAAACAGAGCATCAATCAGACTGATTGCATCTATCTGCCATGTATTCAGCGAATGAAATGATGTCGGAGGCTGTTTCTTAATAAGCCAGTCATACAAATCAACGAAGTCTATCTCTCCGTGATTATGGTTTGGAGTGTTCTTGTTGATATTGATTGTCCGGAATTCCTCACCGTTGCTGACTCGCAGATATGTATTCGGAACTGAATCAGTGATATCGCTTCCCGCTTCCTGGACTATAATGTACATCATTTTGATGAATGAAAGTAAATCTGTACAGCAGTGGTTGAATGCGAAGAATATACCAGCCTGTTCGTTCAACGGATTATCGTTATTCTCGAATATATCCATAAACTTGTCTTTATGAACACTCTCTGAACGATTATCGTGAAATGCTTCACGTATAACACGCACATCACGAGAAGAGTACATATCTTTGAATTTCCAGGTAAACTGTGTCTTCTCACCCCCGTTTGTCACGAGGAATACACCAGAATGACTGGTAATTTCGGGACAATGCTGAAGTGCTCTCCAAGTACGATAACGGATGCCGTCGAATGCATCACCTAAATCCCATTCAAAAAAGTTAGTAGAGAATTTGCTAGCAGTAAAAGGAAACGTTATGCCGATAGCATAGTCAGCCGCTACGGGAGTGTCCATCTCCCGACAGATAATATCTATAGATGATTCATCAATGACCAGGTCATCGGGAAGTTCATCTACTACATCTTCGGTATCCAATGTGTCGAACCAGTCAGCCATGTCGTATTATCTCAAGTTCTTCAGATGCTTTGTCTATTTTCTCACGCAATCTTTTCACTATTAATGTCTTCTCTGCGATATAGTCACAAATAGATTGGTCAACACATTTTGCTACATCATGCCATGACATTCCGACCCAAGACCCGATTGGTCGTAACCCATCAGCAATTGGAGTTGTATCAGAACCCCAACCAACAGCTGCGCTCGGCCAGACTTCAGTATCACTCAACTCTATGTCCGGCCACTGGTCAGCCATAAAGCGAAGATAGACTTTGTCATCGGTTCTGCTTGCTAGTACGTTCAAGACTTGTATCTCTCGGATATGCCCGAACTTACCTCGTTCTTCATCTGCCCATCCTATCCACACAGTATCACCAGACTTCAAGTCGCCGAACGTCTTTTTGTTTTCTTTAGTATCACTCATAAAATACGTATTTTCTTTTTGACAAAGGTACGAATAATTTTTGAATCAAGCAAACAATAATATAGAAAAGATTTGTTTTTAATCTATATTAACAGAAATCGGAGCCAGATAAATGGCTCCGATTCAAAAGCAGTATTGAAAAGTAAATTTGTTCAATCAATTTCTGTGATTGATAAATGGACATCTACAAGATCATCAAACAGAGTCTTGATGTTTGTCTTGCGAATGATGTCTTTACGAATTCCCGTCAGTTCTCTACCGTAGTTAGGGTTTCCAGCATACTTCGCACGAGGATTGCCTTCGATACACACATTAGATGCAAGTAGTTGTTCTGTAGTGCGGTTGATGATATACCGCTTCTGCATCAAATTGATGTACGGTTCTACATAACTGTCCGGGTGCGAATGACGCTGTCCGACAATGCCGAATACATTACGACCACTGGTTCCGAAATGGGTTTCAAGATGACCTTGACACAGCAACAGTGTGATGTCGAAATTATTATCCAGGCACAAATCTACGATGTTCGTTGCACTCATACGTGAACGTGGAGCAACTCCCTTGATATACTGGTGCACTTCTGTAATCAAGGCGTGCTTCAGCACCATAGCAGAGTCTTTGAGAATCTGAAGCGAGTCGATAACAGCCATTTGATTCAGGAAATCAAGGCTGAGACCGATGTCTATTCTATTTCCAAAGGGATAACTGATATTCGTGTCCGGTCGGGCTATAGTAGCCATTATATCCGGCTCTGAAGCCTTCGGCATTCTAAGAGTCTGTTGCTCGATTGTTTTTGTGCTGCTAAATCCGCAGCTAGATACAGTTAGCACAGCAAAAAGCACAGCTATAACTGCGTAAACTTTTCTTTTCATGTTTAAGTTAAATTTTTAATGACGAACTCCTTTAATTCGTCTCATTTTAGATTTAACGAATCCACATTACGAGAGTGGTGTGCGCTAGTCGGACCGATACTGCTACGGCCCATTAAAAAAAGAGGTTATAGTATAAAAATATACTATGTACTTCATACTTATTTATCTAAAAAGTCCGAAAAACTATTCTCAATGCTTAAAATAAGCCGTTAAACTAGTGATAAACATCGATATGTAACTATAGTTCATAACAAACTCGCCGAAGAAAATGTGAGGTGTTCAGCCTCACTATAGGAATCGGCGACAATCCCCTTTAATGTTTTCTTATATATTATACTTCTTTCGTGTCTTAATAGTTTTATGTTACGAACAGGAGCAGATGCATGTACTTTAGACATATCTATATCTCTTAAATCAAAATATCCTCTCGTTCTTCGTCCGTGAACGAAGCATTCGATGTTGTTGAACTTAACTCTATCCATTAAACCGAAACCGAACACGAAATGTTCTGCTTGGTTTTTCTTCAAAACACTGCCTTTATAGATTTTGTCCTTATGTATTTTTCTGTTATGCCTTCTTATTTGTATTCCTTTGAAATAGTAGTCAAGAGGTTTCGCATTGAAATTCTTTGTAATGACAAATGCATCATTCGTATGTGACTTTGAAATGTTATATTTCTTTCTATTGAAACGAGTAATATAACCGAAAGTCACTTTGACTTCTTTGTCTGGGTACATCTTCTTTAAACCATCTAAGATTCTATCCTTGATGAGATTCATCGCTGCTGCATCACGCAGTGTTGCAGCATTTTTCTTGTTCAAAGGAAAGTTCTTAAGTTTAAGACCGTTGTGGTGATGATTGTCATGACAGGTCTTACACAAGCAAATTAGATTATTTGGTCTATTCGACCCACCATCGTCTCGATGCTGTATGTGGTGAACTTCTATCTTCTTGTCTCCAGACTTTCCTTTGCATTGTTGACACGTATTCTTGTCTCTAAAACGAACAAATGCTTTAACATTAGCAAATCCCAACATTAACCCTTGCTGATATTCTTCTCCAGAAATATCTGGATTAGATAATTTCTGAGTATCAAAGAGAGCGATTTCAACCCGATAGATTTTAATCGGCAGTATCTTGCTGACGTTATCTATGATACGAAGCGTTGAGTCGATGCGATGCTGCATCGACGGTGGTAACCATCCCTTGTTTTTTGACTTAATGCGATTGTTGAATCTCGGTTGTCTGTAACGCTTTCGATAACGGCGTAAACGATGCGCATCTTTCTTTTTTTCGAGATTCTTCTTGATAGATTTGCTTCTCAAGTCTGTCTCAGAAGCATAGAGTTCCTGTTTCTTCGTAGTTGCACTCAGGCCGACGTGAACACTACCTAAGTCCACACCGAGTGTGATGTCTTGAATGTAATTTGTTGTTTCATAAGTTAACCTAATAGTAAACGGCTCATAGTTGACTATGACTGCTTGTCCAGAGTTCAGCATACGACGAACCTTGCCGAGTTTTCGAGTCGGCATCAGAGGTGCTCCGGCAATGTTCTGTACGTATACAAGCATAAATTTGAATTAATAAAAATTTAAAAAGTAACCTCGGTTAGAGGTAAGTCAGCACCTAAAGGTGCTGTATGCGGCCCTACGCTGATGTTATCCGGTGGTTTATGAATCGCAAGCACTGTCTCTTCCGCTAAGACTGTTTAACCTGCAACCGCAGAGCAAGGGGCTAGAACCGATACCCCAGGGTGCCTATAATATTCACCGGTAACGTAGTTCGAGAGTTTCCCAGACACGTCTGGGTGTCTCTGTTCACTTAGGCTAATCACCCGGCTTAAGTTATCCCGTTTCCGGGAAACCAAGCCGCGAGGCCTTTAGCCTCGGCGGTTGGTGACTTAATTGTTCTTTTCATTGGCTGCAAATAGTAGAATCTCCTTAAATGTCACGAAATTCCAAACGGTTCACCCGCCAACTATGAGATCCACATTACGAGAGTGGTTTCACGTCTCGGGACGATACTACAACGTCCCAAAATAAGATATAGTACAAAAGTTATACTACAGACTTCACAGTTATTTATCTGAGTTGTCCGAAAACTATTCCCAATGCTTAAAACAAGCCGATGAACCAGTGATAAACATCGATGTGCAGCCATAGTTCATTAATCATTACGAAAATGACTACAAATGCATCAAACAATGCTGAAACAATCGTCATAGTCGGTGTTCTGTGAACTTTGAAAATCTCTTTGATTGCTGCTTCAATCAGCCCAAATACAAGCCAGATAAGACAAATGAACCATGATAATGTAAACAAGCCGAACAAGAACCAGCCGTATGCAAAGACTGCTGAACATCCGACAGTTGTCTTATCATCAGTGCTAATGTCTTCTGCCTTGATTTCTTTGTTCGCTAATTTGGTGATGACTTCAGCCTTTCCCATATACATAAGTAATGCAAAAACTGTAAACACACCGCAAAAACTGAAAATGCTAAATGTCATAATGTTTTATTTTATTGTTGTTAATATTCTTCTAATTAAAGCAAGAAACCAGCATTCTGCATCAATGCTCGCTGATTTATCAATGATTGCTGAGTTGCAGCAATGATCGCTTTATCATCTTGTTCCGGATTTCTCTTCTTTTCAAGCATATCATTATATTCATCACATCTTGCATATGCGAGATGCTCTGTTTCGAATACATCTTTCAATTTAATCGATTTTTTTGATTCTGGAATATTCTTTACAATGAACTTATCTGTCTTATTTGAATATACAACATGATATATATGTCGTTTCTTCAAGAGTTTACGTTGAAGCAAATTCATCGGGAAATGATATTTCTTCAACATATTGTGAAACTTGTCAAGTTCTTGGCTAGACGGTTTCACGATTTCAACCTCTTTATCTGTATCAATAATCAAATCCAAGACTGTGCACTTCTTATCGAACATTATCATAGGACGATATGATGACGGATTTCCCCATGCATAGACTTTGAAACATTTACTTCCCGGAACCGGCTTCTCTGCCGGTATCGTAGCATAGCTGTTAATGATAACCACATCGCCCAATCTGAATTCATTCAACTGATTATCCAAATCGATATATTGCCATCCTCGCTCGATGATGTTATTTGTCTTGAGCGTATCATAGAACATCTTTCTTTCTGCTTCAGATGCGATTCTGAATTCATCCGGTTCAACATCAATCTCCCGCTTCTGGTCATTCAATTCTACTTTACCGGACTCTAGATAAACAACTGCATTGCATATGCTAAATTGTTTAAGTCTATAGTCTGATTCTCGCACTTTGCCGATGAAACAGTCTGACGGCTTGATTCCGAACCTGACTACAGGAGCATAGACAACAATATCATCTCGCTCAAAGACATAATTACCAGAAATTAATTTCTTGTCCTGTTTGATGAATCTCAATTTTCGTTCTTTTAATTTATGATTCATCAGACTCTCCAATTTGAAGTCAGCTTTCTTGAACCGATGTCTCTGTTCCCATATCTCATCGGGAATTCTAAGCGGACGGTCCAGTTGAGACATATCTCTGATGAATAATTCATCATCTTTTAGTGATAATATAGCAAATGCGTAATTACAGTTAGTTTCCAGATGATATGCTTCCGGACAGTCTTCGGGACCTCGCTTCGTTTCTGTATATTCTCCATAATATATCAAAATATATTCCGGTTCTTCACCAGAACTGAATGTCAGATAGTCTCCC
>Ga0265298_10008208_pt1 | contig 12575 bp, 12 predicted proteins | sample AusTroGonzalo_MG_3_FD_193486 | JGI IMG/M metagenome (GOLD analysis project Ga0265298, IMG submission 193486) | Bovine rumen microbial communities from tropical cattle in Woodstock, Queensland, Australia - Gonzalo_01 | ecosystem: Host-associated > Mammals > Digestive system > Stomach > Rumen ... | reverse complement strand
ATAATCAGGATAATAACTCTAATAGAATGAACAAGATTAGAGTTACATTCATTCCACCTGATGATATTGAGCATGTCTATTTCAAGATGAATAAGACTACTCATAGAGGCATCTCTGATCTTGACAAAGCAATGTTCCCAGCAACTCTCTATTCTGCAATGTATATCACTCATTGTATTTGGAACATGACTCGTGCACAAGATAAGCGTGTATACTATGTAAATCAGAATGTTGATACCAATATCTCCAGAACTCTGTTGAATACAGTTAACCAGATTAAAAAGGGTAACTTCGGTATTCGCCAGATCGAGAATGTTAACCATATCCTGAATATAACAGGTATGTTTAATGACTATATCATTCCTAGAAGCCCTGGTGGTTCATCTCCTATTGACTTTGAGGTTATGCAAGGTCAATCTGTAGAGTATCAGACAGAGCTTATGACTATGCTAGAAGAAGCTGCTGTCAACAGTACAGACGTTCCTATGGAAATGATTCAGATGCGCAATTCTGTTGAATACGCGTCTCAATTATCCATGTCGTCCAGTAAGTTCTTGCGTAAAGTATACAATCGTCAAGCAAAATTCCAAAAGCATATTACTAATATCATCAATACACTATACACTAATGAATTCGTCAATGATAACGTCACTTTGACAGTTATGCTGCCACCACCGATGTTCTTGAATATTACTAACACGAACCAAATGATGACAAACGTAAACGAGTATTCTCAATCTGTAGCGCAACTCATTATGGATCCAAACGAGGATGAAGAAGTTAAGAATGAAGTTATTCGTGAAATTAACAAATTCAACCTTGGTAGTTATATTAAGATTCCAGAGATTGAAGAGATTGCTCGTAAAGCAAAACAACGTGTTAGTGCAAGACGTAATGAAGGTAATGAAGAAGAATAAATATATCCCCCGATGGTTGCCCATCGGGGGATTGTTTTACGTTCTATTATCGCTTGTATCGCTACCACCAGTAACAGGTACTGCGTGTTCGATACCGCTCATGCTAGCAAGCATGCTGTTGTAGTCACTGACATCGTTCTTATCGGTGCCAGAGCCAGACGGGGTGAGGATCTGCTTTGCCTCAGTAGAATATGCGTTACCGAACGGGTTAACCGCACCAGTCTTGATATCACCAGTCGTAGCCCAACCCTCAGATGCAGAGAAGTAGTTAGGAGACGAGAACTTATCGTTACCGTCAGCACCACCAGCAAAGCCAGCTTTGGAGATAGCCTGATACTTGAAGTTGTTGGAGTCGACGATGATACGAGAAGCGGTGAGGTTCTTCGGATTTCTCATAGCGAGTAGCATATCCTGAGCCTTCTGGTACACGAAGTCGTTGTTCATGAAGAATCCGTTAAACGACAGGGAGAGATCAGCGAACTGAATATCACCCTTACCACCAGAATACAGATCAGAATAGTTTACGCTTGTAGGCTGACAAGCACCAATCAGGAATGCACGCTCAACCTTGGTCATGGTATTGTCGGTCATGAAGTACATGAAGGTGAATACCTCTTGGTGGAAACCAGGATCCTTACCAGAAGGAGTATCGACGTGATCGTAGATCCAGTCATCGATAAGACCGTGGTAATGCTTAACCTGAGTATCGGGGTCTTTGACACCTGTCGTGTAAAGTTCATGCATCTTGGTCATCAGAGAGCCCGAACGCTCGAAGTAGTTGCAGGTGAAGCTGCTATTCGACGGTTTGGTAACTTTGTTAATCACCTGGATCGAACGGATACCATTGGTGATTTCACCAGTCTCGGCAGTAATATTATCGATATTGTCAATGCCACGGAAATCATTTTCCAGAACATGGACATAGTTATCGAGCATCACTCTGATCTCATCACTCTTGCCAGCGAGATCGCGCAGGAATTGAGGGACGCTTACAACGACAAGGAATGGATATCCCTTTTCGTATAGATCCCACTGTTCGAGGTTACTGAAATCAGTAACGCCTCTCATCAGATTGAAGTTGAGGAGCTGGCGAGGAGTTTTAAGACCCTTGAAGATGGTCGTTCCAACCGATGTAGAAGTAGCCATGGTTTACCCTCCTTCCTTAGATAGTCGTCACGTTGCTGGACAACGTGCTATAGTTGAGTGCGGTGAGAGTGAAGATTTCTGCCTGAGCGAACCGCATGAATGCAACCTCGATCGCGGCATAGTAAATCTTGTTCTCAATCATCGCGTCGTCTTGTACATACTTGAATCTGAGAACTGCGAACTTGTTCTTCCAAGGCTTCATCGCATTTTCTACAGCTTCTTGGTATGCGGTAAGGTCATCAGCAGTGATGAACTTATATCTTGCTGCAGGGCAGGCTTTTCTGATCGACTGCATCATCATGCAGACCAGAGCGACGTTGTTCCAGTAGGAGAACTCGCTCTCGGCGCTGTGCAGAGTATACTCAGTTTCGATCGAGAAGCGATCATCATAGTAGCAACCGTAGTTGACTCTGAGATCGCACATCTTCTGCTTCTCATTGACAATGGTCTCATCTTCGGACGGGTAGACACCGCCGATATTGACGAGAGAAGTCATCTCCGAGGTCGGATAGATCTTCGGGATATAAGAGACGCTATTTTCAATGATATTGTCAATAGTGACACCATTGGAAATACCAGCGAAGACCGCAGCCTTGTTCATCTTGAAGACAGCGATGTACAGGTTGGACAGACCGTAGGTACCAGTAACAGCGATAACTCTGTTATCATACGGATTGCGGATCTCGTAAGAGATGCAAGTAACAGCGATATGCATATCACGAATATATGCGTAGTTAGAAGTTTCAGGAGTGAGACTCTGACCAGCAAGTGTATTCGGAATGATAGCCTCGCAGTCCTCATAGCTGTGAATCTTGCCGATACCCATATCCATGTAGCACATGAAGTCGCCACGATACGCAGCAAGTCTCTGAATTGCGAGCTTGACATTGTCGTGATAGTTAGCATCGAACACAGCGTTCGGGAAGTAGACATCGAGGTTGAAGATGTCTCTGTCGAAGTCACCCATGAAGAATCTTGCATAGTGCGCCTGATACAGATTTTCCTTGGAGTAAGGAATGTAGATCGTAACAGGGCCGCTCGGAACATACGCATCATTGACCTGAATAAACTGATACTCAACGCCAATATTTGTACGATTAGCTTCGTCACCGACATCGAACACATCTTTTCTTGCAAGGGTGAGATCATTGCGTACGAGATAGTATACAGTACCACTGTTGTCTTGTACGCCGTTGACATATCTCTGTACCTTGTAAGCGTTGATTCTGGTTTCAACAAAGTTGCCAATAACCATAGGCTGGTCATTAACACAAGCGATACCATTAGTATCAACGTCATCACTGGATACGACATAACCCTGCGGAAGACCGCTCAGAACCAGATCATCGAGATTTACGAAGCCAGAAGCATCTTCAAGATCGATGACAAAGAATGGAATCTGAGGTCTGTTACCAGTGGATCTGTCAGGTGTATATGTTCTGTTAAGACAGTAACCATCGCCACCCTTTGCAAGTCTCTGAATGAGTCTGGACTTCAGACGAGAGAAGTTGCAGTAGTAGTACTCGATATCAGGATCGGTGATGTCACTGACATTGTCTCTGTCACAATAGTTGTTAACAGTGACAATATCGTTAGAGAAGATATCGAGGTGAGCATAGTCAACAACAGAAGTGTACTTGCGAAGGATCGCAGAGGACATGTAATTGTTGAAGCTCGGATAGTTACCATTCAGCAGATGACCGAACAGAACATCGTTGTTCTCGATGAGAGCATCATCTGTAGTCTGAAGAGCAATCTGCAGAGTCTCCAGTAGAGCATCATAAGCTTCATAGTAAGTCTTGACCGAGATCTGCTTGGACTTGTAGTTGACAGCAGACTCAATATCGAACGTATAACCAGTGTTGTTGTTTCTGGAATACGGATTGAGCGAGAACTGGAACTTCTCAAGACGCTTAGAAGTCTCGTAATTAAAGACAGACAGCGTGTAGATTGCCTTCTTAAGGGTCATGGAAGTATTGATATCGAAATCGACAAGAATCGACTTGATGGACTCGCCACGGCCATTATCGAAGATGGTGAACATCGGGAATACCCATTCGCAGATGACATAACCAGACTTGCTGACAATGGCATCATTCATGAGACGAACAGGATCGGTATAGTTAGAGGTATCGATAGTCTTGATCGGTACTCTCTTGTTGGTATTTGCATCGATGACTGGCTGATAAGATGCATCGACAACGTAGTTGTAGATAGTCTTAACAGTAGCATCTTCGCCACTCTCTGGCTCTACCATACCCATGACAAGGGCAAAGATCGAGTTAGGAGCAACAGTTTCTGTGGTCCATTCAGGATTGATCAGAGCATCCAGCTGGCTCAGGTTAGACACATATCTGCTGAACGGGATACCAGCGATATCCTTATAGCTGACTTGTGTCTTATCGACTTCCCAGTGACTCTCAGAACCAACGACATCTGGATCCTTCGGAACCAATACAACCTTGGTGTATGGGTGGTAGTTGGTAGAGTTGACGTTGATCACATAGTATGGATCAGTGCAGTTTACGTTATTATAGCCGTTGTCACCAATATAATCAATGATATCAGTCTGGGCATCAAAGCTAGAAGAAATAGTCTTCTGACCGCCCTGATACAGACCAGAGGTGATAGACTTGATTCTCTTAACTTCAGATCTATGCTCTACAGGATCAACGATAAGAGTATCATTTTCGCCGTAGTAGATAGACTGCGTGAAGCCAGACAGAATATTGGTATGCAGGTTTGCCTTGTTGAGAAGCGCAGGATTTGTATTGTTTTTATTGCCGACAGCATCAGCAATGAAATCCTTGTACATATCATAGCGCTCTTTGAACTCGTTGACAGTTCTGTTTGCAAGCTCGAAGCCCTTCTGGTTGTCAATACCGAAGATCATGGTAGACAGGGAGTATTTTGGTTCCTTACTACCGCTGTTTGCAAAGCTGATCTGACCGATCAGATCAGATATATCCGTGTCAGGAGTGATATCAGCTTCTTTATACTTGGTAAGAACAACTGCGAGGGTTGCGTTACCGAGAGTTGCGTCGTCGAGTACAGCTCTCTTAGCATATATAGCAGCGCCGTTGTTGATATTCATGGAAGCTTGGAACAGCGGCTGTCCATACTTGCTGAACTTGACGTTGTCCTGAGTTCCATAACGATCATAGAAGTCTTGACCGTAAGACAGGGTGATACCTTCAGGACCCTTGACGGACGAAAACGTCGCAAGATACTTTACAGCATCATCCACGTTTGTGTTAACATTGATCGGGACGATTGCTGTAGCCTGAGAGTTATCAAATACCTTAAATTGAGTACCTGGATAACGACTCATGGATCTATTCCTCCTTTTTGAGAATTTAATCATAGACTACTCTTAATAACTGTGTGTGTGGTGTTTTATGGATTTATACCCATTTATCTGTATGTTAAAAACTGCACCTGTCAATCCATCATAATTTTCTCTAGCGGGGATTCTCTGATCTTATCAGACATAATAGATGCAATGATAGCATCATCCCACTGTTCGGATTGAATTGCGGTAAATGGTGATGTTCCTCTAGGCACATCTTTAATAGAAATCCATTGATATGCATTCATGTCTGGATTATTCTCTAGACGGAATGGTTTATCGATATCTTTTCTGGATCTGCAAAGTTCTCCAATTACAACTCCGATAAGCTGTAGAGAAACTGCATATCCATTACCAGTAAGCTGAGCATTTCTGATAAAGTAGTTCTGCAGTTCATCATAGTTCAGATTGTTAGGTAATGATCCAGTGTCGAGAGCAGAGTACCATTTCTGAATATTTTCTGCATCTTCTGCAATGTTATAGTTTACCACGATTACCCCATCCTTATAATACTTAAAGATACGGTAATCTTCTGGTGAATTGTTCTTGGTAAGGACTAGTCCTTTGACCTTTTCGATCTCGTCTGGTTTGGTGAGAAAACAGTTTGGGAACTTAAAGTTTCTCAGCTTCCCAATCGGCTTGTCATTCTTGTCAAATAATGCATACTGTATTACTCCAAATAGTGATACATACTCACCAGCAAACTCGGCAAGTTTATTGGTAAAGAACTTCTCAGGAACATAGAACTTGAAGCATCCATCGTTAGCAAATACGAATGAATTTCCTTTTTCTTTAATGAAGCTAGGCGTTTCCATGTATTTATCCCTCCTTGTATATTTTACTTGGATGTTAAAGCAGTACAAAATGTTTGTATAATATAAAGGTGTGACAGAGCTTCTTGCGCTGCACAAATAAAATATTAGGAGGTAATCCTTATGAGTAAAATGAAAAAGAGAAAGCTGAGGTTGTCTACAAAACGACGACCCGTTAAGAGTCACGTAATTGTGGCAATTCCGAAATATGACCCCGTTGTGGTGATAGCAAACTATAGAGGAAAGGGGGTATTAGTCTGCTATAGACTCAAAGCTGAGTGTAGCAAAGGCTTTATAGTGGATATACTCGCGCAACAAATAGTAGAGTGTCCGCTACATTCGAATACGTTGATCAATGAATACTGGAGCCATTATTTTGCAACTGGAAAATGGTATGGCGGTTATATGTACCGTCAAGACCTGAAAGATGCTAAGATGGATACAACAGAAAAGATCTACAAATATTCAGTAAAAGCAATGAAGCGTTTGAAAGCTTCTGGAATACTGGCAGATACTTATTGAGGAGGGTAGACAATCATGCAACAGCTCACAAGTAGTTTTCAATTAGCAACTCCGAGTCAATTTAATGATTGGATGTTCATTGTAGTAGACAGAGAATGGCTCTGGAGAGCCATGTCTACTGATGGCATGACAGTAGAATTTTGGGATGACGACAAAGACGAGCATTGTATGCTCGTACGTCACCCGAAATCGCTGACAGATCATAGAAAAACGGGTGGAAACAGTTTTATGATATATTGGAAATCTAATAAGAAATTTTTCATAAATCCTGTATACTTTGCTGAAAAATAAGGGGGAGACACACGATGCCGCACTACTATAATATAAAAGGAGCATCCGATGACTCAGTACAGATCGGAGTTATGGATGCTCAATCCGCCTTTAAGCTTTGTCAGACTCCATCTATCTGGACGATTGACAAGCAAAATAAGTTAGGCCACATCACGATAGATTCTGTGGTTGTGGCTGCTGGTATTTCACCTTGGTCTAATATAGTGGTCAAGGTGAACGCCTACCACAAGAAGAAGAAAGGATGGGTAATAAAGATAGCGCCAATCTGAAGCAAACGAGAGACGGGGTTGCACGACCCCGTCTCTTTTTTATCTCTTGAGAAGAACAACAGTAATATCGACAGTAGTTTCGGTATCGGTGTGAAGAGTAATCTTCTTGGATTCTGGGTTATAGCTCCACTTGATGTCTGCAGGAACGCCTTCGATATCGACATTGGTAACCTGTTCGGAATCCTTGAGAGCAATGATCTGATCATATACCCAAGCAGTCTTGTCTTGGACATCTGCAGCGGCACAGATAACATGAAGTTCATAAGTGCTTGCAGGATTATAACCAGCAACAAATTCTGGGAATACAACTTCTGCATCGATCATGGTAGATGCTGCAGTAACTGTATATGGATCGCTTAGCCAGCGATAAGTACCCCATTGGTTTTTACCACAGAGCATAGCCTCAAGAATCTGAGAGATAGTCATACCCTTGAGGGAATCACCGACTTTAAGATCTCCGAACGCATTAACAACCGTACTATTGAGTACAGTCTTGCCATCTGGAGTCTCACATGCATACACGTCATCATCGGCAAGATCGGTAGGATACAGTAGTTGCTGTACAAACTTAGCAAAGCCGAGTTTGGTGAACTTAGTACCTTTCTTAATACCGCCAACAGTTGTAGTAGTGCCTTTCTCAGATAGATCCGTAAAGATATCTACTTGAGAGATTTGATTGAGAACGCGATTAAGTTCACGCTTTGTCACATATCTCTCATCCTCATCCCAGTGCATTGGAGAACAATGTCTATTGTATGGAGGAGGGCATTGCATAGGAGCAATGTAAGAGTTAGGTACATTGCCTGGAACTTCGGGTCTCGGAATCTCTGGTCTTGGCGGGTATGGATTGTTAGAATGAGGCTGGTTAATTACTTTGTAATTAGCAGCAGGACATGGTTGTGGAGGTGGTGGTGCAGGAAGTTTTACTGGAGGAAATACCTCTGGTTCAGAACTATTTATACACACATCATCCAGATCAAATATATGATTCATAACTATCCTCCTTTCAGATATTGTCAAATGGATTTACGATGACTTCACATGGCGGCGCGGGAGGATGACTTGGTACAATTGGCGGTTGTGGGAAGTTCTGTACACAAGGCTTCGGACCTTCGAACACCACGATCGGTCTCATGGAGATAATATTGTCAATACCGATTCTGATGAGTTTGCTCTCGTAGTTATCAGAGTAGTCAACAATAATAGCGGTCACGTTGACAATATGAGGCTTATCAACAAGCTTCTCAATTCCAGCGGCACATTCAAAGTCAACAACACGACCAGAGAAAGTAACAACACCTCTGGTTTGAGAAGCAGCTTTGATCTCATATGTAGCATTCTCTTTGATATCAAACTCTTCCACATGACCGTGGCAATCCGTATGTCTGACAGTCAGTACAGTTCTGCCGACAATACTGACCTTACCGTGATAATGTGGATACGGACGTGGCGGTGGCGGAGGGCAAGGACAAGGTGGAGGACACGGATACGGGCCTACCTGGTAATCCTGAGCCGAATAATAACAAACGGGTTTATTCATAGTATTTACCTCCTTCGGTATATTTTTATCAGTATGTTGAAGAATAGGGGTGTCTTTTAAACGCTCAACAATCTAGTAAAATACTCTTTAAGGAGGAATATCTATATGACACTTATCGAACAAGCCGTTGATATCTATAATAGAATCTTTAACAAAGATAAATATAGTTATGTCACTGAAGCTACTAGCAATAAGGAACATTTGAGGGTAGAGCTTCTTGATATAGAAAAATTTGTTAAGGTTAATCAATGCAAAGAAGTATCAAATCCTGTGTTCTTTAATGGCCCTGTACCAACAGAAGATGGACTGTTAAGTAATGAGATCTTTGGTATTACTAAGGCTGAACGTGCTGGTATATACGCTTATATTGATCTCGGTGGAACTTTTATACTTCCTTCTGTGTATAAGGCTCTAATCAAGATCAATTCCAAGATCGAGGAAGTAGTTAATGGTACAGAATTCTTTATTATTGACTCTAGAGGTGAACTTGTAGAGAGTTCAGATGGTGAGACTGGTATCGATTGGCTCCGCAAGAACTTCGATAAACTTAAGTTCAAGAAGAATGAATCTAGTAGCAGAAACAAAAGAATTGACTTTATCGAAAAGAATAAAGATAAGATGTGGATTAAGAAGTATGTCGTAATCCCACCTTACTATAGAGACGTTGATACTAGAGATGGTGGTATTGGCGTTGGCGAAATCAACAAACTATACTCTAGTCTTATTATGGCTACTAAAGCACTTAAGGAAACATCCAGCTATGGACTTACTCTAAGCGATGTAACCAAGGCAAGAGTGCAGAATACACTAGTACAAATCTTTGATTGGTTCGGTAACGGTACTACCATTAACGGACAAGAGACTCCAGCTAACCTACCAGGTAAGATGGGACTTATCAAAAGAGGTACAATGTATAAAACCATCGACTATAGTGCGAGACTAGTCATGTCTGCTCCAGACGTATCTGGAGAAGGAATTGACGACTTGATGGTAGACATGGATCACTGTGCACTTCCTCTGGCTGCTGCGCTATGCTGTTTCAAACCGTTCATCATGTTCTGGTTGAGACGTTTCTTCGAAAACAGATTTGCTGGAAAGATGGAGTATCCAATTACTATCAACGCTGAAACTGGCGAAACAGTCATGGTTCCTCTGGTTGATTATCAGATCGCATTTTCTGATGTAGAACTGGACAAGCAGATTGAACGCTTTATTCACGGCTACTCCAACAGATTCATCCCTATCGAGATTCCTATTGATAAGGAAGAATATGCTAAAAGGACAAAAGGCAAAAACAGACAGATTATAAACTTATCTGATAGCTATCATCAATCCGCTTATTATATGACACTCACTGGCTATAGACTTAATAATTCTAAAGAATACGAAGAAACAAAAAAAGAATACTCTGCTGAACTTAAGATGAATAGACCTCTTACGTGGTGTGACTTGTTCTATATGGCCGCATGTGAAGTTACATCAGATAAGATGTGTCTAATAACAAGATTTCCAATTGACTCTTATCTTAACCAATACCCTACCAAAGTAAGAATCAAGTCTACAGTTAAGACAGCTCCATTTGTAGTTCAATCTGACTTTGAAGATAAGATGACTCTATACAAATGGTACCCTCTAATTGAAGCAAAAGACATCTTCTCGAATACATCCCCGTTGTTTGAAGATACCCTTTCTATCAGTAATGGACTTATTGAAGCTATGGGTATGGACTATGATGGTGATACTGCTATATGCAAACCTGTTTATACTATAGAAGCTAATAAGGAATGCGAGAAGCAAGCTAATGCTAAGATACAAATGATCGGAATGAATGGATTTACAACAAGAGGTATATCTAAAGAGAACATACTCTGTCTATATGAACTTACCGTACATCCAGATAAGGATTACAAATTTGTAAATCCAGAGTTTTAAGATTATATATAATAATAGTGTAATGGAGCGAACTTCCGCTTTGTTACTGAACATACTTCTGTAAAGGAGGTGTGTAGTATGTTCGGTGACGGTTTTGGCGGAGCTGAGTTTGGGATCTAATTCCAAACGGGAAACAGAACCCGCATACAGCGGGTGTCCATTACACGAAAAGATAACCAGCGGCATCGCAGCCGCTGGTTATTTTTTGTATTATTCCTGGTAGAACACTTCGTCAGGATAGTTATCAGGATCTTCAGGATCAACCTGTGCAGTTTCGCCAGCTTCACCGATAGGTGCCTCTTCTTCAGCAGGAGCAGCAGCTCTTGTTGGTTCTGCTGCTGGAGTAGCTGTTTCAGTAGCAACCAGATTATTCAGAATCTGTTCATTCTTTGCAGACTCTACAGAGGCCTTGGTAGTTTCATACCGAGCATCAAGGCTGCTTCTGTATGCAGCAAGCTGTTCACGATAGTTTGTTTTTGTCAGCACGATATTTCTGTCAGAAGCAAGCAAAGTGACCTTCGCATTTGCAGCGAGGCATGCACCAATCTCATTGAAAGTGAGCGCCTTGGTGATCTTGCTGAATCTGGATAGCATAGGGGTAATATTGACTGGTTGAGTGGTGGTCTGGATGAGCACCATGTATTTGCCATTGATAGTCATAGCCATTGTAGTATCCTCCTTAATTACCTAGCATTTCTTGAGCAACCAGCTGATCGATATATTTTGTATCCTCATCACCGATCAGAGCTTCGAGATCATCATATGGGCAAAGAACATCTTCTACATCATCAACGTAGTCCTCATCATCTTCAATACCATCAGTGGTATCTTGGAATAGATCCTCTTCGCCATCGATTGTTTCAGTGATTTCTTCGTCAAGCATTTCATTAATTTCTTCGTCGTCTTCAAGATATTGGGATTCATTATCAAACCCAGCATCAATATGAAGATCAACCATTTTGTCTGCAGCTGTTGTTGCTTCTGTAAGGATATCTTGCTCAGCGAGTAGATATTCGTCCACAGCATTTTCGACAATCAGAAATCGTTGTGCAGCCATGATCTCAGCAACCATCTCGTTTACCGAGCAATCAGTAGTGATAGCAGCCATTTTAATAATCCTCCTTTACTTAGATTGTCTGAGGCTCACAATAAGCATCTTCGTTACCAGCATTTGCATCTTTACTATTGATATATAGCTGGAAGTCTTCTGGAGTAATCTCATCGAAGTTGATTTCCTCACAGTAGTCAGGATCAAATCTGTTAGAGTTGCTGGTATCATCTACAGATCTGGCAAGAGCAGCACCGTATTCAGAATTAGCAATATCATCAACAGTATCAATCTTTTCCATCACTCTATCAAGGATATAAGTGAATGGGAGATTACCATTGTCAAGATCACCATTCTCGAAGATACTGGTTTCATTTTGGATAACTTGTTCGCACAAGTCATCAATATAATTATCAACACATGTGAAGATAGACGGTGAGACATCATCTACATCAGACATATCTGTGATAAATTCTGCAAGTAGATCGTCTGTTGTCACTGTCTGGCAGAACGCTTCAGGCATGAGATTATCCTCCTTTACATATACTAGATTATTGGTATGTTAAGACATAAGCTTTCTAATGCCAGTCTCAATAACATATATAATCATTGGTATTCCGTAGAATAAGTCTGGTGTATTCTTGAAATCGATAGCTTCTAGAATAGGTAGTATGGACGAATCAATCTTGCCATCATTAAAGTAGTCTATAATGATATTGTAGTAAGCCTTCTTATCCGTAATTGGTAGT
>Ga0265298_10008207_pt1 | contig 12576 bp, 8 predicted proteins | sample AusTroGonzalo_MG_3_FD_193486 | JGI IMG/M metagenome (GOLD analysis project Ga0265298, IMG submission 193486) | Bovine rumen microbial communities from tropical cattle in Woodstock, Queensland, Australia - Gonzalo_01 | ecosystem: Host-associated > Mammals > Digestive system > Stomach > Rumen ... | reverse complement strand
GAACTGGGTGCCAGGTTTTTCCTGTACGAGCCGGCCATAAGCCGCGAGAAATATGCCGAGCAGGTAAACAGGGAGAGCGTGAACCGGTTCTTTGGCGGTTCATACATGGAGTTCATATCCTGTCTGGTCGATCAGCAGGAGATAAGCGTGGATGAGCTTAAGGAGCTTATCAAGATAGTCGAGAAAAAATAATCATTATGGGTAGCATAGTCCTTTATATAATAGAATGGGCATTTGCCCTGCTGATTCTGCTGGCCATCTACAAGGCAGTATTCAGCGGAACCACATTCTACCGTTTCAACCGGTTTTACCTGCTGGGAGCCACGCTGCTCTCAGCCCTTCTCCCCCTTGTGCACATAACCATCCCTGACAGCGCCCCCCTGGTAAGCAGCCTGTCAATTGACGAGACCGAGTTTGCCCAGGAGCTGTCAGGAACGTTTATGTTCATTGAAGAGCCTGAATTCATTGTTACAGATAACCCTACCGCAGGCCAACATAAATCCCGTCTGTGGGCGGTGATGCTGGTATGCGCATATGTAGCGTATGTGCTTACACTGTTCACCGGCTGGACACGCAGCATCATAAGGACCCGCAGGTTCCTCAGCGGAAAACCGCGCCGCCGCCTGAGCCGCACAGTCTGGCTGGTTTCACATGATGAGGCTTACGGCCCCTTCAGCTGGCTCAACTACATAGTCATATCCGATACCGAGAACGGATTTGCACGCCGCGCCGGCATCCGCCATGAGTTCTCACACATAAGGCTCATGCACTCAATAGACCTTGTTATATTACTGGCCTGCACCACCGTCAATCCTGTATGCTGGCTGGTACTCCAGGAGATAAAGATTGTCCATGAATATGAGGCCGATGACCAGGTGATAAACCGTTACGGCATACATGATCAGGACTACCAGAGATTACTGCTTATAAAAGCTGTCGGCGCAGAGGCCTATGCGCTTGCCAGCACATTCAACCTAAACATTAAAAAGAGAATTATTATGATGAACAAGAACAAAACAAGGAAAAGACGCCTCATGTGGCTCTTGCTCCTGATTCCCATGCTGGGAGTGACATCTGTCCTGTTTGCGCGTACAGAAGAGGCCGTAAACCCGGATGACGACTTACGTTTCACACAAAGCAATGTTGAAATGTCTTGGAGGTTACCTGAACCTGATCCTGCAACACGTTCTAATAATCCAGCTCCTCCTCCTGCTGCTATAACGCGTGCCCAGTACATAAGAGTTATTGGAGATGATGAGGTAATAACTGAAGAATTATCAAGTGAAGCTGAAAGAAACAATGAAATGTTCATTCGTCAAAGGAATATCATGACAATAATGATTAACAAGCTGGATCAGATTTATGTAAAAAACGGTCTGATTGACAGGATAATAACCATTGATGAGCTTAAAGACATTGCCAAGCAGTTCATTAAGAATCCTGATAATGACAGCAGACTCCCTTTGATAGAGAATTTTGAGATTGATGGGTATGGAACTGTTCAGACTACGGTAAAACATGTATTTTCATTCCAGTATGACCGCGCCGCATCATCGGGCATATGCAACGATGTAAGATATGAACTGAGCAAAGCATATAAGGAATTGCGCGATGAAGTGTGCCAAAACAAGTTCGGTAAGGATTATGACCAGTGTACTGACAGCCAGCAGCAATTTGCACGTGCCATGTACGCTATGAAAGTCAGTGAAGCAGAGCCTAAAGCTTATAATGCCCAGGGTGAGCTCATAAAGAAAGAGGTCAGGTCTGCCGCCGCCAATCCGGAACTGGCCAAGACCAACAAGGTCAACAAGGATTTGAGAATCAAGGTTAAAGGTAATCCGGCCTGGTTATACATATCGACAGTATTGTATGAGAATGAGAACGGCCAGGACCGTCTCAAGAGTGAGACCGAACCTGAGAAGCTCAGTGTTGAGGAGCTCAATGACTTTATAGACAAGGCAATATCAGACGGAATGAAAATCCGCAAAGTCCGCGTTGCAGCCCAGCCTGATGCACCTGCGGGGATAGTCACAGATCTGAAGGAAACAATCCGCAGCAGGATGCTGCTCAATATAGTCTATGAAAGCTATAAGGAATAATCACTTCAAGTCCAAATAAGAGAGAGAGGGCGGATGTCATCATCGGCCCTCTCTTTTTTTATTGAAATCTTACTGAAATGTCACGAGTAATAATGTTTGTTAAGGTTTTTGGGTTATACATTTATTATTCATACACTTGCAGATAACTAAACCTTCCTTGTTTATGAGACATTCAATAATCCTTTCCACGGCAGCGCTTGCATTCGTTGCCTCCACAATGCTCTGTGGCTGTAAAGAGAGCACTCAGTCCGATAACGCTATCCAGATTACAAAAGATGATGTAATCAGCCTGGACGGAACATTTTATGACAATTACCTTGACAGCTGGGAATATATCCTGCTAGAAGAAAGCCCGGAGTCAGCAATAGGCTCTGTTGAAAGAATCCGTTATGATGACGGTCTGTTTTTTGTCCATGACAATATGAACAGCGAGACCACCATCAAGGTCTTTGACCGCTCGGGACATTTCCTCAACAACATAGGCCGTCTGGGCAGAGCACGCAACGAATACCTTAATCTGGATCATTGGGACCTGGACGTTTACCGCAATGAGGTCCATGTCATTAACGGTGACGGATATGCAGGCACAACCAGCATAAAACGATATGACTACAAGGGCAATTTCCTGGGAGTAACAAACCTGGATACAATAGGAAAAGAGTTCGTCACGGTAAACGGTTATGCCAAATGCCTGTCTGACGGCTCATTCCTGATGAATGACCCGATGCACTCCTTCCCTACACATGAATACTTTATCCTGCACCCGGACGGGGGTGCCGTTTCACTCTTTGATCTGCCGGAGTACTATACCCTGGGCTCCCTGGCTGATTTTGAAGACATACTTACAGGGAAGATCAATAACGGAGAAAAGATGACCTTAGGAGTAGAATACACCACGGGCTATTTCAATCCGTTATCCGATACTACATATCTGATGCGTCGTTTGGACAACCGGATATACCGCATATACCGCGACATAGCAGAGCCTGTGGCCAGGCTGACATTCATTCCGGATCCGCCCGCTAAATACAAAAAGGGATTGGGATTGGGTGATCCTGATGCATATGAATACACGGCTGATGCATTTTTTGATCTGAAAGACTATCTGCGTTTTTTTTATAATGAAAATGATTATGTCTTTGATAAAGCCACAAACAAGCTATATCATCTGCTTGACGTTGATGATATTGACGCAGCTTTCCCGGCAACATGTTGCCAATCGGTTATAGGCAATGATGTTATAGGAATACTATCTTCAGACATTATAAACCATGCTCAGGAGTTTATGGACAGCAAGGACTATGACCACAGCTACACCCCTCAGGTTGAAGCATTCTACCGCAAAGTCAAGGAGTGCCAGAACCCGCCCATAGTCATTGCGCACTACAAATAATGTGCCGCGTGATGTATGTTTATATTTACAACTAAAGTATAAAAAATTGTCAAAATGTTTGGTTGTTTTTACAAGATGTAATTTATTTGCATCGGTAACCTGATTACAACGCAACGTTATGAAGAAACTGACCGATAAGGAACTTGCAATCATGAACGTGCTTTGGGACAACGGAGCACTCTCCATGAGAGAGATTCTGGGGCGTTTACCTGAGCCGCAGCCTAACTTCAACACACTCACCACGTTTGTTCGTCGCCTGGAGATAAGCGGTATGATTACGCATCGTGAGCTGGGAGCGCGTTTTTTCCTTTATGAGGCAGCCGTAAGCCGCGACAAATATGTTGAGATGATGAACAAGGAGAGCGTAGCCCGATTCTTTAACGGATCCTATATGGATTTCATATCCTGCCTTGTAAAGCAGCAGGAGGTGAGCCTTGATGAACTGAAGGAACTCATCCATATGGCCGAGAACGCCAAATAATACCTTGTATTTATGGGAAGTCTCGTATTATATATAATGGAATGGGCATTTGCCCTGATTGTACTGCTTACCATTTATAAGGCAGTATTGAGCGGAACCACATTGTACCGCTTTAACCGGTTTTACCTGTTGGGAGCAACACTGCTCTCAGCACTTCTCCCCCTTGTGCACATTACCGTCTCTGACAAGACTCCAATCATGAGCGAAATGACCATCCAGAAGATGGAATTCGCTCAGGAGCTGTCAGGTACATTCATGCTCACTGCCCTGCCCGATGTAACAGTGACGCCCAACTCCAACTCTGCCCATCAGCCCAGCCTGTGGGCTGTGGTGCTTGTATGCATGTATGCCGGATATGTGATTATGCTCATAACCGGATGGACACGCGGAATAATAAGAGCCAGACGGTTCCTGCACGGCAAGCCGCGCCGCCGCATAAGCCGCACAGTATGGCTTGTGACCCACAGCGAGGAGTTTGGCCCCTACAGCTGGATGAACTACATTGTCATTTCTGATACCGAGAACGGATTTGCACGCCGTGCAAGCCTGCGCCATGAGTTTGCCCACATAAGGTTACTGCATTCAGTTGACCTGGTATTCCTGCTGGCATGCACCATTGTAAACCCCATATGCTGGTTTGTACTGCAAGAGATAAAGATAGTTCATGAATATGAAGCCGACAGCGAAGTGATCAACCGCTACGGCATCCGTAACAGTGACTACCAGAAGCTTTTGATAATGCGGACTGTAGGCGCAGAGGCCTATGCGCTTGCCAGTTCGTTCAACCTTAACATCAAAAAGAGAATAATTATGTTGAACAAGAACCAAACAAGGAAAAGACGCCTCACATGGCTTCTGCTCCTGATACCCGCTCTGGGTATTACCTCTGTCCTGTTTGCCCGTACTGAAAAGTCCATTGGCCCGGACAATATGTTAAACCTCTCAACATCCACAGTCAGTGATGGAATGGAATCAGTTGAATCCGCCACTCCTGCTGTAGGAATAACCGGAAAGGTTAGAGTAAGCGGAAAAGTTGTCGATCAGGAGGGCAATCCCCTGGCATCGGCCACACTGGGAATAATTGATGCATCCGGATTAAGCACCCAGATAATAGGTCTGTCTGGTGCCAACGGAGAGTTCTCATTCTCCGCCCAAAGCGGAGACATAGTAACCATATCCAAGGACGGTTACACATCAAACAAGATAAGCGTCAGCAATGCCGATGCCGCTCTTACCGTCACCTTGAATAAGACAAGTGTTCCAAGCGCACAGCCATCGGCCGATGACGATGAAGTGTTCATGGTAGTAGAGGAGCCGCCAGTGTTCCCTGGCGAAGTGGCCGGACTGCTGCAATACCTCCGCCGCAACATCAAATACCCGGCAGAGTGCAGGGAAGACTCCATACAGGGAAGGATAATGGTCTCATTTATAGTTGACAAGGAAGGTTTTATAAAAGACGCTCAGGTTGTACAGTCTGTTCATCCGCTGCTGGATGCCGAGGCCCTGAGGGTTGTTGAAGGAATGCCGCAATGGACTCCCGGCAAGCAAAACGGGCAACCGGTCCGGGTACAATATACAATCCCCATCAACTTCCGTCTTGACAGCAATCCCACACGGTCCACAACTCCCCAGTGGATATACCTTTATGATGTAAAACTGTCTGCTGCAGAACATGGAGAGGAACTGGATGTAAGTGACATATCATCACTGATTATGAGACTTGCCAACATTCAGGAAAGCGACCTGGGCAATTTTAATACCCCTGAGGTAAAGAGATTCATAACTGAGTACAACGCCGTCAAAAAAGAGGCTCAAGACGTATCTGACAAGATGAATGAGGAAATTCAGGCCATGAACGATGAGCTCCAGAAAAAGATGGCGGATTACAACAGAGAGAGTGAGAACCTGTCTGAAAGCATGCGTGCCAGCTATGAGCAGGAGTTAAGCAGTTTGCAGGACAAGATAACACAGAAGCTAAGGGAGATGCAGGACAAGATGAGAGAATGGGCAGACAAGACCGTAAAGGAGATGCAGCCCCAGATAAAAGCAGCCTGGCAGTCCGTTTCAAAGAATGGCGCATACACCTGCTTTACCATCACTGATGGCAAACCGTCAGATCAGGTTATTGTACAGCCCAGTGATATGGAGGCAGCCCTGAATGACCTGTTTAACGGCCGCCGCAGCACCGTTGCAATACCTTACTCTGAGGATGTCAATAAGACATTAAAGTCCGTGCTGACACAAAAATATGCCGGCAAGACCATATTCTTTATGAATTGAATCAGAGCTCGTCCTGAGCGTACAGATAGTCAAAAAGCGGAGACTGGTAGTCGCAGTAGTCCTTGGGACTGAAAAAACGCTCCAGCTCCGCTTTTGCTGTCTCAAGTGAGTCTGAAGCGTGTATTATGTTCTCCTGATGGCTTACACAAAGGTCTCCGCGCACGGTACCGGGCAACGCCTTGCGGCCGTTTGTGGCACCGGCCATCTCACGCACCACGCTTACAGCATCAATACCCTCCCAGCAGCACAGAACCACCGGGGCTGCCATCATAGACTTCTCTATGATGGGATAAAACGGTTTCTGAACCATGTGTGCGTAATGCTGGCGCAGAATCTCAGGAGTGAGCTGCTCCATCTTCATGGCTACAAGTTTGAGACCGCGTTTTTCAAAACGTGATATTACCTCTCCAATCAGTCCGCGCTGTATGGTGCACGGCTTAAGAATAACAAGTGTTCTTTCCATACCGCAAAATTACTATCTTTACCGCAAATGCTTATAAAATGAGAAGATCTTTAGTCCTTTTTGCAATTACACTCCTGTGGTTTGCATCCTGTAAAAAGCCCGGCGTACTGTGCGTCCCAACGCATGAGGTTGATTATCTTAACAATACGGCCGATATCCGCGAAGGCAGACTTGTTATGGAAATAATGGGGGCCAATAACATTATTGTTTTCGATACACTAATCATGGTGGAAACAAACAATCCTGACGGTCAGTTAGAGATATACAGTTCCAATACCCTGCAGCATCTTGGCTCCTTCTGCCAACGCGGCCGCGCCAGAAATGAGTTCATAAACACTTGGTGCTCAACAGAACAGTGTTATTACAGGGACGGTCATGTCATATTGGTCATGTTCGATGTGAATTCTGAAGACCTTCAAAACATAATATACACCTTAAAGGAGGTAGATATTACAGAATCACTGCTTCGTGGCAGTACCGTGGTATTGAATACTGATGATTATATGTACGATGGTGAAACACTGGTGTTGGGAAATGACTTTGGCTCAAGATTTCAATTTGAACTACCTCTTCGTTATGAACAGACTGACCGCATTCTCCCCAGATATACAGTGATTAACAACGGTGACTCCGTGGATCTAAACATTTTCAATAAGCCCATGGAGACTATGACACAAAACAAGAAACTGCCGTACTCAGGCAATATTAAGAAACACCCTAGCAGGAACCTTGTAGTCCAGTCATTCGATCGTATGGATTATCTGCTCTACATGGACCTTGACGCCGACAATTATTTCATGGTACATCAAAAAGGCGCCCTTACTTTTGATGACACTTACGTAGGCAACCCAGATATGTACCAGATCGTACGTTTTACTGAAGCAGCCGCATCGTCTGAGTATCTGATGTATTTGTATCGGCACGGCGATTACACCCTTTCAACTTCCCATGATGAGTTCTACCCTGAACTGCTGGTCTTTGACTGGGACGGAAACTACATATCCGGCTTCAAGACCAACCACAGCATCACCGACATAGAGTACGACGAAATTCACAAAGTCCTGTACGCCCTAGACCGTACTAACGAAACCCTCTACGCCTACGACATGAAATGATGCCAAAGGGGGCGGTTCTCTTTGGCACTGTCCAATTTTTTGACACTTTTGGCCCGAAAAGTGCGTTTTTGCATTTTTTTCATGGAGGACGATGAACGATAATGCTATTTTTATTGGAAATAGCAACAACATTATGTTCAGACACTACATTACAATAGCCCTTAGGAACATACGCAAGTATGCACTGCAGAATGCGGTCAGCATTCTTGGTCTGACGGCGGGATTTGTCTGCCTTACCCTATCCACTGTCTGGATCCGTTTTGAGAACTCATTCGACACTTTCCACAAGGATGCCGACCGGCTGTTTTATATGAATGAAATCTATGAGGCTGACGGATCTGACAGGACCAAATATGATGCCCTGGGTGATGTGACTTGTTATGACTTTGAGAAACTGGTGGACATCCCTGAAATAGAGTCACTATGCAAATATGTTATTAAGGAACGCAAAGGAGTATCCACCCTAAGGGGTGATACAGCGTTCTTTAAGATGTTTGATTTCCAGATAGCAGCCGGAACTGACCGTTTCAAGACCGACAGCAGTTATGTAGCTGTAACACAAAGGTTTGCTCGCATGGTTTATGGCTTTGAGAATCCCATAGGAAAAAAATGTAACGGCAAGACTGTATGTGCGGTGATTGCGCCGTTCAAAGAACCATCCATATTCAGGTTTGACATCCTGATGTGGCATGATTTCCCATTTGTAAGACCAAATGAGACCAGTTTCCACTCAGTTCAAGCCGAAGACTGGCAGAATAATGTCATTATCAAACTGCATAAAGGGATAGACAACAAACAGTTCTCAGACAAACTGACCCAAACCATAAAAGCACAATCATATGGTCGTAGTCCTTACCGGCGTGAACTGCGCCCTCTACGAGAGTTCCACCGCCACAGCATGAAAAACGGAATGTACATTCAGTACATCCATTCAGGACTCTTTGCTACAGCCTGCCTGTTGCTCTTGGTTTGTGCCATAGTAAACTATATGCTGTTCTCACTGAACCGACTCAGGAACAGGGCACGTGAAATGGCACTCAGAATGGTTCATGGGGCATCAAACCTGTCAATAACAGCTATGATGCTGACTGAATATGCTTTAGTGTTGGGAACGTCTCTCATTCTGGGCCTCATGCTGGTGCTGTTCTTCTTAAAACCCTTCAGGGAGATGACTGATATCCAGATGACAGGTGGATACGTTTTTGGATGGAGCCTGCTGCTGATGCTTATGCTGTTCTTAATATCTGTTGCAGTATGCATCGTTTCAACATATGTAGTAAGGCGCCGCAGCATGCAGATATCCATCAGCCGCAAAAGCAGCCGCCTGTTCCGCAACGTGAGCATAGGAATCCAGATATTCATAAGCGTATTGTTTGTCTTTGCGGTCAGCGCCATGATATACCAGTTCCGGTTCTTGAGGAACAATGACTGGGGTGTAAAGATCAATGACACTGCCGTTTTGAGTATTTTCAATTCTGCCAACCAATGGCCCGACAGCTTTGACGGTGGACCGGTTTGGAACCCGCCCAAGGATGAGAACGAGGTGGAAAAGCGCTCATACGGCACTCTTAGCAATAACGAACTGGCATCTGATTACATAAGCAGGCTTGATGGCCTCTACGGGCTGAACAACAGTCTGGCAAGCATTCCAGGAGTTGAAAGCATATACTTTGGAATTGGAGATATCAGACATGTTTTTGAAGCAGGAGAAACTGTTTTTCATGGACATGGTAATTCATCAATAAACGGCATAGAAGACTGTGATGCCATAATTCTGGATGTTCTGGAGGGCGATGCTCTGAAATTGATGTCACTAAACGTCCTGGACGGAGCCTTACCTGACCGCAAGCTTGGAAATGACGAGATTGCCATTACGCGGAGCCTGCAGAAAGAGTTAGGATTAGGAAATATAGCCGATGAGCCTACAATAACGATTGATAGAAGGTATCATAATCCCGGCATGGGCTATATTGATGATAACGGTCAATTGGTTATTACCAGTGGTGGAGAGACCGGTTTTAAAGCATACACATTCCGCGTGATTGCCATTGTAAGTGACATTTACCCTTACAACTTCAACACCGAGCCCGGCAAATACATACTCTGTGCGCCGGGTAACCGCAGGCTTATGCCAAGATCGGGAAGCGGTTGGTCACAGGCCCTGTACACTCTGACCTATGAGCACGGAATGAAGGATGAACTGAAACAACAGATAGAGCGGATAATGTCAGAAACCGGACTTGACTACAAGCTGGAGTTTACTGAAGACTGTTTCTTTGCGGACTTGGAGAGTGAACAGCATCTGGCCAAACTGATAGAGATACTGGGACTTGTCTGCCTGCTGATTTCTGTTTCCGGAATTTTCTCAATCATCACACTGTCCTGCCAGGAGCGCAGGCGTGAGATTGCTGTGCGTAAGGTTCACGGCGCAAAGGTAAAAGACATACTCAGCATCTTTACAAAAGAGTACGGAGCGGTCTTTGCGGTATCATCGGCAGCAGCATTCATGGTTGGTTATCTGGTCATCCGCCACTGGCAGCAGCAGTTCCTGCGCCAAGCAACAGTAAGCTGGTGGATCTACGTCGCCATACTTGCAGCAATGGCACTGGTAATCTGCCTCACAGTAGGCCACCGGGTCCTGAAAGCCACCCGCGAGAACCCCGCCGACGTAATCAAGAGCGAGTAAACTCCTTGCTGAAGGGTTTGAAGTTGTTGCTTGAGGGGCCGTCTATTATGGCAAATACGATCTTGCGGAATCGGCCCTGGAATTCTGATTCATTAAACACCTCATGAAACAGCCGTGCCATCTGAGCCGGAGGCGTGCAGAAAGCACCGCATCCCAGAGCGCCAAGCACAAGGCTGTCATGTCCTTTGAGTGCACCTATTCTTAATATGGTGCGTATCTTCTCTTTCAGCACGGGCTTATCGGCCTCGGGGATATTTCCGTTATCCAGGGTGTTGTGGCCGTGTTTGGGGTTGTAGTTCAGGGATGCGACCGATATCACTGCGGCCTGAAATGTCTCATCAAGCAGGGCGTAACCCTCTTCCTGGGTGCCGCGGAAGAATGTGATGCCGGGGCTGTAGATCCCGCCGTACATATTATCCATTGGGTAACGCTCAGCGCGGCGCTTAACGCCAACCATATCGGCCAGGTCTCCGTAGCGGCCTCCGGGCAGTGAAAACTGATAGAGCGAAATGGCCAGCGTGCTGCGGCGGCACAGTTCCTCCTCCTGCGCACTTGATCCTTGAAGCACCCCGCCGCCCGGATGATACAGGCTAGCCATATTGAGCACCGCTGGATTGAACCCCTGCTCCACCATATCACGCAACGCCAGTATGCAATCCTGATTAACCACCTGGGTAAAATGATACAATTGGGGTCTGTCCCCAATTGTATCATTTTTCAGTTCGATGGGAGCCGAGAACATCTCAGATTCATCTACAAAACTGCCGCTTACGGGAAGGGTTACCACGCGGTCCGTCTCTGTGCGGTATGCCCCATCACGAAAAATATCCAGATTATGCATAAAAACCTTGGTAAGCAACGCCCTTTTGGCATCGCCTCCCCGCGTGATGGAGGCCTTGTACATTCCTCCCAACCATATCTGTGAATTCCACTGTTGTGCTCTGAGCATGATCCTATAGCAGTATTACTTGTGCGAAAGTAGTAAAAAATGAATTAAAAAAATGTCGCACCAATATGTACAGGTCTTGAAAATAATGTCTAAATTGCACAAGTAACCTTATTACTAACGGATATGAACCGTTTTTGGAACCTTGTTATTGCATTTGCTTTTTTTAGTCCTGGCTTGTTTGCCGAGAATAATCCAAATGCTACGGCCGATGACTTCAGCCGCGAGTTGATGCGTTTCTCCGGCAATATCCATCAGTTTAATGAGATCTATCCGCAGGAAAAAGTATTCCTGGAGTTTGATAACACTGCCTATTTCCAAGGTGAGGCCATCTGGTTCAAGGCATTCGTGACGCACGCCACCACACTCAAGCGTGCACCCAGCAAGGTACTCTACGTTGATCTGTTGTCTCCCACCGGACAGCTTATTGAGCAGCAGAAGCTAAAGGTCATAGGCGGTCAATGTGACGGAGCATTCGTTCTGCAGGATATCTCAACCGAGCAGGCCCGTGCACTGCGTGGCGTTGCAGTCTATCCTAGCGGTTTCTATGAGATAAGGGCATATACACAGAATATGCTTGACTTCAGCAAGGAAGCCATATTCAGCCGTGTTATACCTGTTTATGCCCTGCCCAAGTACAAGGGAGAATATGAAAAAGGTACAGCTCCCACCAGAATGGACGTAAACCCGCTCACTCCGAATATACGTGAAATAGTTCATGAAGGTGACAAGAAGGTAAATGTGTCATTCTTCCCGGAAGGAGGTGATCTTATTGCGGGAATTCCCTGCAACGTCGCATTCAAAGTTACCGGTGATGACGGATATATGCTGGATGGTGTACTGATACATAATGATGGTGCAGATACGACATCTACCATCCATGACGGAATGGGTGCCTTTACATTGATTCCCCGTGGCCGCGATGTTGTACAATTCATTACCAATGACGGCATAAGGGTAAAACTTAACCTGCCGCAGGCCCTCAAAACCGGTTATTCCATGATAGCGTCCGCCACATCCGACACGCTGTTTCAGGTTGACATTCACCGTACACTTGACCAGGGCGCACAGCACATAGGAATGGCTGTAACCTGCCGTGGTGACCTTGTCCAC
>Ga0265298_10008206_pt1 | contig 12576 bp, 16 predicted proteins | sample AusTroGonzalo_MG_3_FD_193486 | JGI IMG/M metagenome (GOLD analysis project Ga0265298, IMG submission 193486) | Bovine rumen microbial communities from tropical cattle in Woodstock, Queensland, Australia - Gonzalo_01 | ecosystem: Host-associated > Mammals > Digestive system > Stomach > Rumen ... | reverse complement strand
ACATGTGTAATAAGAATTAAAGTCTCGCATAATGGTTTAAACATATCAATGATTTGCTTTACTGCATTCCTAAGATACAGATATCCCGCTCCATTAGGAAGCGTTCTTACATCTGCTTTAGGGTCATCAATAGGTTTTCCATTAGCATCCTTTAAAGGTCTGCCATCAGGACCGAGCTTCTTTCCCCAGTTAGCACCCATTTGTGTCTTTCTGTAAAGATTTGCAGCTAATCCTAATGACATCTCTTCAATTCTTGAAGCATTATCAATAGTTATGAACCGATATGGAAATTCTCCATTGTTATTATCAATCTCCTGCTTTACAGCTCTCGCAATGTCAAATAAATCTTTGGCATTACGTGCTTGTACCTTCATCACACTTAAAGAGCGATAGCCGTCTTCACAATCTATAATTAAATTACTTTCAAGGCTTGCCATAAGAGTAGATTTTCCACTCTTTGGAGTACCACCGAAAATAATAAATTTTGGATTGTAGTCAACTACCTCACTTCTAACTTTTGGTAATTCCATTAATTAAATTCTTAATTTTATTAATTACTAAGAATACCTTTTGCTTTACTCTTCTTTCATCTTGTTGTTTTATAAAAGAATACCATTCCTGAATCTTTGGGTCATCTGGTCGTGGAAGTTCAACGAATGTATTAGTTGCACCATCAAAATATAATGGCATAATACCACCCATTTCACCATCACGATTAATGACAACCTCAACAAACCTGATTCTATCTTTGAATATCTTTATATCATAACCTAGATATTCGGATAAACCGAATCTGGCTGGAGAAAACAATCCTAATAATATATTACAATCATTTGCAGTATATGATGAATCAGCTAAACCTTTCTTATCAGGTCTAGTTCTGCCTAATTTAACACTGTCATTTGATTCTTTATCAGCATTTTGCTGCTGTATTAGGATTGGTGTAAAAAAATACCTGTTTCTCAGGTATTTTGCACATGATGTAGATAATTCATCGATAGCATCTTTAGCTTTTTGTCCATTTCTAGGTCTTAATAAGCCACAATGGTCAATTACAACTAACCTATATTCGTATGGGTCATCTGGCTCATAATGGTCGAAATTACGACCTTCTTGTTCTTCGCCAAATTCATCTCTATATTTGAAATAGGTATAATGTATTTTACCATGTTTTTCGGCATATTGTTGGCATTCTGAATAGATACCCATTGGAGTATCAGTAGTACTGAAGATGAAAGTCTGCTCAAAGAATTCTAACAGCTCCTTATATGGACTAGTATTAAATTTATCCAGAATTTCTTCTGGAATAGGTTTATCGTTATCAGTACTTCTTAAATCTTTTGGAGATATACGAATCTTATCTATCTTATATAACAGATAAGACATAAACCTATTTGTGATACCTTCTGGCGTTTCCTCAAGAACAAAATAAAATATTTTCATTCTTGCTTTATCAGGATTCTTAAATAGATAGAGTAAAGCCTCAAATAATAAATACAAGATTAACTGAGTTTTCAGATTGTTACCTTATAAGCTTTTTATCTTATAATTCTATAAATTCATTTCTTTATAGCTCGGCATATATTTTCATCCAAATGGATGTTGGACGCTCGTGGTAGAATTATATTTATTCATCTACTATGCTCTACACTACTAATTAACCTTTCGTAATTTAATTAGTTAGCACGGTATTAGCATTTCAGCTTTTACCGTTTTCGCCCAATAATAATTTCATAAATTACTTTATGAAACGGCAAACTTGTATCTTTTATATTTTCTATCTAAATACACGGTTGCATTACCATAAATTTTATTAAGCACATCTATTGCATTATTAGCACATGCTATTAATCTATATGTATTTGAATCTGGTCTTCTTTTATCTTTATGACCCAATGTCATTTGCGGAAAGATGCATTGTATTTGTTTCAAAAATTCATATGTTCCCATTATTTCTAATGTAACCATCATTTTTTTATTAAACCAAATACATCCATCACCATCTATATATCCACGAATAAAATCATAAATTAAATTTTCATATTTAAATATATTTTTATCTGGAAATTTTAAAATTAGTGATTTTTGCGGAACACATCCATATCTAATAAGGTGTTCATATATATTTTTATTTTGAACACTATATTTACAAGAATGATACATCTTCCCATTCAAAGATATTGTACCATGTGATATATTGGCTCTTTTATGTTTTAAAAAACTTATAAATTTTATAAGATGGTTTTCATCATCACTTTTTAAAGATAAACCAATTCTCGGCCTATCTTTTTCTACATAACCATCGGCAAATAAAAATCCTAGCCAATATGCTTTTTCTTCAGAATCTATACAGTTAAATATATTCTCATCTAATTTAAAATTAAATGTAGAAATATTTAATTGTCTCATTCTTCTAGCTACCGCAACTGAAGACGCGCCAGTTTTATCTACAATATCTTTAAAAGACAAATTACTTTTTAATAATGCAATTAATTGCTCGTTTGAAAATTTACTTTTACTCATAATGTTTAATATTTTCTGCAAATATAGACATTATGAATTTAAAATGCAAGCGAATTAAATAAAAATTAATAATGTTTACCACCTTTAGTAAACGATGTAATTATCATCTGAGTTGCTCTCTCTATACCTAAGAAATCATGCTTAAATCTTGGAAACGGTGTTGGTATACAATTAATATGTCCATCTAATAAGTTCTGTCGTCTTTCTTTGAGTTGTCCAATTACTCTTTCAATAAGCACTGGTATCTCTATGCTAAACTTTAGATGTTATCTTAACTCTATCATCCAGTCGTCAGGGTTGTTTTCAACACAATCATTTTCTAGAAAATTAGCTAAATCAGATATGTCCTCAACGTGTTTAACGCCATCTTCTCCCATTTGTGGGTCATGCTTCAATATGAAATATTTTAATATTCTCATTCTGGAATAATCTCCATTAAAAGAATTAACATATCTCTTTGTAGCATCAAGAATTTGTTCTGGAGAATAATTACCATACAATTCATAGAATTTCTGCAATCGTATAGTAAGTTCTCTAATGTTACCACGCCAAGCGGCACTTCCGATTTTGAAACCTTTAGGAAATAGTTCTCTCATTTTAGATGCTAATTCATTGAGTTCTTCTACACTTGGAAGAGATTTATCAGATTCAAGTATTACGGAATCAACCTCATCGTTCCATCTTTGAGTAATAACTATTTCATTTGATAGGACATCATTAACTACTTTTTCATCATTGATTAGTTTATCAATTTCAGTATGTGCGTTTCGAGTTAATCTGACATAAAGAAGTCCTATGACTTCTTCAATAGATAAATTGTGTTTCTTACATACTTCTTCATCGATTGTAATCTTCATAGTACGTAATATAATCTGGGTTCAACCCTTCTAGAGCATTGTTTAGATAAACTTCATCTTGGGTTCCTTGAAAATAGATGATGAATATCTCTGGATGTTCTGCTCTCAACACTCTACCAGATTTTTGAATGAATGACCTTAATTTACCATCAAGTTGAATAATTAAACCCTTCTCAATGTCATTAAGGTTTTGCCCCTCTTTCAACATTCCTACGACAAAAAGACTATTAATCTTTTTGTCATTGAATTCATCGATTATATCGAAGGATTCTTTCTTTTGGGAATGTATCGAGTGAGAACCCCCAAGCCTTTCAGCCTGTTCAATGTTGGTACAGAAACAAATAAACCGACTTTTGCCGAAATCTTGTATGATACTTTTTGCAGCTTTGTCCTTGAGCTGACCGAGAAAGTTCTTGCGTTGTAATCCATAATAAAGCCATTTAGATTTAATTGCTTCGGATTTGTTCGACAAATATAGTTTTCGATAGAATTCTATTTTGTTGTAAAGTTCATTATATGCCTGAAGTTCAGTTGCTTGCATGATAAGCTTGATATTAGGATATTTCTTCTTGTCACGAAGATATTTCCATTTATCTTGTATCTTACAAGTAACTGTAATTCGTTTCTCCTCCTTACCTCGTTCTTCAACAATAGTTTGATTCATGATTGCATTATCTAATTTTAATGGATAAAGCACAATCTTTGGAGCCGGAACTAATCCCCAATCTATTGCTGCTTGCAGAGATATCTTACTCACCATAACATACCCTATAATATCAGATATTTCATTGATGATATTATCATCCATAGTTGCACTAAGGAGAATATATCTGTCAGAATATATCTGTTTTAATATAGAAGTTCTTATTTCAGTAAAGATATGATGCGCTTCATCAAATATCACCAAATCGAACTTTTCATTCTTATGAAGATGAAGCGAATCGTAGCAGATGATTTTTATATCGAAATTTACATCTGTAAGTAGATATGAATATCCCCATTTGTGGAATTCATCTATCCAGTTCTTAATGTGAGCTCTTTCTGCAACAACTATAAGCACATCATTATGTTTATCGTTATCAAGTAAAGATATACCTTTAATAGCTTGTTTAGTTTTGCCACAGCCAGTGGCCCACTCAAATAGAATGTTTTTATGGTCCATCAATAATGTATAGGCCAATAAATCTATCTCTTGTCTGTTCATAATTGTTTCTTTAATTACCTACTAAGGGCGGATGTTTGTTATTGTCGTTTACTTTATCAACTATAAAGAAGATAAGTAAAGCCAACAAAAGGAGTAAAAATGTTACTTTTCGCATTGTGGATTAAATTAATCCTCTAACACATTGTAAGTGAAACCTGTACCATGATTGTCAATGGCAATCTGCGCAAGATGAGCTTCAAGGCGCTCAGTTTTTGGCATTCGTTCCCATTTACGAACTAGGTCTTTGCGCATATGATTAGCACAAAACCATTCTGGACATTCTATTGAGGTGGCATAGTTATAGAATGCCTGCGTCAAGTTGATTCGTTGGTCAACTGGCACATAATCATAAATTGGGATTTTGTAGTAAAGAGTTTTCACAAACTTTTTACCAGTCTTTTTGTCCTTGAATTCAAGGTCAGACTTCATCTTTTTCTTTCCCGCGAAATGGCGGGTGCGTCCTTCTATACCCGTGATAGTCAGGACGACTTTAACTTCGTTTGTCATTAATGTTATTAGGGTTCGTAAACGTAAAGTCCAGGATTAAAAGATTCTGTTTTAAATCTTTTATACTTGGTCATAGCGTGAGCTCTATCAATTAATGCTTTAGAGCGAGTATTATCGATAAGTCCAGTTCGAATATAAGAATCTAATTCTTTATAAGTGAACTTAAACTTTTCTTCATCTGGCAATGATGCTGGTAACATGTCGTCTGGCTCAATATTGATATATTGTTCATTCATACCAAGTTCTAAGCCAATTTGCATGATTTCTTCTCTTGTGAGATTGGCAAATGGAGCGAAATCTCCACATCCATCACCATAGATAGTATTATGTCCTATAAAACTATCTGATAATGTTTGTGAAGATACTACAAAGCCATCTACAGATTGAGAATAAGCATAAAGCATTACCATTCTCATTCTTGCTGGCAAGTTATTAACTGTTTTTTCAGATATTCTAACCTTGCCATCAAGAGTCATAACATTCTTTAATGCATTAATTGCAGGAAAGATTGCTAATCTAACATGCTTAACTTTTGTATACTCACAGATATTTAATCCAGGAGTATCAGCTTTGATATCAGTACTATCACGCATTAGAACTCCAATAATATTCTCTGGACCCAATGCAGAACATAGAGTACAAAGTAATATATTGGATATAGCGCCACCAGATATACCAATTACTATTGGTGTATTAGTTAATGGCGCATTTTGAGCATACCATGTTTTAATCCATTTGATTACGTCATCTTTAATTTTCAGGCTGTTGTTTTCCATAAACAAATGTAATGCTAATCGGATTATATATTCTACCAAAGACTTGTTTAACCATAGCTTTAAATATCTCCTCGTCGCATCCTAATGTAATGAGGTCATCCATACAAAATGCAATTTTAGTGATTCTTTCAAGCATTATGTCATGTCTCAAATCTTCAAGTGAAGAATATAACATCTCATAGTCTATTTTTCTTCCATTGTTATTATCGATTTCATCATTAACATTAAAACATGTAATCAATAAGCCAATAGCTTTTATTCCATCGAATCTCCCATAAGCGAAACAACTACCAATATCTATCTTATGTTTAGCTAATGCATCGTTAAACTGTATAAATAAAACTTTTGGAAGTTTAATTTTCTTTAAGATAGTATTGTTTGGTACTTGATATAAACCTCTAGGAAATACAATAATCTCGCTATTAACTTTAAGGATGTCATCATGTTTTTTAAAGATTTTCATTACCACATCTTAGTAAAGAAATCAATAACTTTTGAAAACCAAGATGCAGTTCTTGTGTTTTCTTCTTCATCAGAAAGTTGTTCATAGGCTGCATTCTCAGCATCGTTAATTACTTTCTCTTTATTGATTCGAGAAAGTTTTATACGAATTGAATTCTCACTTCTGCCAGATTCGTTGGCATAGATATGAATTCCTTTTGCCTTACCGTTTTCTTCTATTAAAAACCTAAGGCGAGCTACATCTTGATTACTCCAATCTGTTTTCATAATGTTAAATGTATTAGTTACCGTAAAATTCCTTTTGTTTAAAACAACTATAATCTTTCTTTTTATGTACTATTTCAACAGTATAATTGACATTCTTATTCATTACAAATAAGTTGCTATGATACTCACATAATCTTTTTTTAGGACATAATATTTCTTCACATATTTTCATAATGATTAAATTATATGTACCCCCTACAGGGCTCGAACCTGTGACACTGGGATTAGAAATCCCATGCTCTATCCAACTGAGCTAAGGGGGCCTAAAGACACCCTAACAGCGCTCCTTAAGAATTATCTCGTGGTCTGTCACCTATTAATTGGATTAGATTTTTTAAGATTTCATCGTGTTACTTTCTCCAACAAGTTAGGTTCAGGGTTCCTGGTTTGGTGTCGCTACTATGACCCCTTTTTCGCTATTTGTCATTAATCTGTGAACTAGAATTAGGGCTAATTACTTGGCAAATAGCCTTTTGTCTAAATTCTTTTAAATCTCTTGAATCACAATATGACATTGCACTTCTAAGATATGAATCAAAGTTTTCAACCCATCCAGCTAGAGTATACTGTTTTACTATATTAATAGAACGACCTTCTGCTGTCTTTAAAACAGTATTACCCATAGCTTTCTGAGCTTCCTTAGTGGACATTCCTCGATAAATTAATTCTTTACCAAGTTCATCATCTGTTTTAGCAGCTTGAGCAAATATTCTACCGCACATCACATAATCGGCACCTAATGCCAATGATTTGATTATATCTGAATAGCCAGACATGCCACCATCAGCAATAATCTTGCAATGACTATGATAACGATATTTCATTTCTGATATATCGCTAATTAATGATGCATATGGATAGTGTATTGCTGTGTTAGTACTAGTCAAACAACCATTACCAGAACCTACACCAACGCGAAGAAAATCAAATCCAGCAGAATCATATAATAGATATGTTTGAGGATTACCAATGTTTCCACCCATAAGAAATATTTTATTACCATATTTCTTTTTTAGTTCTGCTCCAAGATTAATCTGTTCAAGCATAGAACCATTGGCAATATCTATTAATACGAAGAATTTCTGAGAGTTTATATCTTTATCAAGAAATATTTCTTTTGCTTCTTTTAATGAAAAAGCACAGAATATCGCATTACATAGATTTATTCTTTCTTCAATTGAAACAGTTCTAGGAATAATACAATTTATCCTATTATCCCAATAAGCAGTCCAATTAGTTTCGTCAAGGACAGAATCCATTGGCGATGCAATAATTGGAAAAAATTTATCATAATGTTCTATGCTCCATCGTAATGGATAACATTCTTTTCTTGATTTGATATCTGTTGATACTGCTGGAACGATACTGATGTCTCGTAAAGAATAAAGTATTTCTTTTTTAAGCATCTATATAGTTCTTGAAATAATTTTTAACTAATACTACTGGAGTACCCTTATCTCCACTTCCGCTGGTCAAGTCCATAAGAGATGCTAATAGATTAACATATCTTCTAGGCGTTGTACCTTGTGAGTCCATACTACCTTTAAGATTATGTTTCTTATTAGCTAATTCGTGTATTACTGCTAATTCAAGTTCTGCTCCAGATAAATCTTTAAATTTATCATCAGCAAATGCTTTCAGCTTGATTTCATTTGGAGAACCAACTAATCCATTAGTATAACATGGTGATGCTACGGGGTCCGCAAACTCCCAAATACCACTATCTGGGTCTTTGAAGCAACCATCCCCATAAATCATTACTTCAACATCTTTGTTTATCTGTTTCTTGATATCTTCTTGAATACCATAAACAAGTTCTTGAGCATATTTTACTGATGGAAATAGTTTTAATGTTTCTTCATTAGCTTTATTAGAACCAAGTAAACCATATTCACATTTATCGCTAAAGTAATCAGCTAATGTTGCAACTTTAACATTGTTACCAAATAATTTAGCAGCTAATGTCCAATTATGAAGTCTACAAACAAGATATTTCTTGTTTTCCAACCAATCTTTGATAATTTTATTATTATCTTTTGGCTCTAGAAATATACAGTTTTCAGACTCTACAATTTGTTTGTAATATTCCTTAATGTTTACTCCAGTCCAAGGATTAACAAGCCAAGGATTACCAACTTCATCAGATGGCGGACACATAAAGATTATAGCTTTACAAGCACGAGCTACTCCTTTAAGTATCATAGAAAACCTATTACGAGAATAGATAGGATATGTTACTTGTATTACTGGATTCTTACCAAATATTCTTTCTGTTTCTTTGGCTATTTCATCAACGGTAACATAATTACCTTCGCAACGAGCTACAACAGATTCTGTAATACCAATAATATCATGGTCATTAATATATGCAGAATTAATTACATAATCTACCACTAATTTGCGAAGATTATCACCCTGTTTAACAATGGGTAATTTGATACCCATAGATATAACACCTTGATTACTCATAATTATTGCCTTGCTTGTGCATTAACTATATTCCAGTAGAATTCTATATCACGTTGTGCGTGTTCATTATTTTGAGCAGCTTGTGCCTGTTCGTATTCTGCCTGCATTTGAGCATATATGCCGTCTGCAACCGCGATGTTTTCTAGCTTTCTTCTTTTCTTTGGCTTCGGAGCGTTATCTATTGGTTTAAGCTCCTCTTCGAAGTCTTGAGGTTCATCTTGATTCTTTTTATCTACCGCTTTTCTAATAATAATCTCAAAAGTTTGACCTTCAAGTTGATTATCATATGGCATATCTGTACTTACTGATATACCGTTTCCAGCAAATGCGGTGACTACATTATGCCAACCCGCCATTTGTTTCGCAACTACTTTGCGCTTATAAATAACTTGACCTGGCTCAAAAACAAATTCTGGTTCTGAATTCTTATTATTGATTGGGTCAAAAATATCGGCTAACTCAATACAGATTGATTGCCGACCGCGCTCAAATTCATTACCATTTAATGTTCTATCTTTGGGATAGTACTTAGTAATGAGTCTTTTAATCTCTTGTAAAATCTTGTCCATATAATGTAACTGTAATTAACTTCAATAAAAAAAATGCCTGTAATATAGATACAAACCCATATTACAGGCATAAAGAAACAACCAACACAAATCTAACGTGAGAAAGATTGTTCGTCGAGATGAGAGGACTCGAACCTCCGATATCTTGGTCCCAAACCAAGCGCCATAGCCACTAGGCGACATCTCGAAAAATATTATAATACTTCTTGCATTACAATCTTTGCTATTATTTCAAGATTCATTGTTATTTGTTTATAAACATCCCATTTTTCTTGTTTCTGTTGGCATGGCCAATCCACAAGAATAATTTCATATTCGCATCTACCCCAAAATCGATATTGAGCCTCTTCATTTATGAATTGTTTAAATTGCTGTAATGTTTGAGGTCTCTTTCTTCCTTCATTGTACACTTCAACGAAATATGGAATTACATCGAATTTCTCAAAATTTTTACTGTTGGGATTCCAATTGATTACATTAAAACTTTTCATATAAAAACGATTTTACTGGCTTTACTGTACGAAGTGGAGGGAGTCAAACCATTCTTTCATCGAGAGCATCAACCACAATGCTTTCCTCCGTACAACCAGGCCGCTATTAACGTATAATGCGCTTCAGTCACATTGTAACTTACAAATCTTATTAAAGTAAACAACTTCTATTCTATCTTTAGATTTGAAATTATGTATAGCAGTTGTACTTTGTTTGTCTAAATACACTATTAATATGTACATGTTGATTGTTGAATAAATAGCGTAATATGAATCTTCTTTACCGTTAAATTTATAATAATACTCTACGCTATTTACTTTATATAACATTTCCCATACTGTATCATATTTTTGTGGTTCTTTATCTTCTATTTTAACACATTCCACTAAAGATAATACTACTATGGAAACTATTATAATAAATCTTGATAAAAACTTTTTCATAATATTTTGTGGACCTGGTAAGACTTGAACCTACGACCAATGGATTATGAGTTCATTGCTCTAACAGACTGAGCTAAGGTGCTATACTAAATGCGTTCTAACAATTGTTTAAACTCTTTAATATTTACATCAACGCATTTATTTTGCTTTTATTTTATATCTAACAAATCTATTTAAAATTTGTTTTTTATCAGTTTCATCATTTAAAACTGTTTCTTCTATTATATCACAGTTAACTTCAGGATTACAACATAATCCATGTTCTAACCGCACAAATACTTGGCCATCGCCATTAGTATTTATCTTACTCACTAAATCATTAATTAACTCTGATAATAACATATAAATAGGTATTAGTACCTCGGGCGGGAATCGAACCCGCACGGCCTTTTCGGGCCAAGGGATTTTCGTACCACTATAGCTTTCGCTACCAATATCTCCATATAACGACTTCTCGTTCACCGGGTCTTTAGCCTAGTAGGAGAATTGAACTCCTTATATTGTTTGTGGTCTGGACTTTGTCTTAGCCATATTGAAATCTTCGAAGTTGGGCGACTGCTTACTAGCGAAACACAGTCTTTCAGATGCTACCCATTTCAATTCTAGGCTCCTCCTGTAAAGTCTCTACACACGGTCAACTGCCTTGCCGTTTTTAATTCGGATTTTCCATCAGTATTTGACCTTGCTCGGCGTTACCACAGTATAACTGTTGAGGCTTCACCGACTTAGGGAGGTTATACATCCAGCCTTTCGACTGATGCACTCAAATTATACTTTAAGTAGGAAATAACACAGGTTGCGTACCTTATTACGTTGGACTTTCACCAACTTCCTGCCTAGCTCAATATCCGTCGATATAATATTGCATTATTTCCCCAAGAGAATAGTGTGGCCAAGGAGCTGCCTTGACATTAAATTTTCACACATTCTCTTGTTTAAGTAACGTTAAAGTCCCTCGTGTCTACCATTTCACCACCAAGGCGTGTATTTATATATTCGTGAATGTGCTAATTATTTTTATTCTTTTTTATTTCACGAATTAGACTGAATGATTCTTTGCGGTACATATATTATTGACTATTTCATACCCCTCGAGAGCATTTTGAAAAGCTCTTCTTTTGACGGAGCCAGTTCCCATTCTTGAAAACAACCACTAATAGCGCAATAGAAAGTATCATCATTCTTAGCTTTCGTGACGCTATAATATACTTTTACGTTTGTCTTGTGGTCGCTGAAAAAATTCTTAATCTTCCGTATCACTTGCTGCGTATATGAGCCATGAATATACACCTCTTCCTCAAACTCCACCTTAATTCGGGTGATAATGCCTTTGCTAATTTGATTTTGATATATAAAGTATACAACGTCCTCCAAAGCAAACTTCGTCTTAAAATTCTTTATTTCCATTGTTATTCCTCCTTTCTTGCGTTATTGCGATATTCTTTCAACTCTTCCAACCATTCTGCGAGTTGTCTATGTTCAAGGGCGCATTGTGTGTTACCACAGGCTTTTTCCTTGCAGTGTATTATTGCTTCTTCAAGTGTCATTATATTCATTTAAGGCCAAAAATTTTCCCGATAACTTGATAAGTCTTGTGACTGTGTCTGTTCATAATAAAAGAAGGTCGGACAATAAACTACGGAGTTCGGAATCTTCATATCCCCACTCACATTCGCAAGCATCAATGGCGTGTTGTAGCGCCGCTATCTGCTCCTCGCTGGGCTTCCAATGAGGCTCGTCCTTAATTTCTTTCCAATCTCGTTTGAAGAACATTCCAATTACGCCTTCATTGTCGGAATAGAATGTACGAAACTCACGCATCTTAGGGATAATTACTTTAATCTCCCGATTATTCTTATTCACAAGTGTTGCCATATATCTTCGAGTTTAACCAATCAATACAAGCTACGGCATTCTCATATCCCTTATCCGCATAGTCCTTCAAAAAGGATATTGCAACATCTACTTGATGCCTGTCTTCTTCTGTCCAATGAGGCTGGGGACGGA
>Ga0265298_10008204_pt1 | contig 12576 bp, 12 predicted proteins | sample AusTroGonzalo_MG_3_FD_193486 | JGI IMG/M metagenome (GOLD analysis project Ga0265298, IMG submission 193486) | Bovine rumen microbial communities from tropical cattle in Woodstock, Queensland, Australia - Gonzalo_01 | ecosystem: Host-associated > Mammals > Digestive system > Stomach > Rumen ... | reverse complement strand
GCCGCAAGATTAGATTTCCTTTGAGGGTCGTTGTAGACTACGACGTTGATAGGCTGCAGGTGTAAAGGTGGTGACATCAAAGCCGAGCAGTACTAATTGCCCGAATTTTTCCTTGTGTACATACTTTTCTTAGTGCACTGGATGCCCAATACCAGAGTGGTTAGAAAAAGCAAATCGTTTTGTGCTGTATGTCAACCTTATTCAGGTGGCTATAGTGGCGGGGTTCCACCTCTTCCCATTCCGAACAGAGAAGTTAAGCCCGTTCACGCCGATGGTACTGCGCAAGTGGGAGAGTAGGTCGCTGCCGTTTTTGAAGAGAGCTTCAGGCTTTGAGTCTGAGGCTCTTTTTTTATTTTACTGCGGACAGCACCATTAGTAAGGCAGCGACCTGCTCTCCCACTTGCGCAGTACCAGGGGGCAGAGCCCCCTTGGACCTTTTTTTAGTTTACTCCGTAAACGCGCTCCATTCCATTCCGCTTGGCGGCCCTCCGGGTCCGCGTTCTCGCTCCAGGCATTCGCTCGCCCCAATACGTTTGTACCTGCGTGGGATGTGTGCCGTTAGGCACGTGATAGGGGTAGCCTGCCGTTTCAACGGCTGGATCTTTCCAGACGCGCTGCGGTCTCCCGCTTGGTGTTTCCAAACGCGTCGCGGTTTCCAGCTTGGTGTTTCAAAACGTAATGCGGTTTCCAGCTAGGAGTAAAAATTTAGGCGCCAATGGGCGCCGTAATTTTTACCCGGCCTGGAAGGCCGGCAAGCGACCATAGGGAGCGCGTTTCCAGAAGGAAACTAAAAAAAGGTTGTTTCTAATACGCAGATACCTTTCCATCCTGACGCTTAAGGCCTTTAGGCCGTAAAGCGCAAAAATCGGAAGCTTTCCCATATTGGATAATTATCCTTTAATACCACCGCACCTGCGTGGGATGGGGGACGAAATGCCCTTTGACCCAGCCATTGAAATGGCTGGATCCTTCCAAACGCGTCGCGGTATCCAGCTTGGATGGGGGTAAAACAAATCCGGGATGAAACGATTGTTTCATCCCGGATTTGTTTTGATGGGGATTGGTTAGTTCTTCTTACCCAAGAAAATGTGGAGCAGGAGTCCTGCTAACATGATTACCAGGGATCCAACCAGAACACCGTTGTAGTTGTGCAGTGTGGTGAAGGCGCTGCAGAAAAGCAGGATGGCACCCAGGATAACTACGATGGCTCCCAAATATCTTTTAAAGTTGCTCATTGTTATGTTGTTTTATTTGTTTTTCTCTTGGCTGCAAAATAAATGGTTTTTATCCGAATAATGAAGTAATAAGCCCTTTTTTATGGTCTGGATGTGTTTAGGAATATTAAAATTGGTATAACCTCTTTCAATGTGAGTGTTATTATTCCTTTTTGTGCTGTTTTTATAGGTAGGATATGATTGTAAAGTCAAAAATATTTGTACCTTTGCATCCGCATTTTGCAAACACTATTTATTTATTAATCAAAAACAAATGAATCAGTACGAAACCGTTTTCATTTTGACTCCCGTTTTATCTGATGCTCAGATGAAGGAAGCGGTAGAGAAATTCAAGGGCATTCTTACTGCAGAAGGCGCTGAGATTGTCAATGAAGAGAACTGGGGCATGCGCAAGCTGGCCTATCCTATTGAGAAGAAGTCAACCGGCTTCTATGAGTTAATCGAATTCAATGCTGAGCCTACTGTAGTAGAGAAGCTGGAAGTTAACTTCCGTCGTGACGAGCGCGTTATCCGCTTCCTGACCATCAAGCAGGACAAGTACGCAGCTGAGTACGCAGCAAAGAGAAGAAGTCTTAGACAGTCTAAATCAGAGGAGGCATAATTATGGCAGAGCAGACATCAGAGATCAGATATCTTGCACCTCAGACTCAGGATATCAAGAAGAAGAAATATTGCCGTTTCAAGAAGGCAGGTATCAAGTATATCGACTATAAGGATCCCGAATTCCTTAAGCGTTTCCTCAACGAGCAGGGTAAGCTTCTGCCCCGTCGCATCACCGGTACTTCACTCAAGTTCCAGCGTCGCGTGGCTCAGGCTGTTAAGAGAGCACGTCACTTGGCTCTTCTGCCTTACGTAACTGATATGATGAAGTAATAATCTTTAAAGAACAGAAATACTATGGAGATTATACTTAAGGAAGATATTGCAGGTCTTGGATACAAGAACGATATAGTAAAGGTAAAGGACGGCTATGGCCGTAACTATCTGATTCCCCAGGGCAAGGCTGTCATTGCTACAGAGTCAGCCAAGAAGGTTCTGGCAGAGAACGAGCGTCAGCGCGCTCACAAGCTGGCTAAGATTAAGGCCGATGCTGAGGCACTTGCTGCTAAGCTGAACGGCGTTAAGCTGAGCATCAGCGCTAAGGTTAACGAGGATGGCACAATCTTTGGTGGCGTAGGTGCTGCTCAGGTTGCTGAGGCACTGGCTGCTAAGGGCTTTGAGATTGACCGCAAGGCAATCGCTGCCGAGACCGTTAAGGCTGCTGGCGAGTACACCGCTACCATCACTCTCCACAAGGAGGTTAAGGCTGAGGTTGCTTTCGCTGTAGTAGCTGAGGCTGCTGAGTAATCAGGTAGATACTTAAATATATTGAAGGATGGCCATCAGGTCATCCTTCATTGTTATAAGGGTATCGGATTATTTGCTAAATTCGCGGTGTATAAGTGTTGACTGATGGGTAGTTATAATTCACTTGTAGGTAAGAGCGCTCAGTTCTATACTCTGGGATGTAAACTCAACTTCTCAGAGACATCCACCATTATGCGTCAGCTGATTGAGGCCGGTGCCCATAAGGCAGCACGTGGTGAGAAGGCCGATATATGCGTCATCAATACCTGCTCGGTTACTGAGGTGGCCGATAAGAAGTGCCGTCAGGCCATACACAAGATTGTACGTGAGAATCCTGATGCCTACGTTGTGGTGACCGGCTGTTACGGTCAGCTTCAGCCCGGTGTCGTGGCCGATATTCCAGGTGTGGATATAGTGCTGGGACAGGATCAGAAGGGTAGTGTCCTGGATAACCTTAACGGATTGCAGAAACGTGACCATGGTATATCCAAGACAGTAGGCACAAATGATATAAAGAACTTTGTCCCTTCATGCTCTCGCGGTGACCGCACCCGTTTCTTCCTCAAGGTTCAGGACGGATGTGACTACTATTGCACATACTGCACCGTGGCTTATGCACGCGGACACAGCCGTAACCCATCTATTGAGAGCCTGGTGGAACAGGCACGTCAGGCCGGTAAGGAGGGCGGACGTGAGATTGTGATTACCGGTGTGAACATCGGTGACTTTGGAAAATCCACAGGTGACAAGTTCATTGATCTGATCCGTGAGCTGGATAAGGTGGATGAGATATCGCGTTACCGTATATCATCCATAGAGCCAAACCTGCTTACTGATGAGGTGATTGACTTTGTAGCCGGTTCAAGGGCGTTCATGCCCCATTTCCATATCCCTTTGCAGAGCGGATCAAATGAGATCCTCAAGCTGATGCACCGCCGTTATGAGCGTGAGCTGTTTGCTGAGAAGGTGGCTCGCGTCAAGAGCGTGATGCCGGATGCGTTCATCGGCGTGGATGTGATTGTGGGTATGCGTGGTGAGACCGATGAACTCTTTGAGGATGCATACCGTTTCATTGAGAGCCTGGATGTGACCCAGCTGCATGTGTTCAGTTACTCGGAGCGTCCGGGTACTGCGGCGCTTAAGATTCCGTATAAGGTATCTCCCCAGACCAAGCATGAGCGCAGCCAGCGTCTGCTGGAACTGTCGGACCGTAAGACAAGGGCCTTCTATGAGGCGCATATCGGCCGTGAAGCGACTGTGCTGGTGGAGCGCCCCAAGCGCGGTATGCCTGCTCACGGTTTTACCGATAACTATATCCGTGTGGAACTGGACCAGGACAAGGTCAGTGAGAATACTCTTGTAAAGGTGCGTCTGGGTGGACTGAATGGTGCCGCTGATGCACTCACAGCCACAATAATTGAGTGATATGAAGATAGCGATTGTCATATTGAACTGGAACGGCAGCGCAATGCTTAAGCGTTACATGCCTACGCTGCTCAAGTATTCGGATATGGAGGGCACGCAGGTTATCGTGGCCGATAACGACTCCAAGGATGACTCCATGGAGATGATGCAGCGTGAGTTCCCTGAGGTTCCGCTTATCCGTTTGGAGAAAAACTGGGGTTTTGCCAAAGGTTACAATATGGCTCTTCGTGAGGTTGATGCGGAGTATTACATACTGCTCAATTCTGATGTCGAGGTATCACAGGACTGGCTTCTGCCGCTTGTAAGCTATATGGACGTGCATCCTGAGATTGCTGCCTGTCAGCCCAAACTGCTGGATTTTAAGGATCCTGAAAAGTTTGAGTATGCGGGTGGAGCCGGCGGATATATGGACAAGTGGGGTTATATGTTCTGCCGTGGCCGTGTGTTTGACACTATTGAGAAGGACCAGGGGCAGTATGACACCATCGAGCATGTATTCTGGGCAACAGGTGCCTGTCTGATGATCCGCAGTGCCGATTTCTGGGCAGCCGGCGGACTTGATGACCGTTTCTTTGCTCATCAGGAGGAGATAGATCTGTGCTGGCGTCTGCGCAGCCGTAACCGTGGTATCGTTTGCATACCTGAGAGCGTGGTTTATCACGTGGGTGGTGCAACCCTGAACAAGTCAAATCCCTATAAGACGTTCCTCAATTTCCGTAACAACCTGCTCATGCTCTATAAGAACCTTCCTGAGGATGAGCTGGACAAGGTTATGAGAGTGCGTTTCTGGCTTGACGGGCTGGCTGCACTAATGTTCCTCATGAAATTCCACTGGGGAGATTTCAAGGCAGTGCTGCGTGCACGTCGTGAATTCCGCCGCCTCAAGTCTCAGTTTGCTGACAGCCGCCGCGAGAACCTGGAGGAGTCATCGACCGATACCATCCCCGAGCGCGTAAACTTCAGCCTGCTCTGGCGCTACTACATCAAACGTCAGAAAACCTACTCATCACTGACACATTAGGAACTGATACTTTTGTGACACTTCTTGCGTGCTTTCATTTTGAGTAAATAGCCGTCTTATAATAGGAAAGGCAAAATAGTGCATCAAGGTCGAATGCAACGGTTTTGCAATGCTTTTTTGTTGTTTGGGTTGTGTGCCGATATCTATTTTTGCCACAGCAACAATAAAAAAATGAAATTGTGAAAAAGGCATCAGTACATATTCTCTTCTTGTTTGCTACTTTAAATGTATTTGCGCAGACTCCGGCTCATGTTGATGTATGGGGCATGAGACCTGAGGCTGGGCAGACCATAAGGGGGCATGTCTATCTGGACAGTATAGCCAGCGCAAACTGCATTGTGATGGAGAAGAACGCCCAAGGCAAGACGGTGAACGCCACATGTACCGATGCTAACGGCAGTTTCTCACTCAAAACGGTTAATCCTGATGACATAATCCAGGTTAGCGCATATGCTTATAGCCCCAAGCAAAAAAAGAATATCAACTATAAAGCTAACGTGAAACATGCCGGCTCGGGTTTTACCGGTTATGATAATTTGAGACATGAAATAAACGGCAGCTTTTTTGACATCTGGCTGAATGACGGAGTAGATTATCTTGAATCCTATTCAATCCGACGTAATTGCATTGGTGACCCGGATTACCTGCGTAGCCGGCAGACTCCCACCCAAAGACCTGTATATCCTGTAGATCTGTCGTTTGACCGATATAAGGAGTATCGTGAGCAGCATAATCTGCCGGACGGAAATATAGGTATTGTATTGCCCAGAAGGGAGGAGATAGAACTGTTGCTGAGCGTTTCCGTTCAGGATGTCACTTCATCGGGAAAGATGCCTGAGGCAGGAGACAGTGTAACGGGATTTGTAATGGATAATGCCGGAGCCATGTTTCCGGTACTTATTACAGAACGTGACTCAAAGGACAATATAGTATCACAAACTGAGACCCTACCCAACGGAGAGTTTAAATTAAAGGTTGCAGACCCCAGGAACCATTTCTGCATTCTGATAGACAATTATCATGAGATAAGACACAGATATGATGGTGACAGATTCCTGATAATGATGCAGGAGGGCTATTTTACTTTGCCGGGAAGAGATCTCAAACTCCGTGAGGTTGAAGAGGAAGTGGGTAGTACAATTCTTGCAACTGTTGAAGAATCATATCCCGATGCTTTTTTCCGAACACAAACACATTTAAAGAGTAGTGTTACCATATCTGCGGTTAAGCCTAAGGCCGGTGATGTGATTCGTGGCAGTGTTTACGTTAATGACAGACTGAAAGGCGGTTGTATCGTGGCCGAAAGGAATAAGCTGGGTAAACTGGTCAATGTTACCGCTACTGACGGTCTGGGTGATTTTATGCTGCGTCTTACAAACCCCCATAACAGGATATGGATATACCATTCTGATTATGTTCCTTTTAAGCATGCACCCAGCGGATTCCATTTTACAGTCAACCTGGAGGATACCATCCCGTCAGATAAGGGAACAGCCTGGGTAAGAGCGCTTCGTTCAGATAAGAGGAGCGTGATAGCAACGGGCCGTAAACCTGAATATGGAGGTGATTGGATTGAAGGATTTGTGATGGATGCAAATGGAGTCCCGTTAAGAAATGCTGTTGTAACGGAGATAGACTCAAACGGCAAGGTAGTATCAGAGACCAAGACCTTTAAAAACGGCGAGTTCCTGCTTTATCAGACAAATCCCGATAACCGTCTTAAGGTATCACATGACGGTTACAACGATGTCATAACAAAGGCAGATGGGGTTAGACTGGTAACCTTAATGAATATTATGAAATAAAGGTTTTAACAGGAGACGCATTTTCGGTATAAATCAGTTTAGATATCAAAAGAACCTATCAATAGCATTATGAGAAAGAATGTCCTTTTCATTGTATTGACATCCGTGATTATGTCACTATGCGTTCCAGCCAGTGCCCGGCAAGAACGGAGTGATTCTACGGTGAACCTTACTGTGCTTACGGCCGATATGCTTGAAAAAGTCAAGGCATATGTGCCCAGTGCCAAGATTATAGCTAAGAATGAGTATATCATAGAGATTGGATCACCCAAAAAGAACCAGTCAAATAATGATCCCAACAAGGATAAGACCAGTAGAGTGCCCGTAGGTACTACGGTGAAGGAACTGCTGTCAAAACTGCCTTGTGTGGAATATGCCAACGATGGAAAGTTGCTGATAAAAAGCAACAAGGAGGTAATTACGGATATTGTGTTTGACCATACTATAGTGTACTCCATAGACCCGATTTCAGTGAATAATGGTGATCGTAAACTGAAAGAAGGAACTGTATTTTTGAGGATAATTGACCAGGAATACTACGACAACTCACACAGAGTTGTGCTTGAAGATAGAAACGCCCCATCTCCAGGTACTGCATTTATTAGATTGACATACTACCCGGGAAAGGATGCCGGTGAAGTATCTGGGATTGAAGAAATATATCCGGAGTGGTGGGAAGGGATTCTGGTAGAAAAGGTTTATGATGTGAATACGGGCAAGCAGGTCATAACCAGCCTGCCGGAGCACCACTATACGGGTATGGAGAATGGTCACGGGTATGTTGATCTGGGTCTGAGCACCTTGTGGGCCACCTGTAATGTGGGTGCCGACAACCCGGTTGAGTATGGCGACTATTTTGCGTGGGGTGAGACTGAGCCTTACTATAAGCCGGGTTACGCCAGAGCTGAAAAAGCTAAGTGGAAGAAGGGCAAGGGGCGTGGTTACTCTTGGGACTCGTACAGCTATTGTGAGGGCTCTGAATCAACTATGACAAAATACTGTGTGAGCAGCACACATGGTCAGGTTGATGACAAGCATATCCTTGAACTGGCCGATGATGCCGCGCATGTAAACTGGGGCGGCGAGTGGCGTATACCCAGTGCGGCCGAAGTATCGGAACTTACTAACCTTGACAACACCATCTGGACCTGGTATGGAATAGGCAACAGCGAGTTTGGCGGCGTAGCCGGTTTCAAGGTGCAGAGCAAGAAGCCGGGATATACCGATAATTACATATTCCTGCCGGCAGCAGGCCGTTATTATGGGGATGAATTTGACTTTGCAGGTATGCATGGTTCCTACTGGTACAATACGCTGTACGGTTTTGAATTCTGCTATTCCTATTCGGCAGGTGTATTCGGTTTGAATGAAGAACCTGATAAAGCTCGTGGCTTTTCTACCAGGGCCCAGGGTTTCTCAGTACGTCCCGTATGCTGTAAGACCGATGTCCCCACACCTGAAGCGCGTCCCATGCCATCGGGAACGGATCTGACATTCACCCCCAATACCCCCAAGGTCAAACCGGGCGCTCCTATGCCTATGGACATTCCGGGACTTGAGATTAATGTTGATTCAAACGGCATAAAGCATATCATGGCGTTGCCTGAGGATTATTATTCCAATAAGGAGAACGGCTATTCATATGTGGACCTGGGGCTGAGCGTAAAGTGGGCCACCTGTAATATCGGGGCCGACGAGCCTTATGTTGCCGGTGACCTGTATGCATGGGGTGAGACAGCACCCAAGTCTGAATATACCTGGGAGAACTACAAATTCTACAAGGGTATGGTAGACGGCTGGAAAGTTCAGTTATCCAAATACAATCTATCCAGTGATTTGGGACCTGTTGACAAGCGTACCGTCCTGCAGCAGTCTGATGACGCTGCCCACGTGAACCTGGGCGGGAAATGGCGTATGCCCACCCGTGATGAGTGTAATGAATTGATTGACAACTGTACGTTCGTGTGGGCCTCCATGAACGGTGTGGCAGGTTACATTGTGATAAGCAACAAGCCGGGTTACACGGACCGTTTCATATTCCTTCCTACCAACACCACTACAGATCAGGGACACGGCATTATAAAAATGTGCAGCTATTACTGGTCCAGTACACTGAATGAAGCTATAATGGATGTAGGTGACTATCCCGGCTCAACCGAAGCTTACACCATGTATATCCTTAAGCTTGGTGAGATGTATGATGTCTGGAAAGACCAAAAAATCCAGCGCTGTTATAACCAGCCCATCCGTCCCGTCTGCCCGTGAACCTAAGAAATAGTTGACTCGCAAAAACGAGTTAACAGTGAAGAGCAATCGTACAGTTTTGAAAGATCAGATTGTCTTGTCCTAAAAAAAGTTGACTCGCAAATACGAGTTAACAATGAAGAGCAATCGTACAGTTTTGAAAGATCAGTATTACAAAAAGGTTATTGATCTTTACACGAAAGAGCATCTGTCCATGTGGCAAATCGCAAAGATTATTCCGATAGACAGGTCAACAATCTGGAGATGGATTTCTACCTTTGCAGCATATGATCAAGAATCATGTGTTATGGAGGATAAAGAAATCGAAACACCTGATCCCGTAGTCCAGCCGGAAGATGAAGAGCCGATGCCCGATGATGTGGAATCACTGCAGGCAGAGCTCAAACGCTTGCGCCGTGAACTCACCAAGGCCGAAATCAAGGCGGAAGCCTATGATGAGATGATCAACGTGGCCGAATCCCAGTTCAACATCAAGATACGAAAAAAAGCTGGCGCCAAACAGTAATTAACCTGCGCGCAAAGGATCCCAAACGCTATGAGGTCCAATACCTATGCGCACTGTTTGGCGTTACCAAGCAGGCTTATTACAAGCATGATGAATCCAGAGATATGGCTTGCGCCATACGTGAGTCATTGGCATTGGATTATATCATGTCCATACGCGAAAAAGACCCAGGTCTTGGCGGGAAGAAAATATGGTATATGTACCGCTGTGAGTTCTACGGGAACGATCCCATAGGACGTGACTGGTTCCTGGATTTAATGGAACGGTGTAACCTGAAAGTCCGCCGTAAGATACGCAAGCCGCGTACGACCGATTCCCGACACGGGCTCCCCACATATCCCAACATCATAAAAGACCTTATACCCACCAGGCCGAACCAGCTGTGGGTAAGTGACATCACCTACATCACGATGTGGAAGAGCGCCTATCATTACAAATTCTGTTATCTCTCACTTATAATGGATGCTTTCACAAAAGAGATAATCGGTTGGGAAGTAGGTCCCACACTGGGTCTGGAATATCCATCAAACGCCCTCAGGATGGCTTTGCGACGTCTCGACGGAGAGAAAGCCACAGACCTCATACACCACTCCGACAGGGGCTGTCAGTATGCAAGCTCTGAGTATGTGAATCTGCTTAAGGACAACAACATCCGTATAAGCATGACCGAGACGGGAGAACCCACGGACAACCCTCAGGCTGAGCGTATAAACAACACCATAAAGAACGAGTTCCTTAGAGGTGTACGATTTACTGACATCCATGAAGTAAGAGCCGCGGTAGCCAAGGCAGTGGACTTCTATAACAACGAGAGGCCACACATGAGTATCAATATGATGACTCCGGCACAGGCTGCTTCGTGTGAAGGAGAGATCAAGAAATGGTGGGTCAGTTATAGGGAGAGAGCCATTAAAAGAAACCAGTGTTTGGAGAACTCCGAAAACCCGTTACCTTTGCAATCAACTCTGGTTGCATACGAAACAATCCAACCACCAGTCAACTTATAACAGGAATAAGAATAACCAGAGTCAACTTCTCTTAGGAATAAGACATTGCGAGTCAACCTTTTTTAGGAAAACACAGATTGCAACAGTTTTGCAACGCCTGTTTCTTGTACTTTGTCGTTCTTGCAATACTTTTGTTTGCAAATAAAAACGCACGATTATGAAAATCCACAGATTAAGAGTCCTTATTGCCAAGGGATGGTACAAGGTGCTTTGCTTTGTCTCATTCTCATTGTTATCTGTTATCGGCAATCATGCATCGGCCCAGAAGGCGGGTGATGTTATCCGTGGTGTGGTATCGGACGATGAGGGTCCTATGATACAGGTTAATGTGGTGGAGATGAATAGGGCCGGCGCTATTGTCGCGGCTACCACTACTGACCTTGAGGGGCAGTTCTCCCTGAAACTGCAGAATTCGTCAGACCGTATCGTTTTTACATATGTGGGATACCTGACAGTGGAACTGCCTATTGACACTCTCTATTTTGATGTCAGGATGAAGGAGGCTGGACCTATCAAGGTTAATGATATTGAAGGTGCAAAGACGGTCGATGAAGTTCTTAAGGGTCGCCCTGCAAGCACTGATATCCTATTTAAAACCGGCGATCTGGCGTATGGACCTCCTGTCAGTTCACTGATGGATGGACTGGACAACGAGAATAATAATGCTGTCATCAATTTTGATGATTTTGAGAGTCTTGACGCTACTGTATACGATAACAACCTTCAGGCATATGGCACTGCGATTCCGGGTCTTGATATAGTTTTTAATAGTAAAGATCTGGAGAACAGAACTGCAAACCGGAAGCCGTTGCTGGTTATGGATGACAATATTATTCCCCGTGACACCACGGTATGGAAAGGTATTGACCATAAAAAAGACAATTACTCAAAGTCTGAGCTGGCGCGTTTGTTTGGCATCAGACGCGGAGAGATAAAGACGGTGAAAGTTCTCAGGGGTTTCGATGCGACAACCCAGTGGGGACGTAAGGGGGAGAGTGGCGTGATTGAGATTATTACACGCCGTTATTACCGAGAGAACAAGGATTTTATCCAGAATAGGGAAAACAAGTAACTGAACACTGTAACAATGATTGCCAGGACGGTCAGGATATGGATCTCACGAGGTTGGAGCGGCTTGCTATATTGCGTATCGTTCCTGCTCCTGTCATTAATATCATCATGTTCAACCAGGAAAACGGTGGTGAAGGATTCCTCTGAGCCTCCGGTTGACAGGATTGATGAAGGTGCTCCTGCGGATTCTCTGGTTCCGGTCGATAGGACTGATGAAGGTTTGCTGGCATATTTTCTGGATAGGGACAGCCTTAAGGTAGATTCTGTGACTGCTCTTGACCAGATATTGAAAGATAGCATAATTCCCGGTCTGGAGATTGTATTTAGTTCCGGTGCTTTGGCTTATGGCCCTCCTATCGCCAGAGAGATGTCTCGTTTCACAAAGAGGCTCAACACTCCTCAACCGTACATAAAACCATTGGTGGTGCTGGACGGCAAGATTGTGATTGTTGATAAGGAAAGACTGAATGCTTTTGATTTTGAGAAAGACATAGACTCAAGACAGAAGGTGGCAGCTCTGTTGGGAGTTGAAGAGAAGAGTATTGTGGCATTCATATTCAGAAAAGAAACTGATGCAACCTCGGTTTGGGGATATCAGGGCATTAACGGAGTTCTTGAGGTAGCTGGCAAGAAGTTCTACAGACGACACAAATCCAGTACCGATTATCAACTGTACAAATAAGAGAAACCTGATTGACTCCGGATTGTATCCTATCTTATTTTGTCAGGATATTTTATCTGTTCAATGACGGATTAAAGTCTGGGTGTGGTCAATGGTGTGGGGGAGTTCCTCCGGGTAGTGGGTTACTATTATAAGGGTCTTTTGCGGATTGGCGCAGAAGGCCTTTATTATTTCCATTACCAGGGCGCGGCGCCGGCGGTCCAGTCCGTGGAG
>Ga0265298_10008203_pt1 | contig 12577 bp, 23 predicted proteins | sample AusTroGonzalo_MG_3_FD_193486 | JGI IMG/M metagenome (GOLD analysis project Ga0265298, IMG submission 193486) | Bovine rumen microbial communities from tropical cattle in Woodstock, Queensland, Australia - Gonzalo_01 | ecosystem: Host-associated > Mammals > Digestive system > Stomach > Rumen ... | reverse complement strand
GAGACTGGTGGTGAGACTGGTGGTGAGACTGGTGGTGAGACTGGTGGTGAGACAGACAGTAATACTATAACACTGCTCTACTTTGATGGAACAGCAAATGATAATGTTGGTGAATGGCTCACAGCAGAATATGACCTGACAGATAACCCAGGTATAATTGACTTTGCAAAAGATGCATTCAGTAATGACTTTATTGAATCATTTGTCCCTGTCGAGGAAAACCCTGAGTATGTAGAAGGTGAAAGCTCACTTGACCAAAAGTATATTGCCATTGACCCACAGCCTGAAACACTTGAGCCTGGAATGCTTGTTGTAGTGGAAAATGCTGAAGTGATTGTTGGGCCTACTACTCACTAAGGAGTTAGCTATGAGTTCGTTCACAGAGAGTAATGCACCTGGTATGTCAAGTCAGGATGCCAGAGCACAGATTGAATATGCTAAAGCTTATGCGGCTATGCAGGCATCATTTAACACACATGTCAATGAAAAGACTGGTGTAAATGAAGCTGATCCTCATGGCACTAAAGCATATATTGATGCACAGGTAGACAGCATTAAAGATAAAGCTAACACAGCTAAATCACTTGCTGCACGCCTTGAACGTATATTCATTGGTGACAAAGAGCACGATGCTGCTGGCTTTGGTCAGACAGTAGAGCAGTATGCAAAAAAGAAGCTTGATGATAAATCAGTGCTTCAATTTATCACTGCTCTTGTTGACCGTATAGAAACACTTGAAACAGAGTATAATAAACTGTCTTTGCTTCAGTTTGACAATGTTCCAGTAGGTGCTGGTATTCGTTGGTGGAAAGATACATTACCAGAAGATGGTACTTATGTATGGGCCAACGGTCAGACACTTTATGGTGTCAATCAGAACTTCCCTGAACTCGCAAGAGCCTGGGAACTTGGATCTGCTGATAATGTTCAGGTACCAAAAGAAGATCATACAATCTTCAAGGTACGTAAAGCAACAGTAGAGATTAAACCTATTGAGCATGCTTATATAGCTGCAGCATCTGGTAGTGATACACCAGGTGCAGGAGATTAAGATATGATGACCCAGAATGAGATTAACGATTCAATTAAGAAAGTCTGGACGGACAAGCTTAAACAAAAAGAGGAAAGTCTCACTGAAAGTATACTGAAAGGTTATACTAACTGGGTCCAAAATCTTGTTAAACAGGCCGCTGAACAGCAGGCTCAGCAAAAACAATCTGCTCAGTCTGCTCAGCAACCTGCACAACAAGGGGAGATTAATCTTCAACAGGGAGGCGCAGCATGATCATTAAAAAGATAACTAGTGATGCAGGTGTAAACTGGTTACAGTCAAATAATACAGATGGTTACTGGAGATCTTTATGTATTACATCAACCGGAAGAATTATTGTAGGTAACTATGATAGTAGTGGCATCTGGTACTCTGATGATAACGGTGTAAACTGGACACAATCAAATAAGACAAGTAATAATTGGTGTGCTTTATGTATTACTCCAACCGGAAGAATTATTGCAGGTAACTATGATGGTAGGGGTATCTGGTACTCTGATGATAACGGTGTAAACTGGACACAGTCAAACATGGCTAATAGCTCCTGGAGCGCTTTATGTGTAACATCAACCGGAAGAATTATTGCAAGCTCTATTAACGGTATCTGGTACTCTGATGATAATGGTGTAAACTGGACACAGTCAAACAATACTAGTAGTAGAGCCTGGAATGCTTTATGCGTAACATCAACCGGAAGAATTATTGCAGGTAGCAATGATGGTAATGGTATCTGGTACTCTGATGATAACGGTGTAAACTGGACACAGTCAAACATGTCTAATAGCTCCTGGAGTGCTTTATGTGTAACATCAACTGGAAGAATTATTACAGGTAACTATAACGGTAGTGGTATCTGGTACTCTGATGATAATGGTATAAACTGGGTACGGTCAAATAAGAGAGATGATTACTGGTATGCTTTATGTGTAACATCAACCGGAAGAATCATTGCAGGTAGCTCTATTAACGGTATCTGGTACTCTGATGATAATGGTGTAAACTGGACACAGTCAAATAAGACAGATGGAGACTGGTATGCTTTATGTGTAACATCAACCGGAAGAATTATTACAGGTGGTAGTGTTAGTAATGTTAATAAAGGTATCTGGTATTCAGACCCAGTAACCAGTTTCCAGTTCCCGAAGTATCTTGACCATAAAGGTGCGCAAGAACTTGTAACCCAGTTCAAGGAATACGTAGATAATCTTGTGGAGAATAGCTAATGAGCATAGATATGTACAAAGCAATGAATGCTATGCAAAATCCACAGGCAACTCTTTTACAGTATGCAATGCAGGGTATGATTGCTCAGCATCCGAATGAATGGCAGCAGGCACAAAGTATGTTTGCTGGTAAGTCTAAATCAGAGCAGCTGAAAGCATTGAGAAAACTATACAAGGAACGTGGTATGGATCTTGATGCAGTTGCTAAGCAATATGGAGTACAGATATGATAACTAAAAAAATAACTAACGATGCAGGTACAACATGGGTACAGTCAAACAAGACAGATGGAGTGCCTGTAAATTTAACTATTACACATACTGGAAAAATTATTGTAGGTGATGATGAGGATTACGGTTATTTTTACTCGATTGATAATGGTGTTAACTGGGTATGGGCATGGCGTTACCTAAATAAACGCTTCGATTATAATATTGTTACTCCAACCGGAAGAATTATTGCAAATACTGGTAGTGAGCTTATGTACTCAGATAATGATGGTGCAACATGGGCACATTTAAGTAGTGCATATAGTCACTTATATGTAGCATCAACCGGAAGAATTTTTGGTGCAAAAAATAGTTATATTTATTACTCAGACGATGATGGTGTAACATGGACACAATCTCAAAGTCCAGTTAAGACCTGGTGGAAATTTATAGAAACACCGACTGGAAGAATTATTGCCTGTGCATATAATAGTTACATTTACTACTCTGATGATAACGGTGTAACATGGACACAGTCACAAAGCTTAACTAAATCGTGGGATAGTTTGTGTATAACACCGACTGGAAGAATTATTGCAAGTGGTGGTAGTTACATCTATTATTCAGATGATAACGGTGTAACATGGACACAGTCACAAAGTCCTACTGCAATTTGGCTTAGACTGTGTGTAACACCAACCGGAAGGATCATTGCTAGTACAGAAAATAATTATATTTATTACTCAGATGATAACGGCGTAACATGGACACAGTCACAAAGTGCAATCACAAATGGGCTCAGCCCATGTTACACGTTTGGTGTTACACCAACTGGAAGAGTAATTGTAGGTTCTACAAACGGTATTTACTACTCAGATCCAGAGTATGCTGACCAGTATGACTCTAAGCCTCTTACTAAAAAAGAGGTTCAAGAGCTTATAGCAGAGTGTAAAGCGTACGTACAAAGTAAAAAGCAGCCGTAGGCTGTTAAAATATTATTCAAATCCTTAGGAGGTTTGTATAGAAATTACCAGTGGACAGCCAGCAATTAGTGTTGGTGGTAATGGTGGCTTTGGTTTTGGTGGTGATGCAGGAATTATGTTCCTTGCGTTTCTTGCTATGATGGGTGGCTTCGGCGGCGGTTGGGGTGGCCGTGGCCCTATGGGACCTATGACAGGTGATCAGGCTCCTGTATCATCTGCTCAGTTCCAATCTGGCATGAACTTTAATGACCTTCAAGACCAGAATCGGGACATTAACAACAATGTTAATGAAGTATATCATAACCTTGCACAGAACTTCTCTGACAAGTACATGGAGCTTCAGCGTGACGTTGCTGCTAATGCTGTTACACTTCAGCAGGTTCAGGCTAAACAAGCAGAATGCTGTTGTGCGATTAAACAGGAAATTGCAGGTCTTAACCTCGAGAACGAAAAACGTTTCTCTGCTCTCAACAGTAAACTTGATCAGTCAGAGATTCAGAGACTTCGTGACCAGGTTCAGAACTTGCAGTCTGATATCCGTATGCAGGGTGTCGTAAGATATCCAGCTGGATATACATTTAATGCTGGTCCAGGTCCATTTGCCGGCGCGCCTCTTCCACCAGTAGGATTTGGAATGTAAGGAGTTTAATTATGCCAGAAGCTAAGTACATTAACACTGAAGCGCTCAGCGCATATACAGAAGCTCTTAGTAAGAAACTTTCAAGAGTATACGACGCTAAAGGTAGCGCTATATACGCTGACACTGCTTACTTAGCTTCTGCTAGTATTGCAAGTCCTTCTATTAACTCAGTAGGACTTTGGCAGCAGGTTAACGGTAACTGGACAAAGATTACCGAAGTAAAACCTGGCTGGGTTTATGACATCACAAATAAGTTTACTACAGACAGTAACTTCATTGATGGTGGTAATGTTAAGGTTGCAAAGAACAATAACATTGTAGTTGTGAACATAGGTACAGACCAAGACCCTATACTCAAGTTTGATCTTCTTGCAATGGGTATTGATCTTGCAGATATCAATGAAACTATTGCAAACATTCAAGACGTACTTGCTACTAAAGCAAATGCTAGTGACGTTCCAGATGTTACAGGTAAGCAGGATAAAGAACTATCTACAGAGCCGACAATTATTATACCTGACCATACTGTAGCAAATACTGCAGCACGTACTACACTGACAACTGCTACAGTTGCTGATGGAGATATTGTATTCCAGGAAGACACAGAAGAGTATTACTATGCTGAAGTTGAAAGTTCTACAATCACATGGCATGATATTGGCAATACTAAAACTGTTGAAGGTGCAATTAAGCTTATCGGTAGTGTAATGCCGATTAAGCCTATCTCTACAGCAGAGATTCAGGCAATGTTTGCATAGTTATTTTAATTTCCCGGTACGTCCGGTGCTTCTATATTACAGGAGGAAAATATGTATATTGAAAGAGTAACTGCTGAAAGTATAGCAGTAAGCGGTACAGGTAATACAGCGACAACAACTATCACTGTACCTGATACTTTTACACCAGCTGCAGGATGTGTATATGACATTCTGTTGTCTGCCCAAGTACCAGTAGCAACTGATGGCACAATTATTGCTATTAGTAATACTGATTTGACAGCTGAACTCTATCAGCCAAACACAGGTAACTATGTTCGTGCTAGAGGACTTGGCTGGCGTAAAGTGTTGCGTGTTGTGTTCTTCGATGACCCAGAACACTTTAATCTACTTGCAGTAAGGAGCTAATTATGGATATGGAAGAACTTGAATATAAGGAAGAGGTACTTCGTGAGTGCTTCAAAGAAAAGCTTAAAGAGCTTAATGTAGACGGTATGAATGATATGTGTACAATTAAGTGCATTAAAACATATGGAGCATTGTGGCACTATACACATCAATTGCTGCTCGCAGAAAAGGAACATGAGAAACGATCTGAGACACCAACTGAGACTACAGCTGACACAATGGAGATAAAAGCTACTGGCCTTAAGATGGCAAAAGGAGACAAATAATGAGTTTCAAAACAATGGATGGGGTAACGGTTTATGATAAACAGGATGTAGATAACCTTCTTGAACCTGTTGCACAAAACGCTACAGATGCAAAGCAGGCAGCTACAGCTCTTGAAGCTGGTAAAGCTGATCGCTCTGAAATGAATCTTGAGTTCAGTGCAGATCGTCAGCGTATCACTGCTCTTGAAGCTGGTAAAGCAGATAATGCTGATGTTGCTGCAGATCGTCAGCGTATCACTGCTCTTGAAGCTGGTAAAGCAGACAAGACAGAAGTACCAACAATAGTAACAAATACTGTTAATGATATCATCACAACAAAAGTACAGGCAATAGCATCGGATATTAATCATATTGTTGACAATGCTATTGATGATGAACTTGAAGACTATGATGACAGTCATACAGTAGATGATAAGATTACCACAGCAGTGGATGGTCTTGCATCAGAACAGTATGTAGATCAGGCAATTGCTGCAATTCCGAATCCAGGGGTAGCATCAACAGCTGATGTAACTGCTATCGTAAATCAGTACTTTTAGGAGTGAACTATGGAAAGTATAGCAAAGATGCTTACAAGCGAAACGTTTCTTTCTAACATACCTTCAGTATTATTGCTCGTTGTAGCACTTGCTATACTTGCAAAGATACTAAAGATACGTATCAATACAGACCATATTACTATTGGTGGTGAAGATAAAAAAGCATATTATGAACGCTCAGTTGTCCGTAATCAAGTCAACCAGGCAAAATTATTTTGTATGGCACTTGAAAATAAAATAATTGCTGTACTCGATGAACCACCTAAATCTGATGGTTATTATGTTAAATATATTCTTGAATGTGTATATGATAAAATTGTCGAGTGGATAATGTATAATCATATTGAGAACACTGAAGAGTATATCGAAAGTAAACAATGGGAAATACAGTCTCTGGTATATTCATTCAATCCACCAGATAAGTTTAAGACACCAGAGTTCAAGGAGAGAATGGACAGATGGACTGCAGAAATAATAGGACGTATGGTTAGTATTCGTAAGCTATACAATAAGAAAGGAACTAAAAAGGAGAAGTAATGAAATGCTTAAGAAGATCTTTTTGTTTGTTGTTTGTCTTGTTTTTACTTCCTGTGCTACTTGCAGACGTGAACCTGACTCCACAGTACTTGAAGCTCAGAGACAAGCTGACAGACTTGAAGAAGGAATCAGAGCTCGTGACAGAGCAATTGAAAACTGCTACAGAGAACTTGAAGCTATCACAAGAAGAAGTGAAGAAATGGGAGGAGACATCGATGACATTATCAAGCTCCTTGACCTCTATCACACAACAGTACAACGATTGCTTCGAGCAGCTGGTTATAGAACAGACGAAGAACAGGATCTTGAGGAAGACTCTAGTGAGCCTGATAACAGTACTGGTCATCATAATCCTTGGTATAGTGATAGTGCTATACCTTGAGCTTACACACAAAACTAATTTCATATAGGAGGAACAAAGTGACAGAACTTGAAAAGAAACTTATTAATGCACTGCTTATGATTCGTGATCATATCAACGAGCCAAAAGTTATTACAAGCATTATAGATAAAAATATTGGTACAGATAAAGATTTGATGCTTGAGACATTCGACGGGCCAAACGAAGACTCAAAGAAAATGGCTACAGATATACAGGATAAGCTTAATAAAGCGGCTACAGATGAAAAGATAAATATGGCTTCTGGTGCAGAGCCAACTCCGACACCACACCCTTTAAGCAGTGACGATGAATGGAGTGACGACAATGATAAAGAACATAAAGGTTTTGAAGGACAGGCTGACGGTATGGATGAAATCCGTAATATTCTTCTTGGTACCAAAGAAGGTCCAAACGATAACAGGTGGTAATATAATGAAGTTAAAAGTAGACTATATTCCAGATGAAGCAAAGTGTAACACACATCATGGTCTTGATAATGGAATAGCCAGTACTGTAACTATTCACTGGGTAGGTCCATACCCTGGACAGACACCAGAACAGGTACGCAGATATTGGATTGAAAGTAACGGTGAAGCGTCTGCTCATTTTATTATTAAAGACGAAGAGTGTTTACAGTGTTGGCCTATTGATCATGCTGCTTGGCATGCGGGTTGCAGACCTGGTAACTATAGCAGTATTGGAATTGAAGTAGTACCGGAGAACACAGAAGGAAGATTCAGTGATAAGAGTATTGCTACTCTTAAAGAATTACTTGATACTTATTTCCCTAAACAGCCTCTGGTACGCCACTATGACTGGACAGGTAAAGATTGTCCTAAATATTATGTTGACCGTAATAACTGGGAAGCTTTACTTGAAGCTTTAGGTAGGGGGTAACAAATGCCGATTATTGAAACAGAACAGGAAACTATTAACACAGTTATCGGAAACAGTGAATACCTAGATGAAGAAGGTACTCAGACACTGATAACTATGCTAAAAGATTATGCAGATCAGGAGTTAACTACACCTTTGCTATAGGTAAGTAGACTACTATATTAAAACCTGTTCCTCCAGAGACAAGGTTTTACAGACACTGAGTTTCGTCCTTTCCTCAGTGTCTGTTTTTATTTTCAACCAGATTATAGCGGATGTTTCTCATACCAGCAATCAAATGCACCAGTTATCTGTGGGAACAGATCTTCAAACCAGGCACGCACCATACCATCCCACCTGTGCATGTTATCACTATCACCAGGACCACAGCGTCTCTGTAACATATACATCCATTGACGCAAGTTTGTTGTAATGATAACATTAGTAGCGAGTTCTGTTGGTAACACGTCTCTAGCACGTGATGGCGCTTTACCATGGTTAAGTAACTGTTGATATGCAATTTCATCGTGTCTGTAACATTCAAGCTCGAACTCTGTTACATCCGGCTGCTCAATGATCTCTATCTCCTGGAACTTTTGGTAGATAGTCGAGGACTGTGTTACTGCACAGTGTCTGTGCCGTACAAGAGCGTGTGATGTACCACGGTCTACTGTAGACTTGAGTGTGATGTTCATATGCTCGAACACCGAATGATGCCCACGCTTGATACAACCAAGGGCTCTGTTCATACAAGCTTCTCTATTCATCTTACTATTGTATACTTCGCCTGCGCATCTGCCGATGAATACAAGAACATCACTTTCTGGCGGAAGATCAAAAGCTCCCATATACTGGATTGACATCGGAATTAATTTCATTTGCTACTCCATAATTTAAGAATAATATAAAGTATAAAAGCTACAAGTGCTACACTCAAGCTTATCCATACTGGTGCAAATACCCAGATCCATTTCCAATTAATTACCTTACAAAGTTTAAGTACCATAAATACAATTGTAAGTACCCATGGCAATGTTAACCCTGTAACCCTTGGATTGTTTTCACTCATTACTTACTCCCTGTGGAACCAAATCCACCTGTTCTTTCTGTTGATTCATGCTTCCAGTCAACACAGTCACATACTGGACAGCATTCTATTTGTGCTACACGTGTTCCTTTTGGCAATTCAATACGTCTATTTGAAGTATTGTATAAAGGCACATGTACTTCCATACCTGAATAATCTGAGTCAATGATTGATGTAGGCTGTACTAATCCATACTTAATCATAAGACTTGATCTAGGGTACATTACAATTTTGAATCCGTTAGGGATTTCAAATCCAATCTGAAGTGAGACTATTTTAATCTCACCTGCTTTAAGTACAAGACGTTCTGGTAATGCTACGTCTGCACAAGCAGCTTCTTTTGTTTTGTATACAGGCTCGATACCATTATCACTAAGCTTGATACATTTGCATCTTACACTCATGCTATACTCCTTATGTATATACCTTCTGGGTATACAAATATTTGTGATGCTAGATTAAATGTCTCACGTAATGTAAGACCTTTTGTTTCTATAATACCTGCTAAGACCTGTATCTCAGTAGTACACCAGCCATAAACAGCATATTTATTTTTCATTATATCCTCTTCATCTTTTTAAGTATATCCTTAGCCTGTTTAACACAGGCCAGTATTGCAGCCCATTCTCCTTCAGTAAGTGATTCTGATGTCCACATTACAGAAATCTTTAAGTGATCGTCATAAGTAAAATGAGCGCTGCTAGAAACATTACCAACTCTCTTTACATCAATATAATTAGCTGAGCCAAAAGTCCATTCAAACTCTTTCATCGTTCTACTCCTCCAAGTTTATCTGCTGTATATTCCCATGGCATATGATAGTATAACTTTATTAGCAGCATGAGCCATGTTCTTTTCTTAGTTGAGAATATCCACAATAATCTTGTAATAATATTCCACAAGAATGATGGTATACCAATCAAAATAAGATATAAAGGACCGAGTATCTGACTCTGCTTCTGATGACCCTGTTCATGCTTCAAAGAGTCACACGAGACCGGACTAGGCCCAAATATAATATACTCACCTAGTGATACACCAAAGCGTCCGCATCTTATTGCCCACCAAAAGTTCTCTGACTTATCATAGCTTATGTCGTTATATCTTGCGCCTGTTACTAAGATAACAAGTAACCCAAGAATGTTCTGTGGCAACTGCCACAAGTACAATAATACTTTCTTCATAATCTTACAACCTCCTCAACCAGTCTTACTGAATTGTGACTACCTAAGTGTACAGGATACCCTGCAAACTGCATTTCAGTTAATGGAACTTCTGTACCTTCTACTTTATACCATTTGATTTCGTCCTGTATTAAAGACTCAATTGCTTCTTTAGTAAGAAGTATTTCTAATTGCTGATCATTCTTAGTTATATGTAGCCTGGCAAAATGAATAGCCTGCATCAGATGTGAATGTGTTACCATCAGTTCTTCTCCATTACTACTACAACTACATAATTATTAGCTGATATACTAACAACATGCCAACCTACCGGGATGTCCAGCCATTCCTTATAACCCCATTCTTTATACTGGATTATATGTATCTTCTGTTCCTTATGACGCTCATGTGTCTCAAGAGCAGCAGAATCATTTGCAATCTGCACATGCTTATCCTCAGCAAAACAGAATGTAACAGAAGCTAATAATGTTAGTAATAGAATTACTTTCTTCATTAGTGTGTCTCCTTATAATCTTTATCAAAGAATGCAGGGTCAAAATTACCTTTCTGCATTTCCAGATATATATCATCGGACCAGTATCCCCAGTTAGGACCAAGCTCACAGGATGCTTTGATTGGTACAAGAAGTCTGTCTTTATACACGTCGCCCATGATTCTCTGTAATTCCACTGCTGCCTCTGTACCTTCCTTATTAAATGGTACAGAGTTTACCTGTTCATCATGAACGAGCAAGTGTAACGTAAGCACATCATAAATACCGGCATCCCAAGCTGTGAGCAACGCCTGCTTAAGAATATCAGCTGCTGTTCCCTGAATAAGTTTATTAAGCATCTTGTAAAGGAAGTCATTAATCTTGCCAGTTGTAGGATCAAACTGTGGCTTAGGCTTATGTAATCGTCTGCCACCCATTGTGTCTATATATCCCTGAAGCTTGGCAACATCTTGACATACCTTCATAGTGTCTTTAACTACCGGGAACTTCTGATGATAGTTATAATATACTTCTTTTGTAAATGTTTCAATATCCTTACCTTCTTCTTTAGCCAGCTTTTCAAACAAAGGATAATTCTTTTCCATTGCTGTCTGCCAGCCCATGCCATAGATACAACCATAATTAAACGTCTTTACGACCGGACGATAGGTAATGCCTGTCATACCCATTACAATATTATGAAGGTCTGCACCTTGTCGCATTTGTTCACGGAACCATTCAGCCTGCTGTCCTTTAGCAAAGTGCGCGAGTAATACTGCTTCAATCTGTGAGTAGTCATCAGCAGCTAGCATCTGACCCTCTTCAGGAAGAAACAGTGCTCGCATGTCCTGTGAGAAGTCATCACCATGACCTTTGTTACGTGCAGGGATTTGTTGCAAGTTAGGACGCATACAAGAGAAGCGGCCTGTTACTGTACCACCGCCACCTTCTTCACGTAGCATAGGTAAGAAGTCACAATGAATACGACCATTAATAACTGACTGAGTTAATGAACCTTGTAAGAACTTACTGAGAATTGAATGATAATTTTTATATTCAAAGATATCAGCAATGATCGGATGATGTATGCGTACTAAAGCACCTTCACCCCATGACTGATTTCCAGTTGGAGTTTTAACAGGACTTCTGATACCCATTGCATTGAGTGCTTCACCAAGCTGCTTTGAACTGTTTATAATTGCACCATTGATACCGTACTTCTTTATAAGTCTCTGTTCAACAAGTTCCTCTTTAGCAGATACTTTTTCAATAAGTGCATTCGCACGCTTTGTATCGAACCTGATACCTGTCTTCTTCATTCTAAGAAGAATAGGAATAAGCCTGCACTCCATGCTGTATACATTCTGCAAGTTCTTCATCTGCTTTTCCTGAGCATGGAAAAGATTGAACGTAGCGATACAGTCCTGTCTATTGTATTCCATCATCTTCTGCTTGAACTCAGGGAACTCTCGCCAGAGGATAAGGGAGTTAGACCATACATCTCCTTTCCAGGCATCTGCTATAAGTGCTGTCATCTCACTATCAGTTAATAACTCTGATTCACCTGTCTCTTTATTAAAGACACAGTTACCTTCTACCATTCCTTTTTTGAAACCTTTAGCACAGCCTCGCATTTTCTTCTGCCATTCATCAAACCATGCTTCAATAGTCTCTGACTTGTTCTTACCTTTTATTCCAGCACGCTTACAACAGTCATCAAGATTTAATGGTGCATATTCATCAATCAATGCAGCACGTGTCATTGTATCATGAATAATACCCTGAGGCATTGTATCATACTTAATGTACATCCAGCCATTATCATATAAGCAGTTATGCCATGTGATATCTACTTCAGGATCTGCAACAAGATCCAAACACTGTCGTGCCTGATTTGTATCATCGAAATCAAATACTGTATCAATGCCATCACCATAAGCACCACAGCATAAGATCCTTGCATCAGGATCTGTTAGGTAATTACCGTATGTTTCAACGTCCATT
>Ga0265298_10008202_pt1 | contig 12577 bp, 9 predicted proteins | sample AusTroGonzalo_MG_3_FD_193486 | JGI IMG/M metagenome (GOLD analysis project Ga0265298, IMG submission 193486) | Bovine rumen microbial communities from tropical cattle in Woodstock, Queensland, Australia - Gonzalo_01 | ecosystem: Host-associated > Mammals > Digestive system > Stomach > Rumen ... | reverse complement strand
TAGTAAGTTTCTTAGAGCAGTTTTCAAATTTTATTTCCATACCGCCTCCCTCACTAAGAAGCCCTTCATTCATGTCTTCGCTGACGGGCCTGGCGTACTGGATTCGGTTTTGCAGAAAGAAATAGCTGCTGCTGGCGAAGAGCAGCGGATTGTCATAGTCGATGCGGCGCATGGGGGCGTAGGTCTCGTAGTCAAAAAATTTCTTCCACTCCGCGCTGTCGAGAATCTCGATGTACCAAACGCTGTCGCGCTGCTCGTATCTCACCAAACCCTCTGCAATTCTATGAATACAGCCCATGTAATCCATTCCGAAGTTTGCCTGAATGTCGGCCAGCGCCAGTTGCACCTCCAGCGGCGTGTAGTCCTCGCTGCGGCTCACCTTCTGCAGTTTGGCCATCGCCCGTTTCCAGACTTCATCGGCCAACTTGTTTGCCTCGTCAAACGTGCCCTCGAACTTCCACAACGGCCGCATCACGTCATCCAGTTTGCGCGACGTGCGAAGCAACCGCTCTACGTCGCGGCTGCTGCCGTTGTTATAGACGCACTCGTAACGGCCGAACGTTCCCTTGCGCACGGTGATGTCGATGGTCTCGCCGGGGCGGGCGAAGAAGCGGATGGCATTGAAGCGCACCTTGGAGTCATCGGCAATGAAAGAATTCCAGATGGGATAGCTGGCCTGGAATTTCTTGCAGAACGTGCCGTCGTCGGCGATGTCGAGCACCAGCACAGTGCTGTTCTTCTCGAATACGTCGTCGTAGTAGCAGGCCATCGACGAGAAGCCGAACTGCTCGGCGTCGTAGTCCTCGATGCGGCCCGTGATGGTGATGGTATCGGTCTTGAACCAGTCGGCGGGCACTGTCCACGGGTTGGCCTCGGTGATTTCCTGCATCGTCGGCGCGTTCATGACTTCTATTTTGTCATAGACGAAAGATACGCCCTTCTTTATGACTATTACTGCGACGATCGCGAGCAGTGCAGTGATGATAATTTTCTTTTTCATATTTAATTAGTTCATCTATTCTGCTGAGTTTTATCCTAATAGATATAGGTACTGATGAAATCCATCACCTCTTTCTTGACGTCAACAGGACAATAGTTGGGGTCGTTGATTTTGCTGGAATGAATGCCGATGGGGTTGATGACCTTCTTGGCATTGGGCCCTAACTTCTCAGGCTGACCAGCCGACCAGGGATCGTCGTGGGAATAGTAGAAGAGCAGAGGCTTGGTGGAGTTCATAAAGAAGTTTTCACACATATCGACACGCAGGCTGTTGTCGTATTGCTTCAACACAAAGCGGTCTTCTTCTTTGAGCAGAGATGCCAACACATTCTCGGCCTTGAAACTGGTGCCCTCCAACTGATCGGCAAAATAGTCGTAGCCGTTGTCGGGGAAGCCTTGCATCTTTGCACAATCCACCCAATAGGTATAAAACGTCTCATCTCTGTTGTCCTTAATCGATTTGGTGATTGACGTTACAAGCGACTCATCATCCTTGATGATGGACTCTATCTTTTCTTTATGCTTGCTGGGGAGATTGTACTGTAAGGTGGTGAAGAAGACATCGGTGATATTAAAAACATATTCAGCAAACGTAGGAACCGGCGTGCCCTCCTTCTCAAAACGCTCGCAGACTTTCAGGAAGAGTCCTTCTTCACCATTCTCCAATGCAGTACGCATACCCTTTTTCATCATCTCGCGCAGTTCCTCGGTACCCGCCTCGTTAAAGAGATATTCGCCAAAACGCTTGTCTGTGAGACTGACTTCGAAAGGTGAGCAGAAGGCAGCGGCCAGGTCCATATCGTCCGGATAATAGTAGGCATAATCCATGGAGGTCTCACCGTTCTTGCTGGTACCAGCGCTCATCCACTTGCCCTTGAAGATGGGCTTCAGCGCCTGATAGACGGCGTGAAGGTCGGCCGATGCCTGGGCACTCGTTTCATACTCCCACTTACCTTTGTCCTGGTTGAATGACTCGCCGAAGTTACGATGCTCCACGTGTACCATATTGGCATTCAAGTTAATACCGAGATCTTCTATATCATTGAAACGAAACCATTTATAACCCTCGGTCACCATGATGGTAGGACAATCATAGCCTCGGAACAGGATGAACACCCTCTGCTTGAACTTGTCGCCGTCGGGCTGATCGTGGTTCACAGGCTGGCTAATGAACATACGGTATTGCGACTGGTAATCCAGTTCGCCCTTCGCCTTTCTCTCCATTGCCGCCGTATCGGGATTCTCCTTGATGTCAAAGAAGAGGCCATTGGCAGCAAGTGTCTCCTCGAGTGAGACGACAGCCACAGGGACGGGATTGTCAATGTATTCGGTACACGACACGATGCTCAGGGTCATGACCAGAAGCATCCAAAATTTCAAAGTCTTCTTCATTGCTATGTATTTAATACATCAGTTGCAAAATTACAAAAAAAATCTGAATCCACCAAGAAAAATGCGCTTTAAAATATTGCAGATCTTAATAAATAATCAATCCGAAGAACGAATGCAGCTGTGTTTGATGCAGCCGCGGCAAAAACTTACAACTTACATCTTACATAAAGGTGTCTGTAGAGCATCAATCAGGGAGGGGAATGATAGATAATTCATTATTATATAATATTAACGTGAGTTCGACGAATTCAGAACAGTGTTAATTGGGATAGAAATGCTTCAGGCAACGGTAGCCGGAACCATGAAACAGGATCAGGATTACCATCACTTCTGCCTTGGAAAGCGTCCCGTCACGGTGGTATTTCCGCTTTTTAGCCTCCTTCAGAGTATATTTTTCCATCATTGCATCAAAAAAACGGCAAAGTGGCTTAGTATCAACCCCCGCTTGCGACAGCTCGCATCCCTCACGCGTCGCACCTTCTCCCCGGCAGAATTCGCTCAGATCTACGCCGAGTTGGGTTAACCGTAGCCCTGCAGACCCATCTGCCTGCGCCGCGCCCTAGACACATTCAACAGCAGGCTCCTGTCGTTCAGCAGGAGCCTGCTATTTTTAACAGGAGCCTTCCTGCGAAGAATAAGAGGCTGCTATTGACACCCCTTTCAGTAAAAGGAGTCAACCTAATCCGGCTGCAATAGTTCACGTCTCCGTAACGTAACAAAATAACAAAACCGAAAAATCAAAAATAGGAATTTACATACATAATTATATATATTATATATTATATTATAATATATAATATATATAATTCTAGTTATAGCTTATTCAAATTGAAAAATCCAATTTGTTATTTTGTTACGTTACGTTTTTCTAGAAACATTACTGTTTCTTGTACTGATTTCGTTTACTTTTTCACCTGAACTGTTTGTCTTATTTTCTGACTATGTTGTCCCTTTTCCCGGGATAGTGGACTTCATACGGCCATTCTGCGCCGGGACTAAATCTTATAGCATAAAAAAAGGCATTGTTTTGGCTATTTCAAAACAAATTGCTATCTTTGCAACCTAAACCCTTATAAGAAATGAAATTTATATATTATTGGATAATTGCAGCTGTCCTTCTCACATTCTCAAATGAAACCTATGCGCAGAGCCGCCGAGAGCAGGTGAGAGCGAAGATCGACAGTGCGCTCACGGACAGATATTATAAGACACCCTACGACACGAACTATGTCGTAAGGCCCGAAGGGCGACTGACGCTGAAGATGAGGCTGAACCAGTCGGGCGACGACTTCCACGTGAAAGGTGACAAAGACGGCATCAGTTCCAAGGCCGACCTGAGCACGAGTCACAAGACCACCGTGAGCATTGCAGCCTCGTATCGGGGACTCTCGGCAGCCTTTGCCATCAACCCTGCCAAGATGAAAGGTGCCTACAAGGACTATGAGTTCAATCTTGTCTACTATAGCAGCCGTCTGAGTCTGGATGCCAGCTACCATCGCTCCACGACGCTGTCAGGCGATATAGAAAGAGGAGATTACAGCGGACATTTGGGGAAGGAAGGCGTCAAGTTGAAGATGGCCAACCTCGCCGGCTACTACGTCTTCAACCACCGTCGCTTCTCCTATCCTGCTGCCTTCACCCAGAGCTACATCCAGCGTCGTTCGGCTGGCTCATGGCTCGCAGGCATCAGTTATCAGGGCGGCAGCATTGAGACCACCGACGAACTCAAAGAGCGGACTCCCAATGCTCCCGATGTCAAAATCCACATCGGACTCCTCGGCATCGGCGGCGGCTATGGCTACAACTGGGTGCTCGGCAAGAAATGGCTGCTCCACTTCTCCATGCTACCCACCTTCGTCATCTACGATCACAACTACATGACCGTGAATGACGAGCGCAAGGATGCCAAACACTTTAATTTCAGTATGATCTTCAACGAACGGGTCGCAGTCGTCTACAATTTCTCACCCCGATACTTCGCTGGAGCCACGCTTACGATGAGCAATTCCTTCTTCAACAATGACGTGACAGTCAACCAGAACAAATGGCGCGCCCGTGCCTTTGTCGGGGTGAGGCTATAAAAACCAAAGTATTCCGGGCATGACACGATACTACTGATGATGATCGCGGTATTGTTTTGCAGTCATGCCGGTGACGCGCTTGAAATAGCGGTAGAAGGACGTGGGTTCACTGAAGCCGAGCATATAGGCTGTTTCCTGAAGTGTCTGTGTGGCGCGGGCCTCGATAAGACGCTTGGCCTGTGCCGTCACATATTGCTCTATCCATTCAACTGGTGAGAGGCCGTTGGTGGCCGTTCGGATGACTTTGCTGAGATGCTTGGGGGTGAGGTTCAGCAAACCGGCATAGTATTTGACCTCCCGCGACTCCCGGTAGTGTTTTACTACCAGGTTGCAGAAGCGGTTGAAGATGTCTGTCTGGCGGTTCTCTTCCCATTGCCGGTCCTGATCGTGACGGTAGTAATTGATGAACTCATAGCCCACGGCGAGTTGCGCCAACAGGGTCTGATAGCGGTGGGGCAGCTGCTTGTCGGTATAGTTGGCGATGATGGCGAGCTGGTCTACAATGGCAAGCAGGTGCGCGGCCTGTTCGTCGGTCAGCGTACAGACGGGAGCGTTGTTGAATTTCTCGTGGTCATGGCTGAAGGTGTTGAAACGGAGGTCATCGAGCATCTTCGGCGATATGAACAACAGGGCATAGGTGAAGTCGTCGGAGCAATCCATCGGGTGCATGATATGGCCAGGAAGAATGATGGTCAGGTCGTTTTTGTGATGGGTGATGACGCGCCTGTCGTACATGGCTCGTGCGCTGCCGCTCAGAATGAGGGTCAGGATGATGTGCGGGAATACAAAATCTTCGTTGTAGCCGAAGAAGCGATGCATCTCACGCACAATCAGAATGTCTGTTTGCTCAACTGCAACGGGCGGTAACAGAGTTTCGTTAGAAGTAGGCATCGTCATAGAATTAATCTGTTGGTATGCACAGAAGCATCATTTGCCTGCAAAATTACTGCTTTTTTGTGATTATGCAAAGAAAAAGCGACTTTTTGCCATAAAATATACCTAAATTGTTAGTGAGCGGATGTGCATAATATAGTACTTTTGTACCCAAGAAGGAAAATAATGTCTATACTAAACTAAAATTTATGAAAAAGAAATTACTCTTTTCCATGTTGCTCCTGTTTGTGGGGGTCAGCATGCAGGCTCAGTCTATCGCTACCGAGCAGATGGACGAGCGTTTCAATGATGGAACCAAGTTACCCTACGGCTGGTTTGCCGAAGGTTGGGAAGTGAAGGATGGCGTTGCCCAGAAAAAGGCTTCATCAGGTTTCGACATGACGAGTCTGATGGGTGGCGGCGGCAGCAGCGGTTTCGAGTATCTGATGACGCCTCCCTTGCAAGTCCAGGCAGGTGAAAGCCTGATATTCTCTGCCAAGAAGGCAAAGGCCAGCGGCATGGGTGCTATGATGGGCGGTAGCAGCGACTCCACCTTTGTTGTGGAACAGGCCGTCTATGGCGAGCATCTGTGGCTGAAAGTGGCCGATTTCACCACCGAGATGGATTCTATCTACAAGACATTTTCCATATCAGTAGCCGAACCAGGTGAATACCGCTTCCGTTTCAGGGCAGGCGGTGATGTCAATATCGACAGCGTGGCTGGCTTCCACATCGACAATGAGGCACCCGACATCCTGGTGATTCGTGACTCGACGAAAGCTATTACCTATCTTGACCTTGGACTGTGTAATGCCGACACCACGACTGTGTTCAATGTCATTAATACCGCAACAGGTACACTCAGGACCAGCGCAGAATCGACGAATGAATCGATCTTCACCGTAAGCGCGAATGAAGTGACTGTGGCAGCAGGCGACACTGTTGCGGTCTCTGCGACATTTAAGTTCAGCGGCGGCACAATCGGCCGCAATGATGCTTTCGTCAATTTCGATCCTACCGATGAGCGTGTCTCAGGCAGAAGCATCAACATGGTGGCTATCATTTCCGATCCGGAGGCATGGGCCGAGGATTTCAATACCAATCTTATGCCGGAGGGCTGGTTTACCGAAGGCTGGGGATTCCGCGAGAATGTCGCGACTATTGACCAACCGTCCGACGGCATGGGCGGCATGTTCGGAGGTGGTGGAGATTCATTCTATCTGATGACGCCAGTACTGAAAGTCAGTGATCCGTATGAGGCCCTCCTGTTCTCCGTCAAGAACGCCGGGGGCGGCGGCATGGGTGCGATGTTTGGTGGCGGAGGTCCTTCACTTACCATAGAGAAATCCGTCTATGGCAGCAACAAATGGGAGTTGGTGACTACCATCTCGGAGGAACTCGACTCTGTCTACAAGACCCTTTGGGTATCGAATTTCGAGCCCGGCGACTACCGTTTCCGCTTCGTGGCATCCGACAGCATCGTGATCGACTCCGTGGCAGGCTTCCGTCTCAACAACACGGCTCCCGACCTCTATGTAACTCAAGACGATAAAGTGGTGCAGAGCCTCGTTTACGGCATGCCTCAGGCTAATCTCACCAAATCCTTCAAGGTGACGAATACGGCTTCTGGCGTACTCCAAGTGAATGTCTCTTCCTCGAACGCATCGGCATTTTCTATCAGCTCCAGCAGCTTGTCTGTTCCTGCAGGCAGCTCCGTACTGGTGGACGTAGTATACAATAATGACGCGGCCATGACGGGAACCAACAACGCGATCATTATGTTTACACCTACCGACGAACACCTGTTGCCGCAGGCAGTCGGTGTCGAGGCTTATAAGACCTACGCCGAGGCATGGTCGGAAGACTTCGAGCCCCTTTTCGTTGTGGAAGACGAGTCGATTCCCCTTGATCTGCCAGAATGGAAGACCACTGGCTGGACCATATCCAAGCCTGACGATGGTGGTGGTATGATGGCCATGATGGGCATGGGCGGCGGAAAAGAGAAGACCTGGATGGCTACCACCTCCTCTTATGACTACGAACTGATTACCCCGTCGCTTCAAGCCCAGCAGGGTGATGTGATGCAGTTCCTGGCCGAAATGGGCGGTGGCGGCATGATGGATATGATGTCCATGTTTGGTATGGGTGGCGGTGGCAGTGGTCTGCTTAACGTTTTCTATAGCAGGGATGAAGGTAAGACCTGGACCTATTACGACACCTATACACAGACAGGTATCGTCTACTTCAAGGCACCTTACACAGGTATCTATAACTTGAAGTTTATGGGTCAGTCGGTATCGCTCGACAACTTCCTGGGCTTCCGCCGTCCTCTGATAGACGTGGAACTCAGCGATGCCGTTGACAACCAACCCACGCTCGATGAGAACTGCGACAAGCAGATCAATGTCAAGTACGATCGTGTGCTCTCGGCTAAGGACAATGGCGACGGCACATGGACACCGCAGGCTTATACCGTCTGTCTGCCCTATACGTTTGACCTGAGTAACTATGATGAACCCGGCAAGGTGAAGATCTACCAAATGACGTATATCGACAACTACTACCATCAGTTCATCTTCGCTGAGGCAGGCAATGTCCTGGAGGCAGGTGTACCCTATCTTGCCGTGGTGCTCCGCGACAACCTCTCGCTCAATGCCTATGACGTGCAGATGATCAAAGAACCCAAAGTCAACGAAGATGGCACGCCCTTTGTCGACGATTATGAGGAGCTGATGCTCAACAATAATTCTGTTCATGCAGGTAGCTGGTGGGGTACGTTCACCGGCAATGCAACTGACGATGAGAATGCCGACAAGATGTTCAGCATGACCGACGACGGCTCATGGATCAGATTGTCGAAGGCGGAAGCTGCCTTGCCGCCTTTCCGTGGCTATTTCTATTCCAACAGCGTTGTGGACGATGAGTTCAAGACTAATTCCGCCCGCACAAAGAGTGCTGCCGGAGATGACATCACCTTCCAGACGATGTTCTACCATCAGGGCGATGATGAAGTCAGCGATATGCCCGACCTGATGTTTGTTGGCGACATACGGGCTTCCAATGTTGGGCCAACGGCCATCACGCACTCTATACAAACCATCGACACCGACGGTACTCACCGCTACTATGACCTGAAGGGACAACTGCTGAAGAGTAAGCCCCAGAAGGGTATCTACATCGAGAATGGAATCAAACACGTCAGAAAATGAAACAGGTTAGTAAATGGATAGTGGCAGCCACACTATTTTGTGGTCTGTTTACGCTGACGTCATGTTGGGAAGAAACTGACAACCCTGTTATCGATGGCGATGGCAGTGGCAGTGGCGATGACGGCAGCGAATATGTCATTCAAAACCGTGATATCATCCTCTCTCACATAAAGAGCGATGCCGGGGTTTTGGCAGACAATATGAATCCCGAGATGTTCTATCTGACGAAGGAGGTCTATTCCCAACTGATGGCACTGATGGTCAAGGATCGCAATTATATGAAAAATATGAAGCAGATCCTCGCCATCATGGCCGCTAATAACGCACTGAAGAACATCAAGCTTGTACCGAAAGACAGTGAGCTGGCAAAGATGGGATATCTGATGTATATTCCTGTAGACATTCAGACCTTCGGTGTACAAGTGGTCTTTGACGAAAATGGCAGCAGCCGACTGTTCCCCTGCGAAGGCTTGGAGTTTATCTTCCCGGCCACAGTTGAAGGGTTGGGCACAACACTCTATAAGGTTGCTTTCAAGGCTGGCAGCAACTGGAAGGAAACGATTGCCCCTGCCCAGTTGAAGAACCTCAAAGGCCTGGCTTGTGTCTATCGCTTTCCCGAAACGTTGACTATGACATTGAGCGGACTGTTTGATAATAATGTGCTGACGTTGAGCAAGACCAGCTTCGACATCGGCGAGACACAGATTTCCGGTCAGGCCAGCACCTCGCTGAAGGGGAATGGCTATGGATTGCCTGACGTGGAGAGTACCCTTGACTTCAAGTTCTGCACCGAACAGGCAGGAAAGATGAAAATCGATTGCAGTTATGTGAACAACGGCCTAAATGTCATGACCTTGGGAGCAATGCTGACGTTACCCGAGAGCGACAAACTCACCGAACTGCTCTCCAATATAGATCTCGACGGTATCTCCATTGATGATTTTAACATGCTGATTCTCGATGATCTGAATCTGTATGGTTCCATCCGCAATGGCGATGTGCAGGGCTACCTGATTAGCCAGGAAGCCTTCTATCCCTTGGAATTCAGGATGAAGGCAGAATGGGGAAGTTACGAAAATCAGGTCATGCCGGCCATTTGGTCATTCGAGCATTTGGCCTTTGTTCCACTTAGTGAGCTGATGGGAAAGACTGATATGGATAATGTAATGAAAGTCATCGGTTCAGTCATGCCTTCCATGAGTAACAATACGTTGACAAGTGTACAAATGTTCTCGCGGATCATGCAGATGCTGCCTTTGAATAGCGCTGAATGGGGCCTGTGATGCATAACGGTTATCTACACTATGGCCATCTCGTCTTGGCCATAGTGTTTTTGATAGCAATGCCGCAAGTCTCTGCCCAGAACATCTTTCAGCGCGCTGACAGCATCCTGACGCAGAACTATCGTAAGGGCGACATAGACACGGCCTACATCACGCGGCCTGCGACGAAGTGGACTGTCATGGCGCGAATGAATGTGTCGGGAGCGAAGATTGAGGCTGAGGGAATCGACCGCTCGGCTATGTCGCCAGGCTCGTCAGAGAACGGCAGGCACTTCAAGTCCGAGATGGAAGCCAACAGGAAGGCGACACTCAGTATGGGTGTCAGCTACCTCGGCCTATCGCTCAGTGGGGCACTCAATCCCGCCAAACTGATGGGCAAGTACCGCGACTTCGAACTTAACTTCAACAGCTACGGCCGGCGTTTCGGCTTTGACGTCGTCTACCAAAATGCCAAGAACTTCACGGGCTGGCACAAGCACGAAGGCATGGAACGCATAGAACTGCCCGATGGTATGCTGTCGGTGAAGACGTTGAATCTGAATGCCTTCTACGTCTTCAACAGCCGCCGTTTCTCCTATCCTGCCGCCTTCTCGCAGAGCTACATCCAGAGGCGCTCTGCCGGTAGCTTCCTTCTGGCAGCGTCGGGTATGAGTCAGCATGCCGCCCTCGACTGGAATCAGGAGATGAAGCTGAAGATGACGAATATTGGTCTCGGTGCGGGCTATGGCTACAATTACGTGCCAGGCAAGGGCTGGCTGCTGCATATATCTGCCCTGCCCACGTTCATCGTCTACAGCAACACATCAATGACTTTCGGTGACACCCGCGTACCCCTTCACTACCACTTCCCCGAGGTCATCATCACGGGGCGCGGTGCCGTCGTTCGCCAGTGGGGCAACAAATTCCTTGGTATGTCGATGGTTTTCAATTTCACCAACATCGGCCACAAGGAGAACCTTGCCCTGCACAACATCAAATGGCGCATCCGCACATTCTTCGGCCTGCGACTGGGTAAGAGATAATAATTTTAATGCTTATTCTTTTGCTCTCTTTCCATATTTCTCGACGATGAATTGCCAAACGGCATCCTTGTCGTCAAGGTTTACCTCGATGTCGGGCTGCATACAAGTATCATCCACAGTAGCAGCATCAGGGCGGGCAAAGTATTTGCAGGAGATGCTGCCCAAAACGTCTGTATTTGGCAACCTGTATGGGAGGACTTCGCCGTAGTGAGAGGGCGAGAAGGTAGAAGTAGTGCCGATGATAGTGCCAACATGATGGTCACGGGCATTGGTCAGCAGCATGCCTGCGCTGCTGTATGTCCTCTTGCCCATGACAAACACCACCTGCCCCTCGAAGAGCTTTGGCTGTTGGAAGTCTGCAGGAATCTTGGGAGCGGGCATCTGATAGAGTTCGTCCACATGTCCGTCGCCTTCCCAACTCTTCTTGACTTCTGCAATTCTGGGATTATACATAGCCATGAGGTCAGAGAAACGGAGATAGGTAGTGAAAAACTTCATCTTGTTCAAGGGGTACAGGTGAAGGAACAACTCATCGCACAGATGACTGCTACCTCCGTTGTTGTACTGCACGTCCACCACCAGCGTCTTGATGCCTTCCTCGTCCATCTTGGCAAACATATCATTGAGGAACGATGCAAACGGATAATCCTGCGCATTGGCACATTTATTAAACTGCAAGTAGCAGATGCTCTTGTCCGTGAAGAGCTGATAGTCGTAGTTAGATGCGTGAGGACGCATGATGTGTTCACGGTCGATGGCTCCTGTCTCGACGGCCTGCTGATCTGCGTTTCGAGGCTTCTTCATTTCTTGGATGCGTTTCATTGTCGAGATGTCCGTGTGCTTGTCGTGCAGAGGCCCCAGCACCTCGATAAGGGCATCGGCAAAATCTTCGTCTGTCTCAATAGTCTTGCACTTCTCTATAAGTGCCGGCTTCTTAGCAAACCACTCTGCGCGCCGTTCTGCCTTAATATAATAAGGATGGGTATTGGCCACCATATCCATGAAGATTATGGCATCCTTCTGATACTTGTTGCCTGCCTGATAATCAGCAGCTGTCTGATAGGCCGAATCATTCAGGGTCTTGTACATGCTCAGATTCTGAGCCTGTGTTGCCTGGCATCCTGCAAAGAAGAGTAGCAGTGTGAAAATTTTATTCTTCATCGTTTATAAATTCACAATTTTTATGTGCAAAGATAGTGATAATTGCGGAATAATCGCTATTTTTGCACCAAGTTTTATAATTTTATATCAAATAACCATAATAAACCAGACTTATAAGGCTAGTAATTACTACCATTCTAACAAGTTCGGTTCACCAAAATAATCCCCCGAAGGGCTAGGGCACGCTCTTGTCGTCCATCTTCAGGTCGGCAGGCATATAGGTGCCGCCGCTGAGCAAACCGTAGTAGCTGAAGACGGCGGGACGGGCAAGGGTGATGGCCTTGGTCTAAATTTAACAAAAGTTGATTTTCGTCACGACTCGACCTATCATGCAAGCATATCGGACAAACAGAAAAAGGAGAGGCACTAAAATGATTAGTAAAGCCCTGGCAGCCATTCTGCGCCAAGGCTTAATCTTATAGCATAAAAAAGATGCCGCTACTCTCGCGAGCAGCAGCATCAAAAAAGCCTATGTTTAACTAAAAATCCTTTTCTCTAAAAGAAATTTTCAGCTCACAAGAGCTAAAAATTTGAAAGTTTAAAAGGGAGCTTCACAG
>Ga0265298_10008201_pt1 | contig 12577 bp, 23 predicted proteins | sample AusTroGonzalo_MG_3_FD_193486 | JGI IMG/M metagenome (GOLD analysis project Ga0265298, IMG submission 193486) | Bovine rumen microbial communities from tropical cattle in Woodstock, Queensland, Australia - Gonzalo_01 | ecosystem: Host-associated > Mammals > Digestive system > Stomach > Rumen ... | reverse complement strand
GCCGCAAAAGAAGCGCGTGAAAACCATCCTGACGAAGCATTTATGGGCAACATTGCTGGTGTGCTGACACCTGGCGGGGCTTTTTCAAGTTTATACAAAGGCGTGACGGTAGGCGCAAAAACAATTGGTATCGCACCAATGGCGCATGCGGCTAAGGGTGCTGTGATGCAAAAGGTTGGCGAAAACCTGTTAGGCAAAGCACTTGGTGTTGGCGCTGACGTGGTTGCGACAGCCGTAGGAACACAGGCATTATTTACAGCCGAAGAAACAGCCCGCAAGGTTGCTGAAACTGAAAGTTTTGCCGCTGGCGATAAAGCATTAGAAGATTTTGGCGAAGGTGCCGCGTTGAACGCTGGTATTGACACCGCATTTCGTGTTGCTGGTGGTGTTGTAGGTAGAGTTGGTGGCCCAATCGCAAAAAAGATTGGCGAATACACCAATAAAACCAAAGCCGCTGTTGGTGCCATGGGAGGCGAAGAAAATGTTATTCGTAGCCAACAAGCCGCAAAAGCGGTTATAAACGCTGGCGGAACAAAAGAACAGGCATCAGCCGCGTTCTTTGCTACAATGGTTGAAAATATGCCGTTAGAAGCGCGTAAAAAGTTTGAAAAAACGTTGTTGAACAACGAAGAGTTTAGACACTTTATGCAACAACAAATGGCGGGTTCTAAGGGTGTTGTGACAGATTCTATAAACGCTTTAACCAAACCCGAATACGGCAAGGCATCAAGTGCTATTTTGGAAAGTTTGTGGGGTTCTGCCGAAAACAAATTGGGCAGTAGCGAAATTGACTTTACAAAGAAAGGTTTAGAACGCTTGCTTGGTTTAGATAACGAACAGGCGGTTTTGAACGCGCGTAAGCAAGGGTTGGCGCGCGCAGAAAAGAAAGTCATGAACGACCCGCGTTTAGCAGATGAGGTTCGTTATACTTTTGACGAATTGCGCGATGATTTGATAACCAATGGTTCTCGTGATTTAGAACGTGCGGCAAACTTGGTTGAACAAGGCACATTGAAATCGTTTGAGGGTTCTATTGAACAATCCGAAGCACTTGCTCGCGCTCAGGAACGCATTGCGGAAGCGACACAGAAAGCAATGGATGCTGGCAGACAATTCACAAAAGCCGAAGCAGACGATATTATGGTCGCCGAATTGCGTAATGGTGCTAAAAAGCATTTCAAGAACATTATGGCCGAAGGAACAGATTCTGTAATGGACATCAACGATATTAAAGAGTTCTTTAAGGCAGTTGATGAGAGCGCTGTAAAAGCAGGTCAGGCAGAAGCGTTTGGTGCGTTCAACGAAGGTGTGAATACTCAAATCTTAGACCGCTTAGACGAAACATTGTATAAAGCCAATCAGGCACAGCGTTTCGGCAAAAAATTAGGCGACATGCACGATTTTGGGCGTAAATATACACCTGACCGCTTTAATGAATTAGAATCAACATTGAATAATGGTGTGTCTGCCGAAGAAAAGGCAACGAAATTAGCCGCGTTCAAAATGGGCTTCTTAGACCATGTGACCGAGGTTGCTGTTGCTGGCGACACCAAGGCATTTGAACAAGCGCGTGTTATGATGACACAGGGCAAATTAGCACCATATTTCTCAAAAGAAGAAATCGGCGCATATATGGAAATCATCAAACCAAAAGTAGAAGCGGCGCGCAACATTGAAAGAATAATGAAGGTTGCTGGCGCAGATACTGCGGCTGAATCAGGTATGTTAGCACCAGGTGTTCGTGTTGGGGCTTCGTTGGTCACACACGCTTGGAACGTGATGATGAACGCTCTTGTCACGATTGCAACGCGTATGAGCCCATACGGAAGCAAAGTTGCCAAGGAAATACAGAATATGGCGACCAATCCTGATGCCAAGGCGTTTAATAGGTTGATTAGAAAAACAACAGATTTGGCTGACAAACAGCAATTAAACAAAATGATAATAATGGCGGTTCAAGCCGCATCGCAGGAGGCACAAAATGAGTAGAGTAATATGCCCTGACCCACGTTGGTCTGCAATCAACCCTGATGGCACACCTTGCGCTGGTGCTCAGTTATTCGTATATGATGCAGGAACAGATGTATTGACCACCCTGACTAATCCTGACGGTGGTGCTGTTCTGCCAAATCCATTGACAGCAGATGAACGCGGGTATTTTCCAGTATTTACTGTCAATAACGGAACAACATACAAAATAAAAATAACCGCACCTAGTGGCGCGGTCATATCGCAAATCAACTCACTTGCGGTTTAGAATAAATCAAATCAACCCCCAGCAGATGCAGGCCAAAAAACTTTCGGTCTGCATCAAGGGCTATTCTCAACAAAGCCCCATGGTCTAAAAAATCCAACAGCATACAATGGAAGCCATTGGCATCTAAGGCCACATTAAAGATTACAAAGTTCATTTCTTTTCCTCTTTGAGAGCGCCAATTGACTTTTTTACCTGTTCAATCGTTTCTTTGTAATGGTCTTTGAACTCGTCTTTCGGCACAACGTATTCTTCAAGTGCGACAAGCAGTATTTCCAACAACTTGACTGACAGTTGTAATTTCTTTGTTTGCTTTACGCACTCTTCCATTAGTTCGTGGTTCATTTTAGAACTCCATTGTTAAAGTTTGTGTATCTTTCTTTGAACGACTATTCCTGACCCTTGTTTCTTTCGTTTTTTTGACCGTAGGAAGCGGTTTTTCTTCAACAGGTTCAGTTGAAGGGTTTTCATCAAAAAATCGCTGTGCGGCCAAAAAAGCATCGTCAATTGACGATACATTGACATAAGTTGGGTCGCCAGGTTCTTTCAGCATGATTAAAATGTTGCTGTTTCCTTGTTCGTATGTGACACCTTGGTCAATCTTGTTGATATAACTAGGGCCATCGTCAGGAATAAAGCCACATCTAACCAGCGCATCAAGAATAACCTTTGCGCCAAAGCCAGTCACGTTATCTATGTCGCGCCTTTTATTCGGCTCGGTATAGTATATTTCCGCTTGCACAGGCCATTTTAATTCCCTGACAGGCGTAAGATATGTCATGACTGACTTTACTGCGTTCTTTTTCATCTGAGCGCCGTTCAAAGGATGCTTTCTACAAGCCGCCTGATATTCGTTTAGCCCAGGCAGGCGTAAAGGCACCTCAAACATAAGCATTACAGACCTCTTTTTTCTTTTTCGTCTTTGTAGTCCATATAGATTGCGTAGCATAAGCAAGCACCTATGACCAACGCCCATACACAACTTGAAATACTAAATGTCATTACCATCTTTTATCTCCTTTTCTAACTCCTGAGGGTCGCCTGTGACAATCACAAACGGCATAGATTGAATACCGACAGCGCGCGCAAATGCTAATAAGGTGTCTTGTGGAACTTCAACGCTCTTGGTGTTTTTACATTGGTCTTTGAGCATAGCGCATTTGCTACACCCTGGCATAGATACAATTATTTTTTGCATTTGCCGTCTCCCTTGTATTTTTTATCTTCTTCTTGGCTTTTACGATAAGACAAGTTTTCATCGTATATTTCTTTTAATTCGTTGGCAAAACCAGTGCCAAAACCGCGAATATCGCTCATCGCGCTACGTAAAGCATCAGCGAGTTCGTGGGTTATTATATGCTGGCTTTCCAGGGCAATCAACATACCCCCAAATTTGCCGACATACCACTCCATCATTGACTTTCTGCAATCCAATTTATTTAATTTATCTTCTATTTCGTGTATTTTGTCCATTATAATTCTCCTAATTGTTCAAATTCTTCTTTTAATCTGCTGATTTTTTCTTCTGTGTCGCGGAAGACATCTGCAACACGAGGTTCAACCAAAGGTATTTTTGCTCTGTCAATCGCATTTAAGGCATCTATCAAAATATCACACTTGCGTTCAAAATACTTGTTTATACCCCTGTCGGTAAAACCTTGCATTTGTTTTTTTAGTTTGATATTTTCAATTTTCAGGTCAGACAGATAATCAAATAATTCTTTGTCCATCTTAGTCCTCCACACCTTTTACGTGATGATAATTGCCGTTGCCCATGTATTCCCATTTGCGAGCGCGGTTCTTAGCCATTTTTTTAGCGATTTCTTCTTTCCAGCGCAGAAAACTAAAATTAAAATGTTCTCTAAGTGCGCAAACATCGGTCATGCAAGCGGCACCACGTGGAACATTGAAGCGCATAATTGCACACGCAACAATGAACATATCTACCAATTCTTTCAGTTTTTCGGTAGGGTCTATTGCGTCATCAAATTCTTTGCGTTCTTCTTCCCATTTTTCTAACTGCCCCGCACAAGTCGCCTTAGGAAAAGTGTCTTTGTGCCACTGTATAATCGTAGCAACATCTTCTTCCTTAGGAATTAGGGCTTTGCCCGCAAACTCTTCCATAACGTTTATTCCTGCTTCCCATTTTGAAACTGGGTTTTCTGTAATGTATTTTTTGAGCCGATTGACCTCGTTTATAACGGTTATCATTTTGCACCATAAAGTTCTAACGATGCGGGCATCAAAAACAACAACATCTTCTTTTTTTCTGTCTGCACTTTTTACAGCACGCAAACTGGTTAAAGGTTCCAAAAGTGACAACTGTATTATCGGTGTTTCCACTTTTTCTTTATCGGTCATTTTTTACTCCTTTATTTTGCATTTATTTTCTTTGGCTTCTACGAACAAAAATACACCCTCTGCTCGTCTTATTTCGCCCTGCCACAAGTAAATGATGATGTCGTAAGACCTTCCCCATTTACCATGTGGAATAACTTTTACCCCTGTGTGCCAATTTGACGTATCGCAACATTGGCTGAGGTAATTTACCGAAGCCCTAGCCGTAAAGAAATTACGGCTTTTGGTTTCGGGGTAATAGTTGTTCAGCGAATCAAGTGCTTTGCGGTCAAGATAGTCAAAAATATAACCGCCCGACACAAAGCCATATTTATTTCTTTCTTCCATTTTTCTCAACTCTCTTGATTATCAGTTTTTGTATTTCATAGATACCCCAATCGCACCAAATGCAGTTGATAATGTCTGTCAGCACCATTGAAAAACCAATAATATCGGCTATCGCTACATGTCCTAAGATACCAAAGCAAGACAGTATAATACCGAACCAAAACAACGGTGCTGTTCTGCTTCTGCGCTGGCGCAATTGCATGATTACTTTTTCAAGTTGTGATGATGATAATTTTGTCCAATGTTTCTTTTTAGTCATTTGTTCCTCCTAGAATCTGTATGTTAAACGTGTGCAATCACGATATTCTCGTGTTGCCGCATAAACAATCATTGCTACACCCAAACCAATCATCATCATAGGCACCGCTGGACTATCATGATGTTCGTGTATAACAATAACCTTTTGACGTGGCGGATGCGCTCGTGAGACCGCATAAGCCGATGGCGAGATAGCAAAGATAAACAAAAAAATTGCACATATTTTGCCAAAATCGCCAAAAAAGCGTGATTTTTTCACTTTTGCCTCCATAATTAGTTCAATTTTTGCAATTTTGTTTCTTTTCCGTCTTCCATTACCAAGCGTTTTATACTAGAACCGTTTTTACCATTTATGATAAAAATATCATCGTGATTTATTATGGTTCTTATGCGGTCAAAATAACCTGGGTTGCAAATCGTTTCAATCGCATCGTTTGATTTGTAGTGCCACAAGGTAAAGCCGTTGGCATACGCAAGAACAGACAAGTTTTTATTTTCAAAAGCCATTTTATTCTCCTTTGTTTTTGCTTTCTCGTTCAAAATCTGCCATCGTTTCTTTTACGCCTGGGCAGTGGGGGCGTAGTTTATTCAAAGGTGGTAGTATTCGCCTGCCACTAAGAATAAAACAATCTGTTTCGGTGTCGTATTCAACCCCTTTGGGTAATTTACGCAACCAGTTCTTTTTTGGCATCCATTGGATTATCTGCTTCATTTCAGGGCCGTCAGATAAATCAAGTTCGTTGCACTTTCTGCGGATTTCGTTCTCAATTGAGATTCGTTTATTCCACATGACCCATTGTTCAACTTGTCGCCAGTATTTTTCAACATGCTTAGAATACTGTCTATCTGCCTGTGTGACTGTCGGTTTTTTATACACCGCATTAGCACAATCTGCTTCTGTGCGGTAAGGGCCGTATGTGAAGGTATGGTTTGACCAATACCATCCCAACGGTTTTGTAGTGCTATAAACCAAGTTGTAGATACCACCTCTTGCAGGGCTGTATTTGCGTGGTTTTCGTTCATCCCATTTCTCCATGTTGTTCTCCTTTCCCTTTGTCCTTACCCTTTCAGATATTCTTGTGTCTTGTCTTCTCCGTTCATTTGCTTTACCAGGTCATTATATCGTTCGGCTAAATCGCTGTAAGCATCTTTGTAGTATAGCGCATCCATTGTCGCATGTTTGTATTTTTCCCAGGTCTCCGCCAAAACCTTATAGCCGCCCCTAGGATTCTTTTTTTGAGCGTATAAGGTTATGGGCGAAACACCAAGAACTAACGCCGCCTGTCTTACGGTTCCAAAGTTAGATTTGATAAAGTCCGCAAATGCTGTTTGTGTTGTCATTATTTCCTCCTTACTAAGAACCGTTTGCCATCTTCGTCTTGCCAGCCAAGATATTTACGCACCAATAAATCGCGCATAATATCGGCTCTCTGACGTGGAGGCAACGCGTGTGTTAAATTGTTAAAGTCCGCTTGCGATAATTTCTTACCAATTGGCAAACTGCGTAAGACATATTGCACGCTTTCTTCGTAATCAGAGATAGTCAAGGACATCAGTTTGCCCTCAATCTGTCTCAGGTTGCTTTCAACTGCCGCTATCGCCCATGCCATTGACTTTTCTGTTATTACAGGAAAGCCATCAACAAGTTCTGCGGCTGTCAAAGATAACTTTTCCAAGTATTCGTTAGCACGCGAATAAGGGTAGTCCATTAAACCATCGCCAATGTCTAATCTGCGTTGATTTATGCTTGCCTGATGTGCGGCTAACAATTCCTTTGCACCGTTTGTTTTTGGTGCAACCATTACATAAGGCCCAGTCGCTGTTTTCAGATAATTAGACGACAACTGTGTGTCCAACACGCGTTTATCTAATTCTCTGATTGTTTCCAACAATGCGGTTGGGTAGTTTTGTTCTGCATCAACATAATCGGTATTATGCGGTGGCATTTTGTCTTCGCTTTCAAATATCAGCCAACGATTGAAGAATCCGTCAATAAAGTCGTCTTCTGTCAATGCTTTGAACATACGGTCTTTAACAGATTGTCCAAACACCGTCAAACAAGGTTGGTCAATCGTCACAGATGCACGCTTGCTGTTTTGGCTGTATGAACCCGAAATATACACACCATTTGCACGAGAGAACAATTTGGTCAATTCGGCACCGACATTTGCCATATAAGCATTTGCTGTCTTTGCTTTCATTTGGCGCAAATAATGCCCGATTTCGTCAATACACAACAATCCTTTGCCGTTTCGCTGAATCAAAGCATCTATCAACCCTGCATCTGATTTTGGTTCGCCAATCAGCATTGTTGTATAACTTTCGCCTAACTGCATCATAAACCAAGGAACCAAATCACAAACGCGTGATTTTCCCGACCCTGATGCACCAATCGCAACAATGTAATTGTTTGTGCGCGCACCTGTGTCCGTTTTGAACTTTTGAGCATACACACTACTTGCTATTGCGATTGCGCTGGCTACACAAAACATTGGTTGAATTACAGGCGAAGATTTGGACACCCATTGGTAAATGTCGCCCAGTAATCCAGGCGGGTTCAACAATGCGGCCATTTCTTCTTCTGCTTTGATGTCTTTGATGCCTAAGAACGAATTGACAACATCCCAAGATTCTTGTTTTGCCGTATCGTCTTCAAGAAATTGTTCTACCGTTTCCGACCAATCGTTCTTATGTTCAAAACCGCGTTCCATTGCGTAATGGAACAATGTGGCAATCGTGATGTCGCGCACACTTTCAAATGATGAGTATTTTTTGAAGCATGCGCCAACACCATCGTATTTGCCGCCCCGAGCAGACCAACGGTTAAACAGGTCAAAGCCGTTTTCGCCATACTCAGAACGGATTGCTAGCCCTACCTCAACCCACATTTCATAAGATTCATCAGGGTTGATAAACGACAACGCATCTTCTACCTCTGATATTTCTGAATCTCTGCGTGATAATGTTGGTGTGACAGATACTTTTTTGACATCGGGTTTGAATAACAATCTCAACTGCTCAATTTGGTTTTCGCTTATACTTGGTATTTTTTCTTTATCAAGGTTGAGCAAGGTTGCTTTTGTAATCCACTCGTAATTTATACCTGATGGATGAACCGATGGCGGCAATACTGTTTGACGACCCGCCGACAAAATGTCTATACCTGCATCGCCTTTCTTAAATGACTGACTTATTTGTCCATCGTATTTATAGAAAGCCGTATAGCCCTTTTTGCCGCGTTTCTTTACAGGAGAATTAGGTATGATTTTTTCTATCTTGGACAACAAAGTTGTGTCGTCTGTGTCTATATCTACCGCCATCAGCCCTGATGCAGACCCTAAACAAAGACCTATATTATTTTCGTGGCCGTAAAACGATTGAGCAAAATCAGGGGTCATTTGCTTTTCACAAAAAACCGACCAACCCGATAATTTAGGCCCTTTCTGCTTTGGTGCCAAAGGAATAACTGACAAGCCCTTGGCTAAGTATTGTAATGCGTTATCATCCCAAGCAGTGCAAATTGGCTGTTCAAAATCTGCAAAACTGTTCATATATCTCTCCGTTTCCTTTCGCATTTTGTGTGCCCGCTTTCGCGCGGGCAGGCGCTGGCTCTTTCCGCACTCTGAACCAGGAAGAGTGACCAAAGGGGCAAGGATGAACCTTTGATAAATAAGACCCAGGCCCCCATCGCGGAAACTATATTCCCATTGCCTGACGATACATAGCAAGCAATTCGTCTTCTTCGTCTAATTCATCAGGGTCAAGTTTGCGCAATTGCACAATCTTGCGGATGAACTTTGGGTCATAACCACACGATTTTGCTTCTTTGTATATTTCTGATTTGTCGGCATTGGATTGAGCAATGTCTTCTTCTAACCGTTCAACACGCTCTACGAAACTTTTTAATTGTGCGCCGTCAATTGCGCCATGATTTTCCTTCATTTTCAATCCTTTTTCCTTACGAACAAACTAATTATACCACCAATTATTGCGACTGCAATTAAAAAAACAATTACAGCAATAAGTGGCAACCATATTGGCGATAATACCCACCACCAAGACCATGCTATAACTCCACAAAGTTTTAACACGATAAATGCAATAAGCAACGCAGTAAATGCTGTCATGCCTTGTTTCTCCTTTTTTCTAGTCCTCATCTGCCATCCCCCATGCTAAGAAAATGATAATGAGTAAAATAATCCAAAAAATCATTTTTATCTCCTTTCGGTTGTTTGTTGGCGGCATCGCTACATTTGCACTTTTGACACGAGTTCTACGCTCGGTTTGGGGCTAATGGTCGTTTCCAGAAATAAACGATAGAGACAAGTGCTTTTGCGGTTAAAATACTTGAAAAAACACCGATGTAGCGCTCTATCTTGTTGCCGCCTGACAAGATTAAAGGATTGTCTCCTTTCCTTCCCCAATCCTAATCCCAGGACGGAACGCCAGGAGTTGCCGGCGTTTCAGTTGCCGCCGCTGGTTTTGACCCTAATGGCAACGGTTGAGCAACAGATGCCGTTGCTTGCGCTGGTTTAGGTGTAGATGCCGCCACAGAACCATCAACTGGGTCAATTCTTTTGATGTTGGTATATTCAGGATTGTCTTTTTGCTGAACTAATTCCAACATAAACATCTTGCCTTCAAATTCGCTTGGTTGTGGGTCGGCTGAGCAACCGCATACATTTGCCAAGCGTTTGAATTGTGAGCGTGCGATGTCGCCTGCTACCCCATCGGTCAAAGGACGGAAGAACATATTATGCTTCCAACCTTCTTTGAACTCGCCACTATCTGCGGCTAACAAACAAGCAACCTGAATAATCAAACCTTTACCTGCTTCGGCTGGGTTTGTTATTGTGCGGTATTTGCCTGTTGAAGCATCTTTCATACCGATTTCAACAGATTCAATCAGCAATTTATATTTACCTGCTGTCAGGTTTTTTACTGACTGTTGTTCTTCTTGGTTTGCGACATCAAATCCCCATAAATTAGACATATTTTTTTCTCCTTTTTTATTGTTGTTCTTGGTTTGGTTGTTCCTGTGGTGCTTGCGCAGGTTGTGCAGGTGTCACGCAATTCTTTAACGCATCTAAAAACGCTGTCCATGAGAACTCAATTTGCTTTGGTAATGGCAAACGAGAACCTGATATGAACGCAGGGTTAGAAGCATCAACATACATAATGCGTTCGCCTGTGCCTACTGCCACTCCGCGCGAGCCACCGAATCCTGTATCAGATTGCTTGACGATAGTTTTGAAAGTGCAATAACCGATAACATCAACACTATCAACATAAATCTTTAAGGTGTTATCGCCCTGTGTTGTTTTTCCATACAACGATGGTGCGATATATGTGTATTCTGCGCCAGTAGGTGGTTGCATCTTTTTGACCTCTTCATGGCAGATAAAGATGATATTCATTTTCTTTTCTGCCGCAAGGTATTGAAACATTTCCATTACCTTACGCGTTTCGGTCATCAACAACGGGTAGCCACGACCAAACGGAATATCTGCAATATCTTTAATTTGCGGATTATTCTGTTGTGCGACAATCCATTTTTTAATCAAGTTTTCCAACACATCAGCAGAATCAACAACCAATGTCTTAAAATTGTGTTGCGTTGTTGCTAATTCTGTCAGCATTGACTTTACATCTGTGTATTCAGTTGTAAAAGGCAAAGTGTTGGCACCTGGCACATAAGACAAACCATCTTCCAGGTTTAAGAAAATATGATTTGGTATCTGTGCGCCGAAGGTTGATTTACCGACCTTAGCAGGCCCATAAATCATCATCATAAACCCTTTGCTTTGTTGCGCTGGGCCTACCTTAGATAAAAAGTTAGACATGTTCATCCTTTTGTTTTTCTTGGTTCTCTTTTAATTCAAGCGCGGTTTTTTCTAATTCCCCCACCTGAATCATTATTGCCGACACAAGCGCGCTTGCGTAGGCGACAAGCATTTTCAAGGGGAAAGCCCTAGCCAATGCTCGCGGGTTTGTGGCGGCTTTTAGAAACTTTTCTACCGCCTTATTGGTTTCCTTATTCAACTGTGCCTCCCTTAGTTGTTCCTGCACTAAACGATGGTTTAGAATACTTGATTGTGCATAATGGTTGCAACTTTTCCAACCAGTATTTGTTATGGTTGATTTTGAACTCGGTCATCTTTTTAGCATCAACCTCAAACTTGACCCTAAACGGACACTCGGGCGCAGACCAATCCTGTGGTTGGAACAACTTAAACAATTCGTCATTGTCGTATTCTTCCTTACGACCAAATGTAATTTTGATTTGGTCTTTCCACGATTTGAACTCAGGGTCGCCTTCTGTCCAACCGATTTTTTCTAAGATAAGATTTTCAACAAGTAAGCGTGCTTTTTTTGCTTCATCTTCTTTTGCTTTGGCATCAAGCCACGCCTGTTGCAAAGTTTGTAATTCTTCGTTCATTGTTCATCCTTTTTGTTTTTTGGTTCAACCTCACTATATCATAAAAAAACCAAATGTCAAGTGTTTTTTTTAATTTTGTTAAACATTTTTATCTATTTTATGTATAGCCGCAATAACATTGCGATATGACTTGTCTCTTTCTGTTTTAGATTCATATTCTAAATGAACTACATTTCCGTTTGTTAGTTCAAGAATCAAAAACGGTTTTACTTTTATGTCAGGGCGAAATGTGTCAATCCGCGCATCAGACAAATCAACCGCAATGATATGTTGCAACACAAACATCCGTTGCGGGCTTTTGCTTTTAGGAAAGTTTATGGTTATCATTTTATTTCTCCTGTGTTTTCTATTACAAACTCATCGCCATCAAAACAATTCATACTGCGCATAAGTTTTGATTTTGTGTGTTGAATTGCCCAACCGCAATCGGGGTCACTCCACACGACTTTATATTTACCACCACGCGCATTGACAATATCGTTTTCGTAGATAAGATTGCCGTTATGGTCTTTAAGTCCTGTGCATTGTTCAATTTGCAGTGGGTATGTAGAGTTCTCATAACCGCAAACACAACCAAACAACGGGTTTATTTGTGGGTGGTCTAAAAATCTTTTTTCTTTTTCATCCCATATTCTAAACTTAAATCTGTCGTTCATTTTTACATCCTTTTGGTTAAAATGGTATAAAATCTTTTTCAACCCATTGACTACAACCGCCTACGCGATTGACAACCTGAAATGGTATTTCTGCCATTTCACGCGCCGCACAACAAGGCACACCGTTGCGCAAACAGCATTTATCGCAAGTAGAACAATTGCGGTCTGTGATTGGTATGTGCATAATCCAGTTGTGCAGGTCTGCGCTTTTGATAACAACAACATTTTTTTGTTCAAAAGTTAAACCGACACACAATTTTTTGACGGCTTCAATCGCTTCGTCAA
>Ga0265298_10008197_pt1 | contig 12580 bp, 18 predicted proteins | sample AusTroGonzalo_MG_3_FD_193486 | JGI IMG/M metagenome (GOLD analysis project Ga0265298, IMG submission 193486) | Bovine rumen microbial communities from tropical cattle in Woodstock, Queensland, Australia - Gonzalo_01 | ecosystem: Host-associated > Mammals > Digestive system > Stomach > Rumen ... | reverse complement strand
CTGTGGGCCGTCCGTGTTCGGTGGTGGTGGTGTTCCGTCCGTGTTCCGTTTGCAAAGTAAGGGAGAAAAACCAACACACACAACACGAAAAACGCTTGCAAATACTGATTTATTCCCATATCCCGATATAAAAACCAAACGACAAAAACAAGGGAAAACGGGAAAACTTTGCAACCCTCAGAAGCAAATATAAATTTGCATATATATATAAGGTATCAAAAAAAAAGTGAAAAAAAGTTAAAAAAAATTTGGAGATATGGATTTTTTGCCGTACCTTTGTAACAGAAAAAGAAAACAACAGAAAAACACCAAACAAGATGGAACAGTTAAACCACAGAATTTGTATTTATATCCCGTCCACATTTGACGGAAACAAACCCGCAAAGCGTATGCAGAAAAAGGCAACACGCAAAGCCGCTCAGAGACTTTCAACGTATTTCGGTGGAGCGACCACTACGCAGGCCGTAGGATATTGGAACAGTCCCGAAAAGGGATTGATAGCAGAAAAACAAATCCTTGTTTATTCCGCTTGTAATGAGAGCGACAAAGCCAAGTACACCGATGCCGTCACCAACTTTGCAAAGGCCGTTTGTAGATGGATGAAACAGGAAGCCGTAACGGTTGAAATAGATGGTACTTTGCAATTTGTCGAAGCATAAAAGGAGAAAACAAACAACACAAATAAACAACCCTTAAAAAAGCACAGATTATGAAACACGGAAACAACCCCGAAACCGCAACCGCTTTTGTCCACGGCTACGAAATGAACGGCTCAAATTTGTACGCCCGTCAAAATTGCATTTATTCGTATTGCACGATGATTGCAAACAAATGCAAAGGCGTTATTTTGCTCAATAGTTGCGACTATTCCAACACCACCCAACGCCACAAATTGCATATTAGGAGAGCCGCCAACGTCCGCCTGTTTGAAGTCCCCAAGATTTGCGGCATTTGGGGAGGAAGCGAGCCGAGCGAGAAAGACAACCGCACCAATTACGAATATCTTTGCAGACAAGCCGAGGAAGCCGCCAAGAAAGCGAGCAAAGCCCGCACCGACCGCAACCGCATATTTTGGACGGAGGAGGCCCACAGACGCAACAACGAGGCGGCCGACTATGCAACCATTTTCGGCGTTATCTAACAAGGGAGAAACAAACAAACGACAGGAGGCAACAAGATGAAAAACAAAGTTACCGTATTTTGGTGTAAGTCCCGTACAGAAGCCCACGACAAAAGCGACTTATACTACATTTCAAGCCCCACGGCAAGACGCATTGAAGACGATAAGCAAGTAAGAGAAATACGCATTTTTGCAAAGTCAGATACACCGCTTGCAGTGTTTAGGTACTAAAAGGAGAAACAACACACACCAACACGACCCTAAAAAGGCCGTGTTTTTTTGTACGCTCAAATAATTGCAAGAGTTTCACCTGTTACCGTCTTCTATGTGTTGAAAATTACACGGCACACGAAAGACGTGCAAAGGGATTGCAAAAGATAGGCAAATTTTCGCCCTTTGTCCCCATCTTGACAAGGTACGCAGGCACACGGATAAACCAACCGACCAAAGGACACAAGCCCACCGAAACGAGCGACAGACCGCACAGATGGACAAACGCCCATAGAAGCCCAAGGAAGCAGGTTTTTTGCCGTGTTTGCAGGTGGACAGGACAGGCCGACAGGGACGGCAAAGGTGGACGGGAGAAGCGACACGAAGCAAGGACACCCCCCCCCACCACGGGACAAGCGAAGCCCTTGACCCTCCTCAAAATTCGTGACAAAATATCGAAAAAAGATTCCCCTAACCAAGCCAATCTTGGAATTTTGCAGAATTGGTCTCGGAAATCACGGGGAAAACACTTTTGAGCACCAAGGAAATGTTGGAAACGGGGGTAAATGAGCCTGTGTGGAGGCGGATGGAGTGCTTAGATGTGCCGAAGTGTGGCACAATGGAGGGCGATATAGGCGGGCATACCCCTTGTGAGAGGTAGGCGGCTCGTATAAAAGAGGAACAGACCCCTTTTGAGGGCCTGCTCCGAGAAAAAAGGAGATAGAGAGGGATTAGAACAGTATTCCCTGTGTTGCACATTGGTGGGAGGCATCGTATCTTTGATTCTCCCCTTTCGGATAGGGCAAGATGTCGTAGGGCAGTGCTCTGAGCATCTTCCGTTTGGCCCGTTTGTCTCCGAGGAACATAAAGTATCTGTGTTTACGGCTTCGTTCTTTGAGATAGACGTTTTCTTCTCCGTACTTCTCTTTGAGGCGTTCGAGTTTGGATTTGTCGTATTCTCCCTTGTCGCTCCGTCCGACTGAATCCCCGATGGAGGTGTGGTGCATTGATTCCAACCCCTTCACCATATAGTCCTCGAACTTGGAGGATAGCCCTGTGTAGAGCCAATTTGTCGCTTGGTAGATGTAGCCGTGGTGTGATTTCTCCGTGTCGGCATAGGAAACCAAAGGGCAGGGCTGAGGCAGGAACTTGAACGTCTGCGTGACGAAGAAGGAGAGAGCGTTTCTTGGCAATCCTTCATTGACGCAGAGGCGGTTCAGTTCGAGCATCCTGTCATACCATTCCTCCCCGAGACAGGCTTTGAGTGGCGAGGACATAGGGTGTCCGTAGGTGCAGATTCCAACGAGCACGTTGTCTTTGTCGTAGAGGCCGTAGGCGTAGGAGATTGAGGGGATGCGGTGAGCGTAGTGCTTGTATAAGCACCACTCCTTGCAGTCCTCGAACTCTATGGGTCTGACGGTATAAGAATCTGTTATGGACATACTATGCCCTCCAAAAAATTTTCGGGATTTTTTTCGGGGGATATTTCTCCTAAGCCCAATTATCGGGGAAGATGTCATCGGAGAAGTAGCCCATAAGGAATCCCACGATGAAGGTAATGATGAATCCGAGGATTTTTCCCATCACTTGTCGTTGTTTTTGTTCTCCATCATTTTCCCCACGGCACAACCAATCAAGAGCCACGATTCAGCCGTGTGTTGCTCTTGGATGAACAGGAGCGTCTTGCCCTTGAACACCCGAAGGATTTGCGGGTTGTGCGTGTAGCCGTTCGGGGTGTCGGTGAGGATAAGGGCTTGGACGATGAAGGTGCGTTGGTCTCCCTTCCGTCCCGTGCCCATCAGTTCGTACACCCTGTATTTGCAGGGGTCTCCGTTGGTGGTCTTTGTTTTCCATCCCATATACCTACGGGATAGGTGTGGATTCTTAGCCGCCATAGTATTCTTTCTCCTGTTTTTTTGGTTCTACTTGTTCGCTGAGGGCTTGGATTGCGGTGTCAATCGCCTGCCCGACAATGAAGGCATCGGGCTGAGGGGGAGATTCGACCATCGGGCCGTCATACCTACGCCACTCTTGGTATTCACGCAGGACTTCGAGGGCTTGCTTTCTATCCATAGATTGAAATGATTATGCCGAGCACGAATCCGATGAACAGACCGAACAGGAACACGGATGCGATGCCACACCAAAAGTTGTACTCTTTTTCTTCCATATTATCTCTCCTTCAAGTGGATGGCAACCTGCCGTGCGATTTCTTCCTTGTTCTCCCAATCGAACAGGACGGCTTCGGTGAGTTCTTTGAGCATAGGGAGCAGTTCACGCTCCACTTCCTCCCAACCCTTGACATACGCTTGTCGTGCGATTTGTGCCACTCCTCCGCAGAAGGTGGTGTTGTTGGGGTAGATTTCGTTGGCTCTGACTTCCGCTTTCATTCCTCGTCCACCTTGCAATCGTCAGACCCTTCCTTGACATCGAAGCCAAGCATACATTCGCAGGAGTAGTATTCTCCCTCGGGGGCTGAGCCTCCGATGTGTTCCCGTTGGAAGTAACGGCAACCAAGACATTCTCTTTTGACTTTCATCGCTTTTCTCCTTTTTCTGAGTGCAAATATAAGTAAAATCCACGAGAAAAGCAAGAATTTTTTGGGTTTTTTGAACATAATTCTTATCTTTGCCGTATGAAAGAGGAAACCATACCCGAAAAAGCGACCCGTTCACAACTGATTGTAGGTGGGCAGGGTCATCGCACCAACCTTGACAGGGAGCAGGACGTGTGGTTTGCCGTGGCGGAACTCGCCAAGGGCAAGACCTATCGTGAAATCGCCTCTGCCATATCCGAGAAGAAGGGCTACCCCATTTCCTTCCAACAGGTCTATAATGACGTGCAGGAGGCTCTTGTAGAGTGGAAACGGGAGAATATGGAGAACATTGATGCCTTCATAGCCCGAGAGTGTGCGAGGTTGGAGGAGATTGAGAGGAGAGTTCTCGCTGACTACGAGAAGTCCAAACTCCCTCGCCCCAACGAGTACGCCGCCCTTATGAAGCGTGGCTACACTGCCGAGGAGATAGATGAAATGTACTCCGAGAGGGGAGGCTACGCAGGAGACCCCCGCTACCTTGAAACGCTCCTCCATTTGCAGAAGCAGAGGATGGACTTGTTAGGTATCAGCAAGGGGAACGATGTCGCTCAGCACACCATCGTCAACTATCAGTTCAACAACGTTGACCTCGGGGCACTCGCTCAGATTGCCGACCAACTGCAAGATGCCCACCGAGCCGACATCATCATTGACGAGCAGTAATGGACGAGAAAACCCTCCAAGCAATCAAATCGAACCCCGAGAACGTGGTTCGGTTCGTGGCGAGGCAGAGGCTTATCACCTTCGCCCGATATATGATGCCCAAGATGGACATAACGAACTTCCACAAGGTCTATTATGAGGCTTTGGACAGGTTCGCCCACGGGCAGATTCGGAAACTGATTGTCTCCGTCCCTCCTCAGCACGGTAAAGCCCTGCAAGTGGACACTCCCGTTCTCACTATTGACGGATGGAAGCGTCACGGAGACCTCAGTGTAGGTGACTACGTTTTCGGTGACGATGGGAAGCCCAAGCGAGTTCTGTGGAACAGTGGGGCTTACGATTGGCACACGATGAATGTGGATTTTGCCGATGGATTCTCTATGATAGCCGCCCACGAGCATCTGTGGAAGGTCTATCGGGATAAGGATGACCACAAGGGACGCAGAGAGTTCCTTAACGAGACCCAAGAGATATTCAAGGGGAGCAACAGACGGAATCCGTTTATCAATGCGGACTGTGTTCTGCAAATGCCCGAGAGAAAACTCCCCGTTGAGCCGTACCTTCTTGGGTATTGGCTTGGTGACGGGTACTCCGAAAATGGGTATATTTGCAGTGGAGAGGAGGATGCGTGGAACTTGGGTCAGTTCGGCATCGTCAAGAGGGTGGAGAGAGGTCACACCACCCCGTATTACAGAGTGAATGTGATTGGGCTTGCACACAAACTCAGACTGATGGGCTTGCAAAATAATAAGCATATCCCGATTGAGTACCTTCTATCCTCGCAGGAGCAGAGGTTGGCTCTGTTGCAGGGTCTGATGGACACCGATGGATGCGTGAACAAGGGACGTGGTATTTGCGAGTTCACCCAAAAGAGTGGAAGGCTCGTAGAGGACGTTTATGTGCTTCTCCGTTCCCTCGGATATAAGCCGACCAAGCACGAGTACACGGCTCTGATGAACGGGAAGGATTGTGGGAAGAAGGTTCGTCTGTGCTTCGTCCCGAACAAGGGTGACAAAATCTTCCGTCTCCCGAGGAAGCAAGAGAGGGTGGACAACAAGGAAACGGCTGACCGCTCCGACAAGACCCGATTCTTCATTACCAATGTGAGCGAACGGGAAAATGCGATGGTGAACTGCATCGAAGTGGAAGGTGGAATGTACCTTGCAGGGCACGAACTCGTACCTACGCACAACTCGCAAGGGTCAAGCCGATTTCTCCCCGCCTTCCTCCTCGGCCTCAATCCCGACTTCAAGATTATCATTGGCTCGTACTCCACAGACCAAGCCAAGACCTTCAACCGAGACGTTCAGCGTATCATCAATAGCGAGGGGTACAAGATGGTTTTCCCCGACACCTTCCTCAACAACGGCAAGGTTCGGTTGGATAACGTCTATCAGTGCAACTCGGAGATAAGTGAGCCTGTCGGACACAGTGGGTTCGTTAGGGCGGTGGGACGTAATGGTTCGTTGACGGGTAAATCCGTTGACATTTCCATCTTGGATGACGTTTATAAAGATTTTAACGAAGCCAACTCCAAACTAATCAGAGAGCAGGCGTGGAAGTGGTACACGACAGTGGTTCGCACCCGTCTCCACAACAAGAGCCAAGAGATTATCGTGTTCACCCGTTGGCACGAGGATGACATCATAGGGCGGTTGGAGAAATCGGGCGAGAGAATCATAGAGTTGCAGGATTTCTCCCAATTAGACGATGTGCCGAAGGATGCGTGGTTGCAGATTAACTTCCCTGCAATCAAGATGTCAGCCCCGACAGAGGTTGACCCGAGGCAGATTGGCGAGGCCCTGTGGCCCGAGCGTCACTCCCTGTCTGAACTCTTGGCCGCAAAGTCCCTTGACCCCGTGCAGTTCGAGTGCCTGTACCAAGGCAACCCGTCCTCGGCAGAAGGTAGGTTATATGGAGAGTTCAAGACCTACATTGACCCGAACGATTGGGGCACTCTGATAAGGAAGGGTACGATGGTGGACGTGGCCGACAAGGGAGACGATGACCTTGTGGCTCTTAGTTACGAGGTGAGGAAGTCCCCGAACACCATCTACAACGAGAGCACACATAAATTCGAGCCTATATTGTTCCTCCTCATTACAGATGTCACGATGACGGACGAGGGGACGGAGATAACGCAGATTTCCGTGCCGAGGATGGTGAATATGAACGGCTCTCAGCGAGTTTGGGTGGAATCCAACAACGGAGGTGAGCAGTTCGCCAACACCATCCGAAAGAAGGTGAAGGCTGAGGTCATCGCTTTCTTCAACCATTCCAACAAGGAGACGAGAATCGTCACCAACTCCTCCAACGTTATGCAGTCCGTGGTTATGCCGATGGATTGGGCAACGAGATTCCCCAAGTTCTACACGGCAATCACCCACTTCCTCAGACTATTCAGAGGAAATGTCCACGATGACGCTCCCGACTGTCTGACGCAAGCCGTGGAGAAGGAAATACTCACAGGAAACATCAAGCCCTACTCTCAGATGCGTAGGGGCATCAAGAGACGCAACTAAAAGAGGGGGTGGATTTCTCCACTCCCTCAAAGTTTATTTGGTTGGTTAGAAGGGGATTTCAGAAAAATTGTCAGCGAATTTGTTGCACCAAGGATTTTTTTATATCTTTGTGGTGCTTTTTTCACTGTCCTTTTTCACCGTCAGCACTCGGAGCGGGGTTTTCTCCTTCGGGTGCTGATTTGTCGGTGGGAGGAGGGACGAGGGGCAGGCGGGCGAGTGCCCAATGGACGAGCACTTCAATGTCGGTGAACAGATTGAGCACGACAGGCTCATTCTCCGCCTCCTTTTTGAGTTCGGAGATAGCGTATTTAATCTGTTCGGGGTGGTTGTGAAGGGCGATGATGCGTTTTTCTCCCTTCGGAGGGTGAATACCCGTGATTACGGGTGTCACAGTAGGCTTTTGAGGCTTCTTTCTCGGCATATTACACTATTTTATCGTGGTGAACTCTCCTGTCAACCCATTCCGACCATACACGGGAGCGGAGAAACCGCCAAAACAAGTGGATTTCTTCGTCTGTGAGGCCATTGAGGAATTTCTTGACCTTCTCCCTCATTGATTCGGTTGGTGTTGCCATAAAATGCGATTTAAGCAGGTTTCAAACGGCTTATTTTGCAAAATTTTTGCAAATTTAGCACTTATTTTCCTATTTATTGCGATTTTAGCCCGTAAATGCTCAGAAGTTTCCTCCTTTTGAACGTCTGACGGATTTTCGCCTTCCTTTTCTCCTCCGTCTCGCCCTCGAACTTGAATCCCTTGGTAAATTCTCCATCGGGATTGTTCCGAACGCCCTTTTTGAACGTAGAGACCTTCCTTCCCTCCCGATAAGCCCGTTTCAGACCCTCGGAGTTGCGTTTGTTGAACTCATACGCCCGTTTCTGCCTGTAATCGGCAGGTTTCTCCAATCCGAGTTCACGGGCTTTCCTCTCCAACGTCCTTAGCGAGACCCCGAGCATCTTGGCAAGCGGTTCGTTGAACATTATGGGGAAGAAATCGGTGAGCATCTTAATCTTTTGCTCCGTCCACTTAATCGGAGGTCTGTCGGGATTCATAAGCCCCTCCTTTCTATTTCTTCCATCACTTCCGACAGAAGGTTGGTGAGTTCTTCATCGGAGAGTGACGAGACGGACGATTTCTTCTCCTTTCTGTGTGGATTGAGGTCAACCCCTGCCACTTCCGTACAGAGGGCATCGCAGATTTCGTTCCACTCGTTTCCGTTGTGCCCACGAACCCATTTGTAGGTGACACGGAGATTCCTCCTCCTCACTTCTGCCTTGTATCTGAACACCAAATCGGTGTTTTTCTTCGCCTTGTAGCCGCCCGACAGAACGCCAAGGGCATACTGACTATCAGAATACACTATTACAGAGCATCCGTTCGGAAGGGAGAAAACACCTTCCATTATCGCCTTGATTTCCGCCCGATTGTTCGTTTCGTGTTCGACCTTTTGCGAAAATCGCTTTATTTCCTTTCCGTCTTGGAGAATCACATAAGCGAAACCTCCCACGTTCTCGCTCATTGAGTAACCTCCATCTGTATAAATCTCGTAATCAAACATAAATTGATGGATTATTGTTTTGAACTTTGAGGGAGGGAGCAGACGCAGAAACCCCAAGGTCGGTGTTGCCCAACCTCGGCTCTGCGTGTCCTCATTGTTCGGAGGGATTCTTGTCCGTCACCCATCGGTCGGTCGCAAGACACGCTCCATTCGGAATTTTCTCCTCTTGGTGGCAGTCATACACGGGAATAATCCGCTTCACAGGGCTGACTGCATCGTAACGCTCCTCAGTTACGCAAACCCTAACCCACCGTGCTCTTGTGACCCCTCTCGCACGGATTTGGGGGAGAACTCCTATGAGTGGCTATCTGCAAAGCAGGTGACAAGTTCGGAGTTCTGCAACATCTTTGTTTCTTCCTTCGGCAGTTCGTTCGCTTGGGACAGGAAACAAAAACGCCCCGAAGGAGCGTCCTCGGAGCGTCTTTTGGAGGCTCTACCCCTCTCGGGGTCGGTCACAGAGCCAAGTTTGTGCTATTGAATGAACTTAGTAAACTTCTCTTACTCAGCAGTCCTGTGACCGATAGGACTATCCTTCTGAGTGCAAATATAGCAATAAAATCCGAATCCACAATAGTTTTTCTGAAAAAGTTGCTTGCGAGTTAAAAAAATTTGTATATTTGCAACGAAAAGGCAAAGGGTCAGCCATTGGAAAAGCATACATAACCATAAAACCAAAAAAATTATGCCTACTTGCACTTGCCCTGCGGCCCAAGCCATCACTTGCGTCCCGAACGCCTCTTGCCCGCAGGATTTCGGTCAGATTCAGAAACTCATTTTTCAGAGAGTTTTCTCCACGGGTTCTACCAAGAACTCCCTCACTCTCGCCAACGCCAAACTGAAAGCGAATTGGACACCCCTGTTCGCCGCCACTGCTGGCACGAAGGCCGTCATCACTCCCTATGTCGAAGCCCCTACTGCTGATGGTGGAGACCCCATCACGTTCGGTGGCGGTAACGACACGGTTGGTGGTGTCACCAAAATCGTGGGTCGCAACCCTATCAGTATGTCCTTCGCCCTCCGTCAGTATTCGCAGGACATCGTGAAGGCCCTCAAAGCCTTGCAGTGCGAGAACGCCCTTGGCGTGTACTTCGTCAACAATGACGGTGCGATTATGGGTATCTCTGACGGCACGAACTTCTACCCCATCCCGATTATGGATGCCACGTTCTTCGTCAGCGACCTCAAACTCAACGGCCTTGACACGCCCGACCAGAACGATATGCAGTTCAATCTGCTCCCGAATTGGAGCGATTCTGCCTACATCATCGTTGGCACGGACTTCAACGCCCTCACCGACTTCTCCAACGCCGCCTGCTCCTAATGGCTACCAAGATTACAACCGTGCGTCTCCAAGTTGGGGAACGCATTGAAGTTTTCGAGGCAGAACACGCAGAGAGGTTGCTGAGACTGCCCGACACGGGTGGTTGGCACATCGCAGATGACGAAAAAGTAGAACTGACGGAAAATGGTTTTAGACCGCTCAAAGATAAACGATGAACTTCTGTCCCCGAGCAAGAAGGCCGAGATAGAGGGAGCGAAAGTCCAACAGGATTGGATTAAGTTTCACGCTGACACCAACTTGGACATCGCCCGCTCCCTCCCCTACGCCAAATTCAAGGCGTTCGTGAAGTCCCAACTGCCCGAGGATAAGTTCATTACTTCGATGAACCTGTTGAAGTTCCCCCTGCCGACCAATGCGTTGACAGAGAGCATCTTCGTCAAGTTGTCGAAAATCTTTGACGGGAGAAACCCCGCTTTTAGTTATCAGTTCCACCGTACCCAAGAGCGGGACGATTGGGAGTGGTACAGACAGGAGGTTCTTGACGAGCCGAATGTGTGGTCTGAGAAGGCTTGGAGATTCTTCCAAACGGAAATCAACTGCGTAATGGTGGTGGATATGCCGTTGGAGGATGACCCCACAGACCGCTACCCTCAGCCGTACTTCTACTTCGTGCCAATCAGCGAGGTTGTGTCGTACAAGGTGAATCCCCGAAACGGGGCTATGGAATGGATTATCTTCCACAGTGACAAGCGAATCATCGCCATTGACGGAGAATCCTACAAAGCCTACGAATACACCGAGGGGAAACAACTTGGGGCACTCCTCTCTGACAACCCGCACAACCTCGGGTACTGCCCTGCAAGGTTCTTTTGGACTGAGCCACTCAACCTCGCACACCCCGACATCAAGAAAAGTCCACTGTCGAAGGAACTCTCCGCTTTGGATTGGTACTTGTTCAAGTCATTGGGTGTCAAGCACTTGGACACTTACGCAAGTTATCCGATTTACAGTGCTTACGAGGAGGAGTGCGAATACTCCGACAAGGACGGAAACACCTGCCACAAGGGATATTTGCAGAAGCCGAACGGTGATTGGGTCACGGGCTTGGACGGAACTCCGATGCCCTGCCCCATCTGCCACGGCAAGAAGCAACTCGCAGGAGCGGGAAGTTTCATCACCGTTCCCATCCCCGAGGAGGGTCAGCCCGACCTGCGGAAGCCCGTGGACATCACCACGATTGACCGCAAGAGCCTTGACTACAACGTGGACGAACTCAAACGGCTCGAAACCCGAATCATCAACTCCTGTGTGGGTGTTGACAACACGATTCTGAACGAGACCTCGCTTGCCGACAAACAGGTGGATGCCACCTTCGAGAGCAAGGACAACGTTCTGAACAGTGTGAAGAAAGGGTTTGAGGAAGCCCAAGAGTGGGTGGACACCACGGTATGTCTCCTCCGCTACGGCTCTGCCTTCATTTCTGCTCACATCAGTTACGGAAACGAGTTCTACACTCTGACCCCCGAGACGCTGAGGGAGCGGTACAAGAAGGCCAAGGAGAGCGGAGCGTCCGAAGCCGAATTGGACGCACTGCGTCAGCAGATATTGGAGACTACTTACCGCCACAACCCTCTTATGTTACAGAGGATGCTCATACTCAACGACTTAGAGCCTTATCGTCATCGTACACAGGACGAAGTGAAGGCTCTCGCTGAGAAGGGTCTCGTCAGTAACGAGGAACTGATTTTGAAGGCCGACTTTATGGGCTTCATCAGTCAGTTCGAGAGGGAAAATGACAACATTTTGGAGTTCGGGACTGCAATCCCCTACGCCAAGAAGATAGAAACCATCAACCAAACTCTTTTAGATTATGCCAAACAGAGAGCAATCAGCCCTTCTCGTGCATAGAGAAAACTACATCGTTCCAAAGGGGCAGGAACATTCGGTTCACATCAAGATTGCGAAGTTGGGAGCGGATGGCAACGTCATCGAACCCGCCCGCATCGTCAGAGAAGAACCCAAGTTTTTTGAAACGGTTGCGAAGCGTAACCTCGAAACGCTTGGCTACACGGTGGAAATCCTTTACCATCCGCAGGAGAAGTATTCTTCCGTTCGGATTGAGGACAAGGACGCTCTGCTGAGAGCCGCCAAGCAGGAAGTGGAGACGCTGAAAGCCGAAGGGCAGGCCGCTCTGAATGAAAAGGAAGCGGAAATTGCACGGCTGAAAGCCGAACTTGCCAAGGCGAAGGGTGACACCGAGCCGAAGCAGGAGAAGCCGAAGGTCAAGAAGGAATCCAAGAAGGAGGAGAAGTAGTATGCTCACCAAGGAAACGCTCATAGCGAACGAAGCCCTCTCGGGGCTTACCGAGGAGCAGATTACGGCCATCACCACCCTGTCTCAGAATGACGAGAACACCGTCATCGGGCAGAAGTTCGGTGAGGTGTACCGACAGTTGGATTCCACCATCGAAAAGGCCACGGGCATCAAGCGTGAGGGGGACGAGAAAACCTATCTCTACCTCGAACGTGCGACCAAGGCTTTCGCTGACAAGTTCTCCGACTACGACACCCTCAAAACCAAGGTGTCCGAGTTGCAGGAGAAGATTGCCAAGGGAGGTGACGAGGGTATGA
>Ga0265298_10008196_pt1 | contig 12581 bp, 8 predicted proteins | sample AusTroGonzalo_MG_3_FD_193486 | JGI IMG/M metagenome (GOLD analysis project Ga0265298, IMG submission 193486) | Bovine rumen microbial communities from tropical cattle in Woodstock, Queensland, Australia - Gonzalo_01 | ecosystem: Host-associated > Mammals > Digestive system > Stomach > Rumen ... | reverse complement strand
CCGAACGCTTGGCCGACGCCTGCTCTGATCAGAATGTGTTCTACCCGCAGGTGGAATCGTTCGATGTCTCGGGCGGCGAAGATGGTGACGATGACGAAGGCGGTGGTTCGCTCAAGAACGAAAAACTCGACAAGTTGCTTTTTGAAGTTGCGCAATGGGCTATTAGCGTGAACGGTCTTTCAACTTCGGCTGTGCAACGCCACTTTAGCGTGGGTTACAGCCGTGCGGGGAAGATTGTGGACCAACTGTATGGCCTTGGCGTGTGCGGCCCGAGCAAGGGCAACTCCAAGCCGCGTGCCATGCTTATCGGAATGGACGAACTCATGCAGCTCGAACGTTCCGGGAGATTTGGGTAAGCTTCCTATAAAAGCTGCTTAATTGTGAAAACAGCCTCGAAAGGGGCTGTTTTTTGCTTCTTATGTATTATTTCGAGTGGCTATGCATTGATTATCATTAAAGTTTTGTTGTTATTTTTATTACGAGATTGAGAGAAAATATATGATTTCGTATAACGACACAAAATGTTTAATGTTTGGGTTCTTTTTTAGCAAGTTAGAACAGTTTTCTGAAAGAATTGCCGTTGTTGATCAAGATGGTGAACGTAGTACGACCTATAGGCAATTCTATGAAAATTGCAAGAAGGTGAATGCTTATCTTCGCAAAAAAGGGATTGAAACCGAAGATACGGTTGCGATTCATGTGCCCCGCGGAATGGAATACATGGCCGTTCGTGTGGGCGTTATCATGGCGGGTGCGGCTTGGGTTTCGCTTGAAGATATGATGGGGCCCGAGCGTATTGCCTTTGTCATGAAGGACTGTAATTGCAAATTGGAATTCACCATGCAATGCTGGGAAGAGGCAATGAGGGAATCTGCCTGCCCGGACATCAAGAATGCATCGCCCCATGATTTGGCCTTTTACATTTATACTTCGGGAAGTACAGGAAACCCAAAGGGCATTGCCCAGGAATACGGAGTCTACAAAAACCTGATAGAAGGAACATGCGACTTTGTTGAACCCTATTCAAATCCGCCGTCTCAGTTTGCGCATGTCATTCCTGAAAGTTATGCGGGCGGTGCCTATATTACCTTGGGAGAGCTGATTTCCGGGAATACGGTCCATGTACTTTCCTTTAGTTTTCTCAGAGATATAAAAGGCCTAGCCCAGTATTTTGCGACACACCGTATCGACACGACCTTTATGACGCCGGAATTTTTGAAGGCCATGCAGAAAATACCGGGCTTTACGCTTAGGGCTTGTTTTACGGGCGGCGAAATTGTTGCCGATGTTTATTCTTCTGAGTTTGACATTATCAATGTTTACGGTTCGAGCGAATTTGGCTACCCGATGTGTCTTTTTACGCTGGATAAAAGCTACAGCAATACGCCTATCGGCTATGCCACCTGCAATTCGGACATTATCTTGATCGATGAAAATGGAAATGAGGCGGACGAAGGCGTTTTCTGTATTGCGCTTCCGTTTTTCAGGGGCTACAATAAGGTTTCTAACGAAAACCAATTTGTTGTGCATAACGGGAAAAAGTATTTCAAGGCTTCCGATTACGCCAAGAAGGACTCTGACGGAAAATATACCATTTTGGGCCGCGTAGACAGTATGGTGAAAATCAACGGGAACCGCATTGACCCGGCGGAGATTGAATCTGCCGCCAAAACGGCACTCTCGCTGGATTTCTGTGTTGTAAAGGCCTTTGAAAAAAATGGCTCGGTAAGGCTCGGGCTTTATTATAAAGATGAAAAGGTGATTGATTCTGCCGAGGCTGCAAAAAAATTGGAATCCTATCTTCCGATATTTATGATTCCTTCGTTTTTTGCGAAATTGGATGATATTCCCTTCAATGCAAACGGCAAGGTGGACAAGTTCGCCCTGAAGGAACCTGAATATCTTGAAAATAAAAACTACATCGCTCCCGAAAATGAAATCCAGGAAAAGGTATGCTCTCTTTTTGAGTGCGTTCTAGACATAGATTGGAAAATAGGGATCGATGAAGACTTTTTTGCTTTAGGTGGGGATTCCATTTGTGCAATGGAATTGGTTTCTGAAAGTCGCGGCGTCTTGGAATCGCTGTCTTTTAAACTTATTTACGACGGGCGTACTCCGCGTAAAATTGCAGAACTGATTCAAAAGTGTGAGTCAGAAAGTGCGTCTCAGAAGGAATCTTCGCTTTTAATTGAAAATCTTGAGAAAAACGGCGTTCCCGTAAACGAAATGCAGCAGTGTTTCCTGGATCTTGATTTTGAGTTCCCGGGAACGACCATGATGAATCTTGCCTATAAGTTTGATCTTTCGGATGATATCGATTTGGATCGTTTTTCCGTTGCGCTTTCAAAGGAAATTGCTGCTCGTCCCGCTTTTGCAAGCGTTATTGAAAAACGCGGAAGCGAATTTTATATTCGAAAATCGGCAGAGATTGACTGTGATATTCCCGTTGAAGAAATGAACCCTTCGGAATTGAAGGCCGCGGAAGAAGAAATTTTACGCCCGTTCAATTTAGACGGTTCGCCGCTTTTCAGATGTCGCCTGATTCGTTCAAAAAACGAAAAGATTTTGCTTTTCAGCGTTCTTCATACAGTTTGTGACGGTCTTTCTTTCCGTCTTTTCTTGAAAGATCTTGCCCGCGTCTATCATGGAGCGGAACCTTCCAAGGATTATTTTTACCCGCTTCTTCAAAAGGAATTTGAACATAGGAGCTCAAAGGCTTTTGAAGAAGATAGGGAATACTTTGTATCCCGCTACAAGAAAGAAATTTATGATGCCGTTCCCAAGGTGGACTTTGACTTAAAAGGAAATATAGATGCGCAGATTGTAAAGTCTTTCCCGTTTTCAAAGAACGAGGTGAAAGAATTCTGCGAAAAAACAAAAATTGGGATGAATGCTTTTTACTGCGTCGCCTTTGCGCTTTCGCTTTGCAAATACAACGGCTCGCAACATGCTCGGTTTGGCTGGGTTTGGAACGGCAGGAGCGATATAGAGTCCATGGATTCAGTGGGGGTCTATATACGCGAAATTCCAATTGCATTCTCCATGGAGGCCGGGAAAAGCTTTGGTGCGTATCTAGAAGATGCTCAAAAACAGATTGAACAGGGCATTAATCACGCAAGCCTTTCGTATTGTTTAGATGAATGGTTTGTGCGGGGAAATGGGGCTGCAACGGTCATATTCCATAACGATATTTATGATTACAGCACTCTGGGTGGAATTGTAAGTGGTATGGAAAGAATATGTTCAGATAAATATCCGACCGCCTGCGAGAATACCTTAGACTTGGTAATAGTTGAAAGTCCTGAAGATTTTGCGGCCCTTTTCGACTACAATGGTGCGTTGTATAAACGTGAAAGCATGGAAAAATTCGCAGAAATATTTGTTCATCATTGTGAAAAACTGATGGGGAAAATTTTGTGATTTTTTGCTACGGACGGAAAAAAGTTTAAATTAAGTATAGAACATGTTTTAAGGAGAAAATATGGAAATTAGTTCTAGCTTGAACGGCGATGAATTGAAAGTAGAACTTTCGGGGGAGTTGAATGCTTTGACTGCTCCGGAACTTTCGACATTCCTTGCTCCGCATCTTGAGAAAATAAAGACTCTTGTATTTGATTTCACGGAATGTGACTTTGTCTCGTCTGCAGGAATCCGCGTGCTGCTTTCTTCTTTCAAGACATTGAAAAAGAATCAGGGCGATATGCGTCTTGAAAATGTGGGGCCCAATTTTAAGGAAGTTCTCGAAGCGACAAATCTGGATGTAGCCTTCGGTATTCTGTAATAGGACTATGTTCAAGACATTCCTTTCAAGAAAGTTTTTTTCGCTCTTGCTATCAAGCTCGGTTAGCTTGTTTGTTATTACGCTGCTGACTCTTTCTGATGCTTTGATTGCGGGTGTAATGCTGGGTGAAGATGCCGTTGCTGCCATTTGTCTTGTGACTCCGGCTTATTCTTTGGCGGCTTTCTTTGGTTGTCTCATTTCCTTGGGCGTTCCTATCATCTATAACCGGGCGATGGGGGAGTTTGACAAAGAAAAGGCAGATCGATGTTTTTCGTTTGGATTACTGATGTCGGCAGCGACGGGATTAATCCTGTACACCGTCTTTATGCTGTTTGGAGATGCTTATCTTCGTTTCTATGAACCATCTACAGCTGTTTTCAATGCGGCGAAGGATTATTTCTTCTGGTACAAGTATACCTTCTTGCTTTTGCCGCTTTGTACGCTGATGCGCGAAATGGTCCTTGCCGATGGCGATGAAACGTTGTCGATGGTTTCTGGAATTGCGCAGATTGTCGGGAACATTGTGTGCTCTATAGTTCTTGCGAAATTTGTCGGCATTGAAGGGATTGCGCTTGGCTCATTTATTGGAACCTTCGCTGCGCTAATCGTTTCGTTTGCGCACATCCTTCGTAAAGGTAATTCCTTGAAGTTAGGCTTTTGTTTTTCGTTCAAGTGGCTTGTGGATGTTTCGAAGTATAGCGCGATTGATGCAAGTACATACCTCTTTTTAGCATGTTTCATTGCGGCGATGAACCGCTTTATCACCTTTGCCTATGGCCCCGAAATGCTGGTGCTTGGTGCCGTTATTCTTTTTGTAAAAGAAATCCAGCTTTTGTTTGATGGCGTGGGCGGTGCTTTTACGCCGTTGATGAATATTTATCTAGGCGAAGAATCCTATGATGCTGTCAAGAAATGTTATCGCCTTTCTCAAAAAACGGCTGTTGTCGAGGGGATTATTTTGACTTTGCTGATGATTCTTGCTGCGCCCTTTATTGTAAAACTTTATGATATCTCTGATCCGGTGGTTTATTCTTATGCGGTGGGAGGGGTGCGGATTGAAGTTTTGGGCCTTGTTTTCGTGAGTTTGCTGTATATGCTGAGTTCCTATTATTTGCTTATTGACAAGATTAAGCTTGGTGTGGTGATGTGCGCGCTCCGTGATGTACTTGTGGTAACTCCGCTTTGCGTTGTTCTTGGGTATTTCTTTGGTATATACGGAATGTTTGCCGGCGTTGCCATCAGCCCTGCCGTAGCTTACTTGATTTCGGTTCTGTATATCCGCTTGCGGTATGGGAAGGATAATTATCCTTTGCTGCTTTCGGAAAAACTAAAAGGTTTTAAACATAAATTCTATGAAATTAAACTGAACCCGGAGTCGATTGTCGAGACTCAGCAACAGGTGGAAAAATACCTTGTCGAAAATGGAGTTGACCGCAAGATTGTCCCGAAAGTGAAACTGCTGATAGAAGATCTTTACATGCTGATTTATGAAAAAAATGGCGCGGATAAGGCCGTCTATGCGGAATGTACCGTCATTATTCGCGAAACGGGCGTACAGATTATTACCAAGGATGACGGCATGCTGTTCGATTTGTCTAGTGATGATGTCATTGCCGGATCGATTGTTGAATTTATGGTTTCGGGTTATATGGAAAAACTGAAGGACAATAAGAAATACTTGACGACCATGAGCTATAATCGTAATACATTCAGGATGAACTACGAGGTATGAATATGATTCAAGATGGTATTACGGAAACTCTTTTTGTCGAATTGACTTTATTTTCGATATTATTGCTTTTGTTCCTGCTGTATAACAATATTGCTTTGTATAAAATAAGCATCAAGGACAAACTTTCCATCGTTCTTGTGGCGACGATTGTGCTGTCAATCTCTGAATGGATTTGGCATTATGTAGATGGAAACGTAAATCTGAGGGTGTTGAACTATGCTTGCGCCGGCGTTTATGCAGTTGGATTGATGTTTGCTGTGTCTATGTTTGCTTTGTTCAGTCTTGAACGCTTTGAGTTGACTCTAAGCTCAAGGAAAATGTACGCTGTGTTTTTTGCACTTCCGCCTATTCTGATGCTTCTTTTGTGCTTGACAACGCCTTGGACGGGTTTCGTGTATTCCATTGATGAAGGTGGCAAAATTCAGTATATGGAAATGTTTGATTATTTTCTTGCCCCTGTATGCTTTCTTTATATGGGTTCTTCGATTTTATTTGCCATTTATTATGCGGTAATACATCGTAAAAAGAAAAAGGGGAAAGTGGTTTATGCGAGGAATTTGCTGATATTTGCCGTAATCACGGTGAGCTTGCAGACCTTGCAGGATTATATTCTTGAAATTGATGAAAATTATTTGATTACGAGCCTTTCGTGGGCAATCGGTTTCGTGTTCTTTTCGACATACGTGAATACGGAAAGGTTTGTTAAAAGTCGTGAGAGAATTTCTGCAGTGGAATCAGATTTGGCGATTGCTGCAAATATCCAGTTGGGAGCATTACCTGCGGTAGAGAATGCCCTACCGAATCATCGTGACATAAGTGTTTTTGCAACGATGACAACTGCGAAAGAAGTGGGTGGTGACTTTTACGATTTTTTCGAAGTCGATGATACGCATATTTGTTTTGTGATTGCCGATGTTTCGGGCAAGGGGGTTCCTGCAGCACTTTTCATGATGGTTGTAAAAACGATGATTCGTGACCATGCGTCCATGAAACATTCGACTGCAGAAATTTTTAATGACGTGAATCGCCTTTTATGTGAAAACAATACCGAAGACATGTTTGCGACGGCCTGGATCGGCATTCTGGATACTGAATCTAAAATCATGAAATGCACCAATGCGGGGCATAATGCCGTTTGCTTTGCGAAAAGAGACGGAAAGTTCGAGTTCCTGAGGCAACGCCATGGGGTGTTCCTCGCCGGGTTTGACTCAACGCAATATAAAGAATCAGAAATCCAGTTCGAAAGCGGGGATTGCCTGTTCCTCTATACCGACGGCCTTACCGAGGCCCATAATGTCGATGCGGAACTTTATGGCGAAGAGCGCCTTTTGAATAAGCTGAATTCTATTGAAACTCGCGGCGGTGAAAGCTTCTTGATACAAATCTCGGATGATGTGCGGGGCTATGCCGAAGGAACGGATCCCTTCGACGACCTCACGATGATGGTGATTAGAATTGATTGATTTTGGGGTAAGTCCAATTTTTTCTAATTTTGGGCTAAAACAAAATGCATACGCATCAGCAATTCCTGTCGCGGTCGTACTTGACGATTTGTTTGCAAATTCGTAAAGCATTAGCTTATAAACGATTACCGGGCTAAACTTGCGATTTTTCATCAACTTTAGCCTGTAAATAATTTATTTCTGGGCTAAACTTGCAATTTTTTGTTGACTTTAGCCCACTAATCTGATATAACTCGGCTAAATCTCATTCTGCGTGTGATTGCCGAAAGTGAAACATAGCCAATCACTACATGAAAATACTCAGTACAAAGACTTCTACGACGCCGACGACCCATGCGATTGTGGATGTAACGGACCAAATCATCAACTGGTCCTTGGCTTCGCGGACGCCTAGCGTACGGTTGACGACCCAGAAGTAGGAATCGTTGAAGTAACCGAAAAAGAGGGATCCCACGCAACAGGCGATTACGCCCAGAAGCGGATTCGCCCCGGCTGCTGCAAGTATCGGAGCCGAAATGCCGGCTGCCGTTGTCATGGCGACCGTGCCGGAACCTTGAATAAAACGCATGGTCGTGGCGATAAGCAGCGGGAGTACAATAATGGGGATTGAGGCTGATGCTAGTCCCTGCGCCATGTAAGTGCCCAGGCCGGAATCCTTGATGAGTTGGCCAAGTGCGCCACCGCCGCCGGTTACCAGCATGATGATACCCGCCGAAGCCATGCCCTTTTCCATTTCCATCATGACGGTATTCCTGTCGAGATGCCTGCCAAGAGAGAAAATCGCAAGCAATAAGCCAAGCCCAATCGCAATAATCGGCTGCCCAAGGAATATAAGCACTCCCATGACGCCCGTTTTAAGATTCAGTGCGCTTGCCACGGTGTTGATCAAGATGAGAATAATCGGAAGAACCAACGGTCCAAAGGACTCGAACGTATTCGGAAGTTTTTCCTTGTCCATGTCGAATGTGTTTGCGCTCCTTGGTTCCTGATGCATTCCCTCGGTTACTTCATCTTTTTCGTTAGTTTGCCTGGGAAATTTTTTTGCCAAGAAAACGCGGGAGTAGAAAATGCAGGCTACGGCCATCGGTAGCGCCAGCAGAATGGCGATAAGAATATAAGCGCCCACATCCACGCCAAAAATGCCACAAACGCCCAAAGGGCCTGGAGTCGGCGGCACCAGGGAATGCGTAATGACAAGGCCTGCCGCGAGAGCCGTACCAAGAGCAATGAGGGATTTTTTTGTCGCCTTGGAAAGGGCCTTTGCAATCGGCGCTAGAATGACGAAACCGGAATCGCAGAAAATCGGGATGGAAACAAGGAAGCCGGTAAATGCCAAAGCCTCTTCTTCGCGGCCTTTGCCAAATAACTTCAAGAACGTATAGGCCATGCGCTTGGCGGCACCAGTAGCTTCAAAGATTCTGCTCATCATGACGCCTAAGCCGATGATGATGCCGATGCTCCCTAGCGTTCCCCCGAAGCCCGTGGTAATGGAATTGATGATGCCGAAAGTCTTTCCATTTTCCAGCGTAATGTTCGTGAGCGGCATACCTCCGACTGCACCGACGAAAACCGTCGTAATCATCAACGCTGGGAACGCATGAATTTTCGTCTTTAACAGCATTAATATCAGAAGCGCGATGCCCAAAAGCAAGGCGAGCAGCATGCTTTGCCCACATAATCCGTTAACCATGATTTACTCCTTTATTCACCGCACTCTGACTAAATCTTATTACTTTACTTTGGTCATGCTGAACGTGGCGGTGAACGGCTTGCCGTCATCGCCAATGCGAAGTGCAGTCCAGTTCATCACGCCGTCCTTGATGGATTCGATTTCCCACCATTCGCGGTATTCCTTTCCGTCGTTGTCTTCCCAACGAGTGCAAAGCAGGCTCCCATCGACAAAGTACTCCGACAGTTTGTTCACATCGGACACCCATTCACCTTCATCGGTGTGACGGTAATAGACATAGGAACCATCATTCTTGTATTCCCATCGGTGTTCAAGGTGATCGTCATAGACCGACTGTTCGCTGCTGATGCGTCCTTCCCATAAGCCCAGAACCTCCTCGGAGTAATCGATGGTCTTGACGTAGCGTTGAGGAATAGTCATGGTGAGCGTCGAATCGGGCGCCTTGATGGTAAACTTTGTGATGGTCTGCATTTCGGTTTCCGTTATGGAGTTCACGGTGAGTATGGCTTCTATCGCACCGTCATCGGTCGAGCCGGTTATGGTAAACGTATTGCTGTCTAGTTTGATGGCGCAGGGAATGCGGTTATCCCATTTTTTATATTTGCTGGTATTGTCTGTCCTTGACATTGTCAGATAAAATTTGTTGTCGGGAGCGAAGGTAAAGACAACTTTCTCGTTGGTTGGAAGTGGTTGACCTGCAATTTCGCTTATAATCCACTTGCCCAAAACTTTTTCTGCCAAGGGCTTTTCGGCGGATGGAATTTTTTTTGAAGACAAATTATTGCTTGACGAACATGCTGCGATTGTCATGCCTAGCATTAGAAACAGGGCACCCATCATTAGTTTTTTTAGCGTTTTCATTTTTACCTTCTTGTGTTAAAACGATATGGATGGCCTCATGCAACTCGAACGTTCCGGGAGATTCGGATAGCGTTTGCAAAGGTTATGGGATTTACCCGTTTCCTTTGCTGTTGTAACGGAACGCGAGCATCGTGATGTCGTCGAATTGAGGTGTTTCTCCAACGAAGGCATTGATTTGTTCCATAACCGTTTTGCACGCATCTTCAGGAGTGGCGTCCATGCACAGGTTTACCGCTTGTAGCAAGCGATCATCGCCAAAGAGTTCGCTATTCTCGTTATTTGCTTCAGTCACACCGTCGGTATAGACGAACAGGCGGTCGCCCTTGGCTAGCATCACGGAATGTTCCTGATACACCATTTCGTCCATGCCGCCTAAAACAAAATTGGGCTTTGTCTTCAAGAACGAAATTTCACTTTCATGGATATGCACTGGATAGTTATGTCCCGCGTTCACGAACTTCATTTCGCCGGTCGAAAGGGTCAGAATGCCTAGCCAGCAAGTAATGAAATATCCGAGTGAGTTTTCTTTACAAATCATGCTGTTGGTTGATTCAAAAATTTCTGCCGGGCTCATCTTCTGTTCGGCGTAACTATGGATGAGCGTTTTCACCACCACCATAAAGAGAGATGCCGGAATTCCCTTGCCGGACACATCGCCTACAGTCAATAGCAAGTGGTCTTCGTCTAACAAGAAATAGTCATAAAGGTCGCCACCGACCTCTTTGGCCGGGGTCATTGTTGCAAACAGTTCAAAATCATTTCTATCCGGGAAATTAACTTTCGGGAGCATCGCCATCTGGATTCTTGACGCTACACCGACTTCCGCTTCAAAGCGTTCTTTTTCAGCCGTAACTTTGGACAAGTTATCGATGTAGTTCTTGATATCCGTTTCCATTTGGAATACAGCATGAGCAAGTGTCATAATTTCGTCTTTAGCCTTTATGTTTTGCAACTTATTTGAGGGCTCTCCTCCATTTTTGGTAAACTGACTTGCTTCGTAAGTCACCAATGCGATCGGATTGATAAAACGCTTGTTGATATAGGATCCAAAAAGCAAAATGGAAAGCAAAGCGAAGACAACTTCTATCGTTATGACAAAATTCATAAAACGGTGCTTTGCCGAAACATATTCCTGAGTTGATTTTTCTGCTCCGATAACCGCAACAACTTTCCCTGTAGAATCCTTGACCGGCATCATTGCCGCTATATGAGAACCGCTCCGAGTTTTTTCGATATGGTGGACAACGGTCTCTCCATTTTCGAACACGCGCTTTGCTGCAGCGTTATATTCTGGTTCATCATAGATTTCAAAATAGCGTAGCGGATACTCCCGAAAACTGCTTTTCTTGCTCACCGGATCGTGGATGTAGGTGATGCGTTTGTAGTCTGGAGCTTCAACAATTGAAACATAAAGAAAGTTCAAGTCAAACTTATCGACAAAGTCCTGCAAAATTGCTGCCGTCTGGGCATAGTTTGCGTCAGGACCTTTTTCAAGATACCGCTTAAAGTCGTTGGGATGCAGGCACTCGCGGGCTGCCGATGCAATGGCTCGAATGCTGGTGTCGTACTGTCTTGTGAACTGTTGCGAGAACGACCAATAACCCGCCGCCAAAACGATGGAACACAGGACGAGTCCCATGACCAAGGCGCACGCAACAATTTTTTTTGTAATTACTGGTAATTTTCTGAATCGCATACTGTACCGACAGTTCTCTGTTGATGCTCCCCTTTCGAATATTATAAATATATTATGATTTTGCCTTTACTACACGCTGGCTTGGGAAAAATCGAAATTTTTTTGTTCCAACGTGGAATGGCTGGCTGCATAACTTTTCTAAGTTTACCCCAGCATGCAATTGTCCTAACCACAAATCACTAACCACTGTTTACTGCTATGCACGAATACGCTCCTGCAAAAATCAATTTGTTTTTAGATGTCATCCGCAAGCGCGAAGACGGTTACCATGACCTCGGAACAGTGTTCCAGACTGTCGATGCCGGCGATACAGTCGAGGCGACGCTCCGTGAAGATGGCGAAATCCATCTGACGTACAACGAACCGCAAAACTATCCGCTTGAATCCGACCTTGTGTTCAAGGCGGCCAAGGCGCTCAAGGAATTTGCGAAATGCGATCTCGGAGCCGATATTCATCTGACGAAGGTCATGCCGCTTGGGGCCGGTCTTGGCGGTGGCAGTGCCGATGCTGCGGCAACGCTCCGTTTGCTCAATGGCTTGTGGAACTTGAACCTCCCGTTTGAAACGCTGGAATCTATCGGCGCTCGGCTTGGCGCCGACGTTCCGTTCCTCGTTCGAGGCGGAACCGCCTTTGCCGAAGGCATCGGCGAGCGCCTGACGTTCGTGGAACCGCTCGAACTGCCTCACGATGCGGCCCTCCTCATTGCAACCCCGCTTGACGCGGTCCCGACCAAGGATGCCTATGCGGGAGTTCCGAAATCTGGCCCGGACCGCTGGGAGCAGTACAAAGCTGCTTGGACCGCGCAGTCCTCGTCTACGATTCCGCAGTTCCTCAACCCGGCTTCTTATTTCAACGCTTTTGAAATCTCCGTTTTCCCGACGCACCCGCTTGTCGCCGAAATGAAGCAAAAGTTCATGGAGCTTGGCGCCGATATCGCCCTGATGTCGGGTTCGGGAGCGTCCGTTTTCGGAATTTTCAAGACCAGGGAACTTGCAGAAAAGGCCGCCGTTGCGATGAAAACGATTTCTCGTTACCAGACTGTCACGAAATTCTGGCATAGGTAGTGTCGCTTTTTTGTCAAAATGTGCGAAAAATGACTTTTTTCAACTCTTTTTTTGCACGTTTGTCTTTGACAAAAGGGACTTTTTTACTATCTTTGTCGCACCATTGGGGTATCGTCAAGTGGTAAGACAACGGATTTTGATTCCGTTATTCGTTGGTTCGAGTCCAGCTACCCCAATGAATTTTTTTTATCTAATGGAGATAACACAATGGAACTCACAACGCTCAAAGCTGCCTCGAGAGTGCTAGGTGCAAACCGCGACAACGCCCGTTTGCGTAAGGCTGGTCAGATTCC
>Ga0265298_10008195_pt1 | contig 12582 bp, 18 predicted proteins | sample AusTroGonzalo_MG_3_FD_193486 | JGI IMG/M metagenome (GOLD analysis project Ga0265298, IMG submission 193486) | Bovine rumen microbial communities from tropical cattle in Woodstock, Queensland, Australia - Gonzalo_01 | ecosystem: Host-associated > Mammals > Digestive system > Stomach > Rumen ... | reverse complement strand
ATCTGACTTCGGGCTTATTTGGGTCATATACATTTTTTAGAACAACCACAATTATTCCTCCCAAAGTCTTTTAAGTTCATCAAACGGAATTTCAACACGTTCAAGTGCGGTTTCCTTCAGGAAACAAGTTTCCATTTCATACTCACGATAGTCAACAGCAAGGTATTTAGTGAATACAAAGCCATTGTCAATCAAATCTTTGGCATCCTGCAAACTGTACCAATGGGACAAGTCTTCTTTTCGGGTGCAGCTTGAATACCAATTCTTACCATCTTCATGGTATCTTGGGTCGTAATCCATAGGTAGGTCTTTGGTCTTGCAGTTCGGCAATTTACCGATACCCCAAACCATTTCGTTGTTTTTGTTGTACCACAGGCCATTGTCAGGGCTAACAGCCTCAAGCCTATATAACCATTTTGATTCCATATTACAATAAACTTGGATAATCTATTTCTTTTGCATAAGTATAACCACGTTCTTGGTAGTCCCTTTTCACATCAGTACCATCAAGAACGTAGTATTCATCGTAGTCTTCCTTATAGACAAGGTAACGTGTATAGTCGCTAAGTGATTCTATAGTTTTTTCCGTAAGCCTAACCCATTTGTATTGTGGGTTGGCATCAGCATACAATCCACCTGCTATGAAAGCGTTTACAATATCATCCCACTCATATTCTTCGTGTTCAAATATGTACTTTTGGTCAGGTGCGCAAGCGAAAAACAAATCACTCTTTCTACTCATTTTAATTTTCCTCAGGCAGTATCAAAGCAACAAAACTTCCACCAAGTTCAATAGTTAAGTCTTTTGAATATTTACCTTCCTCAAAAGCACAACCCCAAAATGAAAGATGAATGTTGTTGTGTATTTGGTCTGCTGCACGATGAAGTGCCGACATTTTGTCAGTATCAACAATCAATGGATATATAATTCCATATTTCTTATTGTAACACTCAGCATCCTCAATACCAAAATCGCCACTAGCAATCATCATCGTAGGGGTAAAGATAGAGAACTTGTAAATCCATGCTTCGTATTTGTCGCCGTTTTTAACTATGTTTATTGCGTACATTGCTTTTGTAATGTGTCGTTAATACTTATATTATCTTCAAGTTCAATCACCAAGTAGTTCTTACCGTTGATGTTAACCACCTTATACCCACCTTCAGTTTTTGCATTGGCCGCATTAAAGTCAGTGACATTGACTTCCTCTTTTTCACATTCGATTATGCTACCAAGGTCGTATTGGTTAAACAATTTCTTGCTAACAGCAACATTATAATATGTGGTGTCAGCGTTTTGAAGTGATAGGTAGTAGTGTGTGTTCTTTGCAGAACCGTCACTCATTTTTGACCGTACTTCACAGCCACAATACTCCGAAAGGTCATTTTTTTGCTCAGGACTTGTAATTGCTTCATCCCTGTCACAAGAACTAAAAGCAATCATAATCACCGCTAATAGTAAATAAAGTCTCTTCATGTCTTAAACGATTAAAATTATAATTAAAATTACTAACATATAGACCATTGAATAGAAGGAGAAATAGTCATACGGCTTCAAGTCTTTTTCAGTTTTTTCCATAAATTCAAATGGAAATTTCTCACAAATCTTATGGGCGATAATCCATAAAACGATGGCAACAATAAATTGTAATACAGTAATCCACATATTTATAAATCTTTAAATTTTTCAAGTAATTCAACCATATATCCACGAGCCGTTTCCGTGATTTCCTCAGGGTTCTTCAACGGCCAATAGAACACGTTTGGAATGTATGGAGGATAATACGAGTTAGCCCAAATCTTTTCAGCCAATCGCATTCTTTCAAAATTTCCATCCATATTTTCTTTTACTTCTTGCATTCCATCAACGTTCTAAGTGTCAATACGTTATTGTTTTCTCTTGACATTTTGTCAAGTTTTTCAACGTCAAATTCCTTTGCACTGAACTTGAACTGAATCCAATCAGGCTCTTTCTCTCTGAAATCAAGCCAGCTCTCAGTCTCATCTTTCTCAAGAACAAGACGAACCATTCTACGCAAGCGTTCACCTGCGGCTTTTGAAACAACAAAGCCTGAACAATCGAAATCAGTTGCGCCTCTTGAAGTCCAATATTCACCCTCAGCAGGACGTGAGTCGGGAGCAACATACTTCACCTCAAGATAGTCATTGAACTCAAGATGGACCTGCATTTCCTTACCGAAAGCAAGACCAAGGGACCACTTTGAAACCTCATAAGTCTTACCGTCATGCTTGAAATACACAGGAACATTACATGGACACTTGTTGTTAAGGTTGGCATTATGAACCATGTTGTTGACTGCGTTCTGAAGGTCTTCCAATGAGATGGTTTCGATTACGTTGTCATCGTGTGACGTAAAATAATTCTCTTTTCTGATTTCCATTTTTCTAAATTTTAATGTTCACAGTGTGAATATACAAAAATCATGCCAAACAAACAACTATTTATATAAAAATATACAAAATATGATAAATTGGTGTGGATATAATTGGGATTGCAAGATGGACGGTGGAAGAATTATACACCCGTCATATCCTCATGCTTGGTATAGCGACAGTGAAGACGTTATACAGATAAACGAAGATGGAGAAATGACCCTAATTTACAGGTATAACCCAAGGGAAATCAAACATTGGGATGGAAAAATATATCATCCCACAATAGAAAGGGCCCTTATCAGGACCAAAGAACATTTTGACTACGGAACCTTCAGCATTGAAGCAAAAATGCCAAGAGGATTGAATATATGCGCCGCATTTTGGACAAGCGGATTTGGTAATTGGCCACCTGAGATTGACATATTTGAATCATGGTCACAAAACAACAATTACTCACATAAGACAACAAACCATTTCCCATGGATAATTCCATCATGGAGAACCACATATAACGTTCACTACAACAACAAAAATATGGCCCATGAACACCTCGGTTCAAAAAACATAACAAAATGCGACCAACCTCTTGACCCAATAGAGAATTGGATTAAGTACGAATGTATATGGGAACCAAATAAAATCACTTTTAAGGCCAATGGAAAAGTCGTTAAGACTGTTTCAAAGAAATACGCAAACATGCTTACAAACAACCTTAAAAACCACGAAAAAGGCCATCTTATGGATGTTATATTGGATATAAACGTTGATAACCCTGCCGTAATACCAAACGAACTCATAACTCCTTTGTATGTAAGGAACTTTAAGTACGCACCTTTAAATAATAATTAAAAATAAAGGGAACTATATACCTGATGGCACAAAATAGTTCCCGCTTTTTGTGTATTTTTGCAACTAAATTGTTATATTTAAAAGTATAACATTACGAGACAAATGAGAAAACCAAACGGATATTGGAATTACGAGAATTGTTATAATGCTGCAAAAGAATGTGAAAATCTTGCAGAATTTTATACCAAATATGCTGGAGCGTATGATAAAGCAATTAACAAAGGGTGGATTGATGATTATGTTTGGTTTAAGGGATTCCACAAAGGCGAAACGAGACATAAATGGACATATGATGAAGCATATGAAATAGCAAAGAAATATAAATATAAAAGTGATTTTCATAAATATAGCCGCAAAGCTTATGATATGGCTCGTAAGTATGGTTGGATGGAAGATTATACTTGGTTCATACCAAAATTAGTAAAAGAGCCTTGTAACAAAGGAAGTGTCTATTGGATATATGGCTATTTCGATTTTTGTGAAAAAGTTTGCTATATCGGACTTAGCAGAGATAAAAATAGACACTGGAGGCATAAACAAAAGGATATTAAAGGCAAGTTTGATTCCGCTATGTTGTATTTTAATGGAAATTATGGATTTCTTCCTGAACCGACAATCATTGAAGAAGCCCTTACAGCGGACGAGGCACAAGAAAAAGAGGCGTATTATATTCAGTTGTTTTTAAAAAAAGGTTATACATTATTGAATAGGATGAAAGCAGGTTCTTTAGGAAGTGCAATTGTAAAATGGAATAAAGCAGCCTGTTACGAAGAAGCTAAAAAGTATTCTAACTATGATGATTTTTATAATAATTCGCCATCAGCATATAAAAATGCAAAAGAAAAAGGATGGATAGACGAATACACATGGTTACAGAGAAAGCATACAAAAAGGAACTATTGGCAAGATTATAATAATTGCCTGAATGAAGCAAAGAAATATAACAGAATTTCAGAGTTTCAAGAAAAAGCACCAGGTGCATATAGGAGCGCAAATGACAATGGTTGGATAGACGATTATACATGGTTTGTTAGAAACGCATCAAAGGCTGAGTTTACATATGATATTTGCTATGATTTGGCGAAGAAATGTAAAAACACTACCGAATTTATGAAAGCATCATCAACTGCATACAAAGCAGCAAAGGAAAATGATTGGCTTAAAGACTATGTTTGGTTCAAGGAAATAGTTAGATGGACTGATGAAGAAGTTATAAAACTCGCATGTAAGTATTCATCAGCAGTAGATTTCAGGAAAGAAAATAGTGGTGCTTACAATTATATGCAGAAGCACTCTCTTCAAAAGCCAAACTCATGGAAGGATAATAAGCCCCAATGGACTTATGATACATGCTATGCTGAAGCATTAAAATACAAAAAACGCTCCGAATATAGAAAGAATAGTAAGACATCATATAATGTAGCCCGTGATAATGGTTGGCTGAATGAGTTTACATGGCTAAAAGTGTCTTCTAAGCCACACGGGTATTGGACATATGAAAGATGCCGTGAGGAAGCCAAGAAATATAAAACTAAAAGAGAATTTGAAAAAGGTAGCCCAGGAGCCTATGATGCGGTAATAACCCATAAATGGATGGAGGATTTTGAATACTTGTTTGTTTATGGACGAAAACCAAAAGGTTATTGGAACAATTATGATAATTGTTATAAAGAAGCGTTGAAATACTCAAAAGTGTCACATTTTAAGAAAAGTTGTATGGGTGCATATTCAAGTTCATTAAAACACGATTGGATTAAAGATTATACATGGTTTAATAATAACAGCCAACTTAATTTGTTTGAATAACACACATTAAGCAGCACACCTGACGACTTTTACTTCCTCGAATGTGACAACATTCAAGGCGTGTTCCATAAGGGCAGCGAACCTTTCGCCGCCCTTCTTTTTTCTGTTGTTGTAGCGGAAAACGGCTTCGTCAACATAACGCTGCATATAGTAGCGTGAAACAAAGTGGTATGTGCCATAAACCATACGCTTGAATTGTCCCCAAAAGCCCTCAATCGTGTTCGTGTATTTGCGTCCCACGGCAAACTCCTTTTGGCTGTGGTTCACAATCTCCCTGACATACCCGTTATCGTTCAAGTTGCAGTAGATATTGGTTTCGTCAGTGTAAACAACTGAGCCAAGTTTAATGTGGCTCTTGATAATAGGCATAAGCGTTGCGCTCCTTGTATCCTCAACCTTGATGGCAAACACATTGCCTTCCCTTTGCGCCATACCGAATACGGGTGTCTTGGTTTTTGTGCTTCTGCCTTGCGTACCCTCAACCTTCTTGCTTTCGTGCTTGTTGGTTTCCCTACCGCCAACATAGGTTTCGTCAATCTCAACCTCGTCCTCAAGTATTGGTGCTGATTGGGCAAATGTGGTGCGAATCTTGTGGAGCATAAACCAAGCAGTCTTTTGCGTCACACCCAAATCAATGGCGGCTTGCTTTGAGGAAACACCCTTGGAGTGGGTAGACATAAGGAAAATGGCTCCAAACCACTTGTAGAGGGGTAGTTTGGTGTCTTGGAAGATGGTTTCCTGAAGAATGGAGAACGATGAACCGCACTCACGGCACTTGAAGCGTCCGTCACTACGGCGATATGGGTGCATACCACCGCAATACGGGCAAGCAACAAGTCCGTCAGGGTAGATTTGTTCCTCAATGAACTTTAGGCAGGTGGCTTTGTCACGGAAATGGCGGAAGATTTGTGGCAGGGAGTTGAAATTGGCAAGGTTAATCATAGCAATTCAGGTTGGTTACATTATCTTATAGTGGATAATATACAATTTTTCAACCTGAAAAACCAGTTTTTTAGCTGAAAATCAGAAATTTCTTTCTAATTTTGTGCCATCAAGTATATAATTCCCAAAATAAAAGCGCACCTTTACAGATGCGCTTTTTTTTATCTTCTACCTGAGTTATTCGGTGTTCTTGCTCTACCACTCATTGAGCCATGCGAACCATTGTTATTTGGCCTTACAGTTGCCTTTGGCGTATTTGTTGGCTTAGGAGGTATATATGGCTGATGGTTATTTCCATGTGGCTTTGGAGGCGTACTTGGATTATAATGAGGTTTAGGCTGTGGCTTATACGTGTAGTGATGCGGACGTGGGTGATGATATTTGTAATAATACCCATTCCAATGCGCATAAGGATAATAATAAACTGTGTTAGGGTAATCCCTGTACACGACAACAGTGTCACTTGCGCAAGAACTCATAAAGAGAATGCTTGCGAACAAAACTAATGCGAATAGTAATTTTTTCATGGCATTGTCTTTTTCTATAAATATCAGTCTTTCTGATTTATTTCCCTCATGCGGTTAATCTTGCGATACATTTCCTTGTATTGCTCATCCCATGTATCGCCACCTAAAAGGTCCCAATTCTTTATTAGGAACACTAAGTGTACGATTGGAAGCAAAGCAATGGCCCATTCAATGAAAGTGCCTTTACAGTTTGCGTCATCCATAATGGTAATCACTTTGTGGCAAATAACAGCATAGGCCACAATACAGAAAATCACTCCAAATACAATTAAAAATGCTTTCATAAGTTTTAAATATTAAAGTTTACTATAAATATACAAATTTAGTTTTTAAAAAACAAAAAATGAGCAATTTTCATTGCTCATTTTCCTCTGAAGATTCAACTTCCTCAATATCAACCTCTCCTTTGTCATGGGCTTCAGCCTCTTTTCTGTGGTGTCTAAGAGATTTAAGTTTCCAAGCACGGGAGAATTTATCGTTGACAATTCTGACAACAATTCCTTCACGTGGAACCTTGTTTTTGCACATAGGTTCATCAAGTTCCATAAGGATTAAATCCTTGTCAGCTTTCATTCTTGCAAGAACGTTCTTGTTCCAATTTTCATCCTCAGGAACATCAGGGTACATGTCGCCAAATCTTCCGTAATAGACGAAGTTCAAGAACAATACTTTGTTAGCAAGTTCAGGATGGTTTTCGACCAAATTATGGGTCCAAGCATCAACATCCTTGATTTCCCACTCTGTCTTGTTACCAAGTTCATCGGTTTCTGTAATTCTGTAAGGCATGAATTTCCATTCGCCTGTCTTACAGCCATAGTCATGTTGCTTTTGAATCATTGAAGTAGAGCCTTCAAGATAGCCGACAACTTCACCATATACAGTCATACCTTTTGAAATGAAAGGCGAGAAATCCCTGTTAACACATCCGTAAATGTCTGTGTTATAGAAACCTGCTGTCACACCTTGGTTGATGTATTGGTTCTTGATGACACCTCTTGAAGAGTAAACGTTACCGTACTCAGTCAAAGGTACTTTAAACCCGAAGAACTTTTTGATTTTTTCCCAAGTAGAAAGTTTCCTGTTCACAAGGATATTTGACATGATGATAGATGTACCATGTACTTTTACAGTGATGGCAACAATGTCATCAGGACTCATTTCGTTGATGTGTTCTGCAAGCATTTTGGTGTCGTAATGGAAGGTGAATTGACCGTCAACAAGTCTGTTGAACTTTTTCAATCTCTTCATTCTTTTCTTCCAAATTGACTGACCGCCACCACCGCCATTGTTCACATGGCCCTTAATAGGTGGAACATATTTCTTACAAAACTCTTTGTCATCAATATGGCTGAACTGTGTTCCAACAAGAGCATCCCAATTGGTGTCTTTGAGCGTTTCATCGTAATTGACAAGTGAATCAACACCTGCAATGAAACCTTGTGAGTATTGGCCACGAAGTTTCAAGATACGGACACGGCCATTCTTTGTGAAGAACCCGCACATAGACTTAATCTTAGCGGAAAGTTCCTCAGCAGCCTTTGTATCACCGTTCTCATCGGCCTTTTCCAATTCAAGCAAGTATTCCTTTACGGAATCAGCGTTTGCATTACGTTCAAACTCAGAACGCTCGAACAAGTTGTTCTTTGACAAGTACATTTCGTTGATGGCACTTTCAACAGGGAAATAAACAACAATGTCGCCCTCCTTGTAGTCTTTACCAATCACGATGTCATAACCGTTTACAACGGTCTTAACCAACTTGTCAGCACCTTCAATTGGGAAAATCTCACCAATTCTACAGATGGTAGCCAAATAGTTAGGGTTGGCATCTTTATCTAATACAAATCTTTTAGTCATTTTATTAAATTTTAAGTTAGTTTAGTTTTTTTCAATTTTTCTTCAAGTTCTTTTTTTTCTCCAAGAACATAACACTCTTTGCACGAATTAGGAAATGAACATTTATTACAGCGTTCAATTATCCTATTTTGCCTGTACAGCAATTTTTCTTCCTTAGTCCTTTTTGGCTTCATTCTCTTAGGATTCGACCTTTCTAATTTTTCTCTTTCGCAATTAAGTAACTTAACATAAGTTTGAATGCCATTAAGAATGTAGCGATGCTGCATAATTTCTTTTTTTACTTTTTTGGCTTTGAAATACCCAAGTTCTTCAGATTTAAGAACACGTCTTAACTCTACTTGTTCTTCCCTGAATTTATCATATATGTTATTTACATGTTTCAGTTCAAAAACAATCTCAGAAATTCTTTTGCCTATCTTTTCCTCTTCTGTCAGTTCCGAACATTGGACTCCAACAAAATTACCGTTAGCATAAATCTTTTTTTCCATAATACATAAATTATATATTAGGAATATACAATTTTTATCTTAATAAAGCAAAAAATATCCGCTACATATTGACTTTTTTGTTAAATTATACTATTTATAAATAAAAAATATGGACAATTTGAATATTAATTTATTAGACTTAAAAAAAAGGTATGAAAAAGGAGAAACTTTACAAGAAATTGCCGATTCTATTTGTGTTTCAAGGCAAACAGTTTCAAAATGGCTAAAAAGTATTGGAACTGTTATATATAAAAAAAATAAAATGATTAATTTAAATCAAAATATTTTTGATGAAATAAATACTGAAGAAAAAGCTTATTGGCTTGGTTTCTTATTTGCAGACGGAAATTTATCATCTAAAGGATATTACATAAGATTAAATCTTTCAAGTAACGACAAAAGTCACATGGAAAAATTAAGAAAATTTTTAAATTACGAATGTGAAATTAAAGATTATAAAAATAAAGGAAATGGAATAAGCAGAATTAGTGTTTCAAATAAACACTTATGGGAAACTTTAAAAAGCAAAGGATGTGTTCCGAATAAATCATTGATATTAAAGTTTCCATTAAAAGTTTTTGAAAACCATAAAAATTTAATACGACACTTTATAAGAGGCTATTGGGATGGTGATGGATGCTTAACTTACAGAGATAAAGAAAAAAAACGTCCTGAAGTAAATGTAATAAGCACTAATGAATTTTTAATGGAAATGCAAAAATATCTTCCAGTAAAACAAAAAGAAAACATACCAATAAAACACAAAGGAAATGATGTTATAAGAACATGGACATGCGAAGGTAAATCGGCTTTAAATGTGGCAGAATATCTATATAAAGAGACTAATGTTTATTTAGATAGAAAATATGAAAAATATTTAGAATTTGTTGAACTTTATAAAACAAAAAAAGGCACTATCAATTAGTGCCTTTTTTTTCTTTATTAGTGATATGTGTCATTCAGACATTTTATCAACAAGTTCTGTCATTGCCTTTAGGCCCATTGCATCAAAAGCAGCGCCAGCTCCGCCTGAACCACTTCCGCCTGTCATAACAATTTTTGGAAGTTTAATATCTTTAAGGGCATTTGCAACACCAATTTTAGTCTCTTTTTCGATAGTTGCTCTTTCAAGAGGTGTAAGACCTGCGGCAACCAATGCACGGTTTGCAGCGGCTTTAGCCTCACCTTCGGCAACAACCTTTTTCTTATCGAACTCAGCTTTTTCAGCAGCAAGACGTGCAACTTCACGCTCTTGTTCAGCCTTGGTCACTTCAACAATTTTAATACGTTCTTGCTCCCACTTGGCTTTTTCAGTAGCAGCCTTACCTTCCTCAGCAATCTGGATGGTCTTCTGCATAGCCTCAATTGATTTGGTCTTTGATGTAATCACAGCTAAGTTAGCGGCCTTCTGTGCGTCAATTTGGTCTTGGGTAGCGGCATCATACTTAATATCAGTGATTGACACCAAACCACAACTGATACCATATTGGCTAAACGGTGAAACCTCTTGACGCTTGTAACCTCTTGGAGCATTAACATCTTCGATAATCTGAGCAGTAGTACGTGTTTCAGGCTCGCCTGTAATTTCATTAACAACCTCAGTCTTAATGGCTTTAGTCTTATATACACCATTATTCAATTGGTCAGTGATATAATCAATAAGGTCTGTACGAGTTTCTGAAACTGATTGAAGTGATGACATCAAAGGGCCGCAAGCAGTTACAACTTTATACAAAGTAGGACGCACTAAGTTATTAATCAAAGCTTCCTCTGAGCCGAAATCACGTTGAATTTTTTCCATATTCTGATGGTCGGTAGGCAATACCACACGGAAAGAACCAACAATCATACCCCTTCCATTATCTGTGAAAGTCAAAGCAGCAGCAGGATTTTTTCCATTTGCAATATACCCATTTTCATTTTTTTCGAGTCCACTAAACTCAACCTGTGAAGTCTTGTTATAGGACTGCACATTACCGAACATTTGCATTTGCAAACCACCTTCGGTCCACACACGATACTCGCCTGTGATTGGCATCTGACAGACGTAGTTCTTAGATTTGTCCGCATCCTCGAACATTGAGCGGCACACACCGATTAAAAGGATTGCCACAGCAATCGTCACAATTCCGTAAATGACCTTCTTGGTCACGCTCATTGGAGCCTTTTCTGAATTTTTACTCATAATTTTTGTAATTTAAAGTTAATGTATTAATGTTTAAGTTTAATTTGATTTCGTTAAGTTTACTTTTGGTTTCTGTCTTCTTTGATTTGTTCCTCGTACTCATCAGAGTAGTCAGATAATGTTTCCTTTTTTCTTTCGTCAGTTGGGGCAATCCAATAGTAGAAAGGTGTAATCATTCTACCGAAAGTGATTTCTCTGTTCGTGAATCTGAACCAACTTGTCAAGCACTGAAAGATAAGCATTACATAGTAGATGGCAAGCAGTGCCACAAAGACCATCATAAAAATTCTAATCCAAATCATATTCGTTATTGTTTTGAGTTTACATTGTGAATATACAAGAAATCAAAATTAAAAACAAATTTTTTCGAGATTTTTTTCGACTTTTTTTTCTTATTTCACCTAATTCATTGATAATGAACGCTTCAGCGCTGTCTAAAAGAGCAATATTTTCTTTAATAATTCCACCACATCCATGTTCAAGTTGTGTATGTCCGAAGACTTGATAGGCATATCCGTCATATTCTTTGCTCCAACTATGGTAATCGGCCCACACTAATGAGCCAAAGTCATAACCCCAACGGCCTCTAAACCTATCATACAATCCAAGACTATTGATTACATGTGGCTCTTCTGTATAATAGGCATTATTGAAATAGGCGACAATGTTCTCTTCATTAATATTATCCTTTTCCTCAGGAAAAGCATAGTCAACATATCCTTTATGAATACCTGCATGGGTGAATATAAAGTGTTTTCCGTTTATATATGCTTCATCTGCCAATTGGAACAACTCTTTATTAGTTACAAATATGTTTCTGATACGTTCAAAATTATCGTAATCAGTACGGCAATCACAAATATCAAGGTCAAATCTATATCCACAATCCTTTATATTCAGAACAATTCGCAATTTTGTTCCCGCATTAAGCAGCTCATGCTTCATTTAACATGAGAATTGACTATATCTTCACCTCCGACATTACTCGCTGAGGGTGGGGCATTTCGAATCGCTTGATTCTACTTCCATTTCAGGAATAGTCGATGAACCTTCCTTTTTATCGGCTTGGCTGCTGATTGCCATCTCAGGTTTTCCAGCAATTAACCCCATTTCGCTTAATGATTTCTCACTAAGAGCACAAAGAATTTTTTCAAATTTTGCCTTTTTACGTTCTCCGTATATTGTTGCTGAAGAATACATGTAATCATACAATATTTTTAAATTTTTCCTACCAGAATATTCCATTAAACAATGCCTGTGGTCTTCTTTTGCCTTTGAATAATTTAATTTAGTCCTACTAAGGCCAAGATGATTAATTAAATACTCTTGAAGAAATGGAATAAATGTATTACTACCAGTAAAATTAAATTTTACATTATGGACAATACGTTCTCTAAATTCTCCTTGTTTATTTTCTTTTTTAACTATCATCTTTTTTCGTTTACCTTCCCAAACAGAACCATCACCATCAAAATACCCTCTGATAAAATGTGGCATTAATTCATCTGAAATAAAGTCAGGAAATTTAAGT
>Ga0265298_10008194_pt1 | contig 12582 bp, 8 predicted proteins | sample AusTroGonzalo_MG_3_FD_193486 | JGI IMG/M metagenome (GOLD analysis project Ga0265298, IMG submission 193486) | Bovine rumen microbial communities from tropical cattle in Woodstock, Queensland, Australia - Gonzalo_01 | ecosystem: Host-associated > Mammals > Digestive system > Stomach > Rumen ... | reverse complement strand
CCTTGATGAAGCCGGTCCTGGGGTTCTTCACGGAGACAATGTGGCCTTTCACGGTGGCCTGGACGCTGCTGTACTCAAATGCGAGGTCGGCGTCCGGCTCGAAGGTGCAGTCTTCCAGAATCAGGTTTTCGCAGTAGCACAGGGGCTGGCTGCCGCCGATATGGCAGCGCACCAGCTTCAGGTTCTTGGCATACCAACCCAGGAACTCGCCCTGGATGCGGGAGTCGTAAACCGTTACGTTCTCGCTTTCCCAGAAGGCGTCCTTGGTGTCCAGGTCGGAGTTACGGATGACTACGTTCTTGGAATACTGGAAGGAGTAATTGCCCTGGAGTTTGAAGTTGTCCACCTCAATATTGTCCGTGTGCATGAAGATGTAGTTGGCATTCACGGCTTCCACATTCTTCATCTTCACCTGGTCGCAGTCCCAGAAGGTTTCCTGGGCGTCGGTGAACTTTACGTTTTCCAGATAGGTGCCGGTAATACGGCGGAACATCTTGGGGGCTTCTACGAGGGTGTCGTACATCTTGCAGCCGCGAGTGTACCACAGGGCTGCGCGGGCACCCTCCCGGAACACGCAGTTCCGGATGGTGAAGCCGTCGCACTCCCAGAACGGGTACTTGCCCTTGAACTCGCAATGATCGGCCTCAATGTCGGCCCCTTCTTTGAGGGAAGACTCGCCGGGGCCGATGACGACGTTCTTCAGGCGCAGACCGTCCCGTTTACAGTACAGCGGGCGCTCGCCTTCAAAGTATTTGTCACAAATAGTATCCATAGCTACAAAGGTAGTAAAATTCCGCGACACTTAACTTTCTTATGATGAAGATAATAGCACAAAAGACGGGTACCTTTTTGATACCCGTCTTTTGTGCTAATTGTATGTAAATGACTTACTTGAGTGCCACGGATTACATCATTCCACCGGCAGGCATGGCCGGGGCGGCCGGTGCCGGTTCGGGGATGTCCACGATACCGCACTCGGTGGTGAGGAACATGCCGGCTACGCTGGCAGCGTTCTCCAGAGCCACGCGGGATACCTTGGTGGGGTCAATCACACCGGCCTCGTACATGTTCACGTACTCGTCGGTGCGGGCGTTGTAACCGAAGTCGCCCTTGCCCTCGCGGATCTTGTTGATAATCACGGAAGCTTCTACGCCGGCGTTGGCAGCAATTTGGCGCAGGGGCTCCTCGATGGCGCGCTCGATGATGCGGATACCGGTGGTCTCGTCATCGTTCTCGCCCTTGAGGTTCTTCAGAGCCTCGGCAGCGCGGATGTAGGCAACACCGCCACCAGGCAGGTAACCTTCTCCCACAGCGGCGCGGGTAGCGTTCAGAGCATCGTCCACGCGGTCTTTCTTCTCCTTCATCTCCACCTCGGTGGTAGCACCGACATAGATTACGGCTACACCGCCGGCGAGCTTGCCCAGACGCTCCTGGAGTTTCTCGCGGTCGTAGTCGCTCTTGGTGGTTTCGATCTGGGCGCGGATCTGATCGGCCCGGTCTTTAATATCGGCCTGCAGGCCGGCTCCACCGACGATGGTGGTGTTCTCCTTGGTGATGGTGACCTTTTCGGCCTTACCCAGCATCTGCACGTTGGCGTTCTGCAGGGTGAAGCCGCGCTCCTCGCTGATGACCACGCCACCGGTGAGGATGGCGATGTCCTGCAGCATTTCCTTGCGGCGGTCGCCGAAGCCGGGGGCCTTCACGGCGGCTACCTTCAGGGTGCCGCGCAGGCGGTTCACCACGAGGGTGGTCAGGGCCTGGCCTTCCACATCTTCAGCGATGATCAGCAGGGCCTTGCCTTCACGGGCGACGGGCTCCAGCACGGGCATGAGCTCTTCCATGTTGGCAATCTTCTTGTCGGTGAGGAGGATGTAGGCGTCGTCCAGGACAGCTTCCATCTTGTCGCCGTTGGTCATGAAGTAGGGGCTGATGTAGCCGCGGTCGAACTGCATGCCTTCCACGACCTTCACTTCGGTCTCGGTGCCCTTGGCTTCCTCGACGGTGATGACGCCGTCCTTCTTGACCTTGGCCATGGCGTCGGCGATGAGCTTGCCGATGTGGGCGTCGTTGTTGGCGGAAACCGTACCCACCTGCTCTACCTTGGAGTAGTCCTCGCCCACGGGCTGGCTCTGCTCCTTGAGCTTGGCAACGACGGCTGCGACAGCCTTGTCGATACCCTTCTTCAGGTCCATCGGGTTGGCACCGGCTGCGACGTTCTTGAGGCCGACGTTGATGATGGCCTGGGCCAGCACGGTAGCGGTGGTGGTACCGTCACCGGCCTGGTCGTTGGTCTTGGAAGCGACTTCCTTGACCATCTGGGCACCCATGTTCTGGAACTGGTCCTCCAGCTCCACTTCCTTGGCGACGGTCACGCCGTCCTTGGTGATCTGGGGCGCACCGAATTTCTTGGAGATAACCACGTTACGACCTTTAGGGCCGAGAGTAACCTTCACGGCGTTTGCCAATGCGTCGGCGCCTTCCTTCATGGCGGCGCGGACGTCCGTATTGAATTTAATTTCCTTTGCCATAGTATTAATGTTTTAGATTGCCGGTCAAGCCGGCAATGACGACAACGTCATCCCCGACCTGATCGGGGATCTCTTTCCTTAGAGAGTTGCCAAAATATCAGACTGCTTCACGATGAGGTACTTCTTGCCTTCCACGGTGACCTCGGTGCCGGCGTACTTGCCATAGAGAACGACATCGTTCACTTTGACCTCCATGGGTTCATCCTTGGAGCCCGGGCCCACGGCCACGATGACGCCCTGCTGGGGCTTTTCTTTGGCGTTATCCGGGATGTAGAGGCCCCCGGCGGTCATGGTCTCGGCCTCTTTGGGCTCGATAACCACTCTTGTTCCTAAAGGTTTCAGCATAATATTGTGTTTTTATATGTTTACAAAAAGCCGCCTCCCATCCGGGAAGCGGCTCAAGCAAAATCAATAGCTATGCCAATGACGCCATCACTGACATTTTGGCAGATGGCTATTCGACGATACGGGTGATGGTTTGGGCGATATCCGTGGTGCCTGCGTTCCAGGTGACAGCGGAATAGCTGCTGCTGCCCTCCTTTTTGTATCGGCCGTAGAACTGGATATTAAAGAACGGATATGTACCCGTTGCAATTCCTCCTTCTAACGTCGCAGCGTTCAAATCTTCGGACAGGGTTCCGTACAAAAGATCAACACCTGTCTTGGCGGTGTAGTACGTCTTTCCTGCGGACGTATCGTTATACTGGCCGGAAAGGAGCACCGTCACTGTTCCACGGGAAGCATCCTCGTAGGACTTGGTATTCTGCGTTTTCAGGACCAGACGACCGTTCTCATCGACACTTGCTTCGACATCGTATCTTCCATCGCTATTGGAAAGGCCCTCGATTCCCTTGATGAGCAGCGTCTCATCTTTCTCCTTTATGGAGATATCCCAGGTGTCGTAGTCATCGTATTTGGAATTCTTGCGATGTACTTTCCATTGTCCCAGCCACTTGTAATAAGCGGTTCTGACATCGGCAATGGTGATGAGTTTGTACTGGTAACGGCCGGACACGAAGGTGTTCTCGCCGAAGCCGATCGCAATCAGATAATGTTCGCCGACGGTGACATCTTCGAAAGCAACGGGATCCGTTCCCGTCAGAAGATAGTCTTTGAAGGTGGTGCCAGGGTTGGCTTCCACCTTGTCAAGGATGCTTCTGCGTGCCTCGATAGCCAGTTTGTCAAAAACCCAGGCGTCAACGTCTCCTTCTACCTTGGCCTTCGGAATCAGGTACATGACATACATGTCTTCCTCTCCGGCGCTCAGCGTGGCGCTGGTGTTGAACTTGGGGTGATCGTAGGTGACTTCCGCCTCGGTCAGGACCCAGTTTTCGGGCTTCTTGATTTCGGGGTACTGCGTTACGTCAAAGGATCCTTCGCTGGAGCCGGCAACATAGGTCACCGTTCCCTGACGGGTTTCAGGCTTGTCGTTCGGATCAACCTTGACGACAATCTTGTTCTCCTGGTATTCGGGATGGATCCATGTCTGTTCCGTGCTGAAGGTAATGGGAACGTTCAAGCTCACGGGAATCTCTACGGTGCTTCCTTCGACGGGGGAAGCGATATCGCTGAGCGACCCCAGTCCTCCAAGGACTTCGCCGTACTGGATGACGGTTAGGTCAAGGACGGCGCCGCCAGCCTTCAGGTTCAGCATGGCATAGCGGGACAGTTTGGAAGTATTGGCCGTAATGGATAGGGTGACGGTGTTCCCGCTGACGCTGGGAACGCACCATTCCCTGTCGGAAACGGCCGTAACGGCAGCCTGCGTGTTCACGACCACTTTCCCTTCAACGGCGTTGGGCATGAATTCGAGCTCGGCGCTGACGATGTCCAGTTTGGGCGTGGACTCGTACTTGGCGGCGCTTTCCTTTTTACAGGAAAGGGTGAGCGCGGCGGCTGCGATGATGAACAGATATGCTATCTTTTTCATAATGCTTTCTTTTTGCGATTACTGACGGTCAAACGATGTCCAGCCCCAGGCCTGATGCTGTCCGCTGGACAGCGATTCCCGACCCGTCCAGAACCAGGGGGCGGTAGTCGCGCCGATACGGGTGCCGTCCGGTCCGAAGAAATAGAGGATGAAGCCATCTACCTTGTAGCCGGTGTACAGTTTGTTGTCCACCCAGGTAATCTGGCTCTTGTCCTCGTTCAGGATGCCGTAAAGGCCGCCAACGGTGTAGTTGACTTTTCCAGCGTCGGAGTCCCAGCAGGCCATCATGACACTGTTGGCGGTCCCCGTTTGTTTAGGACCTGCGACATACTGGGCCTGAATGTGGATACGGCCCAGGCTCAGGCTATACGTGGCGGTTACGTCAAACTTGGCGCTCAGGCCGGAGATGATGTAGCTCGTTCCGGCGACGTCCTCCTTGATTTCGATACCGGGCATGGTCTTCTCGCCGTCGTTGTAAACCAGCGAGTAGTTGCCGATGAAGTCGGCATAGGCGTGCCAGCCCTCGGGCAGTTCACCCTGAACGTCCAGCTGAGCACCCTCTGCGGTCATTTTTTTCGATTCGTAGTCGAAGATCATGTCCTGCAGTTTGTGTCCGCCGATTTCAATCGGTTTATACAGGCAAATACCCTTGTCCGTGAAGACAAAAGAGGTCTTGTGGCTAATCGCATTTCCCTCTTTGTCCTTGTCATCCGGAAGGGTGACGGTGGCCTGGCGGTCATCCAGCGACAGGAAGATGTTGATGTTCTTTCCTTCGAAGGTGCCGTTGAAGGTGCTCAGGAACAGGGTCTCACGGATAGCGGAAGCTTTCGTCAGATAGGTCTCGGCCTCTTCCTTGAGCGGAACCAGGCGGATGTGGGTTCCGAAGCGTTTGCCGCGGAGGACAACCTCGTCTTTTGTGGCCGAGAGAATCATAAACTCGAAGTCTCCGTCGTAAGCCTGATACTTGCCGGAATCGCCATACAGGTTTTTCGAGTTTCCGGAAGGCGTGGAGAAGTAATGGAATGCATAGTTGTTGGTGTCAAAGGACAGGACGGGACCGTCGTCCTTCGTCATGGAATACAGGGATGTGTATTCTCCGTCGATGATTTCTCCGTTCACCGTCACCTCTTCATCGGTGAAGGACATCGTATAGATGTACCCACCATAGACGCGGGAGGTTCCGCCGGGGTAGTAGTACATGACCCAGCCATTCTCCGCAGAAGTAAGGACCTTCTGGGCGTTGGCCAGCGCTTCGCTCAGGCGGACAGGGGCCGATTTGTCAAAAAGGTTCCCCTCATCCTTCGTGCAGGACGTGAGCGCAAACAAAGCACATACGGAAATGAGTAAAGTGCGATATAATCTTTGCATAGTCATACGGAGTCTGTTAAAGGAGTTCAAGGGAAGTAAGGTCAATTTCACCGGACATAACTTCTTCCTGGCGGCGCAGAATGGTATCGCGGAGTTTTTCCAGGTCAATGTTGAATGCGGTTTTGAAGTAGCTCTTGACAATGTCGAGTTTGGTGGTGATGGAAGCTCTTCCGGCATCACCGGCCTTGCCCATCTGGGTTTCCCACCAGTCGGCGTCATGCGTAATGAAGATGGAGGCCATCTCTGCAAAGTCTTCGCGGTCGGAGTGCTGGGCGTAGGTCGAGATAAAGCCGCGTTCCAGGTTGTTGCCGTACTCCGTTGTGTTCCAGGCGTCCGTTACATAGGAGTCGGGCGTGACCTGGGAGAAGTCGGCCGGGAAGTCCTGGGTCTGGTTCAGGATGTGGGTGAACTCGTGGTGGATGGTCTTCACGTAGTAATGGTTCACTGCCTCGGCGGGATCCGTGTGACCGCCCATCTGTCCTGCCATGACGCGGGGAAGGTAGTTGACACCGGTCAGGTAGATCTTTTTACCACCTTCAGCGGTACCCAGAATGAAGGTTCCGTTATTCTTGTATTCCCATTCTCCGATGTAGAAGAACATCTTGGGGAAATAACGGCGGGTAAAATCAGAACCGACCACCTCGTCATAGGAGTCGATGCACATGTATTTCACCAGATGGGCCATGACGATGGAGCAGTCCATGTCGGCCGGAATGGTGCGGTAGGAGTAGTCCGCCTCGTCCATTTCGAAACGGTACTTCACCAGGATGTTGTACGGGTTGACGTAGTTGGCATCCAGCCACTTGTCGAACGCGTTCTTGGCGTGCGCGGGAACATCAATGATGCTATTGGGATTCAGCGCGGGCTCCTTCTGGCAGGAGATCAGGGAGACGGCTGCTGCCAGGGCTGCGATGATATATAGAATGTTTCTTTTCATGGCGTGCTCGGATTATTTGTTATCGGCCTTGTCGCGCTTGGTGGGCTCGAAGCCGGCATCGCGGGCCTTCTGGGGGACCTGGAAGGCGCGGCGGAGGTCACTGGGCGACATGGTGTCGGAGATGTTATCCAGATTGGCGGTGGCATCTACGTGACGGCGGTAAATCTCGATGCCGTAACGCTTGATGTCGAACCAGCGATAACCGTAGGCCAGGGTCTCGATGCGCTTGGCGCCGAGGACAGCCTGAAGCATGCTCTCCTGAACGGAACCTTCTTCCTCAATGGTGAAGGCGGGGTGCAGGTGCTTCTTGGCCGTGGGTTCATCCCATGTGTAGTACTTAATCGTGTTGAAGAAAGCCTGGACGCCTGCGGGGGTGAGGTCGTTGGTAATCTTTTCATCGCCGGGAACATAAGTGTTGCTGACCCAGAGATTCAGGTCCTCGCAAGCTTTCTCGTACTCTTTCTTCATGACGTAGGCCTCGGCGCGTTCCAGCAGCACCTGTTCGGCGGTGAAGGAAGCTACGATGGTCTGCGTATAGCCGCGGCCCGCCACGGGATCCGTGTATTCAAACAGGTTGGGAACCTTCCATACCAGCGTGTAGCGCAGGGCAGAGGAGTTGTAGTCATGCGGCCGGAAACGATAGGAAGAGGCGGTGATGCCTGCCGTCATCCAGGGAAGTTTGGCATACAGGACCTCGGTCTGTGCGATCTTGGTAGTGAAAGCATAACGCTTGGCGGCGCCGGAAGTGTTTCTCCAGGTGTTTCTTCCCATGTACGGGGACATGTTGGTCTGCAGCAGGAAATTGCACTTCTGGTCGGAAGAGACGTAGTGGGCTGCGGCCGTCTGGATGTCCGGCTTGTGCTGGAGCTCGTCGTTGTCGCGGAGAAGGGTCTGGGGTGCGGTGCCCAGGCAGTTGTTGGCGGCTTCGATGGCCTTGTCCCATTTCTCGTAGAAGAGGTAGAAACGGGTGGCGAAAGCGTAAGCGGCCTGACGGGTGAAGTGGTACTTGGGAACGGAATAGTTGTCCTTGACGTACTTGAGACCCTCTTCGATGTCCTTTTCGATCTTCTCATAGACATCGGCCACATTGCCTCTGGAATACTGCGGGTTCAGACCTTCTTCCACGTTCTCCATGTAGGGGATACCCTGATCGTTCTGGCTGGTTGCGCTGTTGTAGTTCAGGCAGAACATGTTCACCAGAACGAAATGGGCGTAAGCGCGGCAGATAAGGGCCTCGCCGTAAGAGGCGGACAGATTGGGGTTGTCCTTGCCGCCCAGCTTGTCGATGGCTTCGAGAGCCTGGTTGGCGGCGGCGATGGCGCTCCAGTGACTGGACCACACGTTATCCGGGGAGTCGTTGGCCGTTTCCGTAATGTCCTCCCAGTTCCAGATCTGCTCGTAGTAGCGACCCGGGCTGGCATTGTTCACGACCAGAGCGTTGTCGTCCATGTTGTCGGAGTACATCTCGGTGGCTTGTGCATAATGTTTGGTCGCATAGGCGGCCACCAGGATGGCTTTCACCTTCTCGGGGGTGTCAACTTCCGCGCGGTTGTCGGGCATGGTATCCAGGAAACGGTCGTTGCAGGATACCAGACCAGCCAGGGCAGCGCAGAGCATCAAAATATTTCTTGTTTTCATACTCGTGTCATTTTATTTGTTGGACTTGCTGCCGCCCAACCCGATTTTCAGGGTCAGGGTGAACTGTTTGGCCATAGGAACGGCCACACCGCCGGTGTTGAAGAATTCCGGGTCCTGTCCGTTCAGCTTCTTGTCGGCATACAGCAGGCAAAGGTTGGTTGCCTGCAGCTTGAGACCCAGGCTGTTGCAGTTGATGGCCTGTGCCCACTTCTTCGGCAGGTCATAGCTCAGGGAAACCTCCTTGAGGCGGATGAAGTCGCCGCTGGCGATACGCTCCGTGGAGTAGTTGTAAGCGTTGTAGGCGTACTCCAGGTGAGAGTAATTGTTGTTCTGCATGCGGCTGGCAATGACGGGAATGGTCGTGATGTTCTCATCTCCGGGAACCGCCCAGCGGTTATTGAATTCCTTAGGCATGGAGTCCAGGTCGCTGTAGTGGTTGTCGAACACGGGGTCCAGACGGACCACGTTACCGAAGGAACCGGTGATGAAGACGTTCAGACGGAAACCTTTCCACTCGAAGGTATTGCCGATGGAGCCCACATCCGTAGGATCGGATACGCCGGAGAACTCCAGGAAGGCGATGTTCTTGGGATTGGACGCGTTGGTCTGGAAATAGATGTCGTCAACGCTGACTTTTCCATCCTGGTCCAGGAAGGTCGGCAGGCCTTCTTCGTTGAGCCCGCGGAACGGGATGGAGAAGATGGAATGGTTGGGATAGCCTTCCAGACCGAAACCGGAACCGGAGATCAGGTCGATAACCTTCTTGGTGGTGTACAGATTGGTGATGAGGTTCTTCGAGTGGGAATAGATGAAGTTGGTCGTCCACTTGAAGTCGCGGGTCTTGATGTTTTCCGTGGTGAGGGACAGTTCAAATCCGTTGGAGGTCATGCTGGCTACGTTACCGTACTTGGTCAGTTCGCCGCCGATGCCCTGGGTGTTGGTGAGGGCGATCAGGTCGAAGTTGTTACGCTTGTACCAGTCGCCGGCGAAGTTGATGCGGTTGTCTGCAAAACCCAGTTCCAGCCCCACGTTGAACTCGTGCTTCTTTTCGAAGGTGAGGTCGGGATTGGCCAGGCTGCTGATATCCAGACCGGATTCGATGTCGCGGGCGTTGTTTCTCCAGGGGTTGTAGGACTTGATGACGGCGTGGGAGTTGGTGACCGAAGAGGGACCGCTTTCGGCCGTCAGGGAGTAGGAGAGCTTGAGGGCGGCGTGGGAGAAGGCGGGCTGGAGGCCGGCCATCCACGGCTCGTCGCTGATATTCCATCGGCCCGATATGTTCCAGGTAGGAAGCCAGCGGGCGCTGCGGGCCTTGCCCAGGCGGTTGGAGCCTTCGTAACGGACGGTTCCGTTGATGCTGTAACGGTTCTTGAGACCGTAGGTGAAGGTGCCGAAGAAAGCCTGGCGGCGTTCGTGGGTGTTATCCATGCTGAAGTAGTCGGAGTTCTCTTCCGTACCCTTCTTGAACACCTTATAGTTGGTAATAGGAATTTCGCCCATGTCGTACTGCATGCCCCAGCCGCGGAACCACTTGCTGTGACGGTCAACGGAGTTCATCTCCATACCGCCGTAGGCGCTGATGGTGTGGATGCGGTTGAAAGTCTGGTTGTAGCTCAGGGAAACGCGGGCGTCCCATCCGTTCATGGAGTTGTCGTTGGTCTCATAGATACCACCGTAAGGAAGGATGGTCTCGGGAAGGGCGAAGGGGACATCCGGGTCCGTGTACAGCAGCGAGTTGTCATCGCGGATGACGGTAGTGTAGGCTGCACGGTAGGACTGGGCCTGGTTGGAACTGTCCGTGATATGGTGCTCGCGGGTGGTGGCGGCATATTTGGCGGCGATCAGGCCGGAAGCCTCCAGGTGTTTGGTGATCTTCCACTTGAGTTCTCCCTGGAAACGCAAGTTGGTCACGTCCAGGTCGAGGTAGTTGTTCTCCAACTCATGGATGATGTTGAACGGAGCGTAGTCACGGGTGTAGTAAACATCCGGATCCAGGGCGCGGGAAGTGTTCAGTGCGTAGGAATACGGGTTGATATCGAACTGGCGCGTTACCTTGCCGCTCACGCCGTCCACCTTCGAAGAGAGGGTACCGGGAGCGCGCTGCTTACGGTAGGAGGCGTTGCCGATCATGTTCAGGGACAGGTTGTCCGTGATCTTGAACGTGGTGTTCATATTGAGGGTGTATCGGCGGACGGCGCTCTGAAGCGTCCAGCCTTCATCGTCCATGATGGACATGGAAGCGTAGTAGTTGGCCTGGTCCGAACCACCGGACATGGAAACGGAGTGGGTGTGCTGGATCGTGTTGCGGAACAGCAGGTCGAACCAGTCCGTGTTGCGGAACTCGGCGGCTCTCAGATAATCGGCCTTGGCCTCGTCCGTGTTGGCCAGCATGAACTGTCCGGTGCTGGGGTTGATCTCGGTCAGGAGCTGGTACATCTTACCATAGATGCCGCTGTCGGAGGCGTTGGCCAGGCGGGCGTAGTTGAGCCAGCCTTTCTGTTCCAGTTCCTGGTAGATGGCCATCTGGTCCTGGGAGTTCATGATGTTGTAGTTGGCGTAGCTGGGCTTCAGGCGCATGGTGTATTCACCGTTGTAGGTGATGCTGCTGTGACCGCTGCGGCCCTTCTTCGTGGTGACCACGATAACGCCGGCCATGGCGCGCGCGCCATATATAGAGGTAGCGGAGCCATCCTTCAGGATGTCGAAGCTCTCGATATCGTCCGAGTTCAGACCGGCGATGGCCGATGAAATCAGGGTGTTGGCGTCACCGGAGCTCAGGTCTTCGGCCGGTACGTCCACCACGTCTTCCATGATGACGCCGTCCACCACCCACAGGGGCTTGGAGGAACCATAGATGGACGTGGCGCCGCGGACGCGAATCTTCGGAGCCGTGCCGAAGGTGCCGGATACGTTCTGCACGCTCACACCGGCTACGCGGCCTTCGAGGGAGCGGGAAATATCGGCAATACCGCTGATCTTGGCCTCGGCGGCATCGATCTTGGCGGCCGATCCGGTGAACAGGCGGCGGTCCATCTGGGTCATACCCGTGACCACGGCCGATTCAAGCATCTCGGTGTCCGATTTCAGGACAACGCGGATGTGGTCGGTCGCGGGGACCACTTCATCCTTGTAGCCCATGAAGGATACTACTAGGTTCTTGGCATCCTGCGGGACATTCGGCAATACATAGTTGCCGTCCAGATCGGTGAGGGTTCCAATCTTGGTCTGACCCTGCACGGTTACGAAGGCGCCGACCACGGGCTGTCCGTCATCTTCTGCAATGACGGTTCCGTGGAGCGTCTTGTTCTGCGCGTGCACAGACGAGAGTCCAAGAAGGAAGAAGCCGGCGCCGACGAGTAAAGCTGTCAGTTTGCTTCTCATAAAAACAAAGGGGTTAGTGTTTGTGTTTTGTTGTTTGTAGGTGCTTTTTAGGTCAAAAGCGTCCCAAATATATGGAGTTTGACCGACTTTTCAAATAGGTACTTTCTATCATATAGGAAAAACTTTTTATCTTTGTAAACATGAAAAGGATTGTTAGCATATTGTTTCTATTGTTAACCGCATGGGCGCTCAATGCCCAGTCCTTCAAGCTGGTTTTCTCCGATAATATTCCGGCCGATGCCCGCGCGCTCCTGGCTCAGCGCTTCGAGCAGATGCTCAAGGCCGGCGGCCTGGATGTGGCCGAGGACGGAGAACTCCTCATGGTCGAAGGCAAGGTTACCAATCGGATGGAGACCCCCGGCTCGATGAGCCAGGTCGTCCTGCATGTGGACCTGATTGCGAAGACCGCAGCCGTGTCCGAAACCTTCTCCCTCAAGGGGGTCGGCGAAGGGGATTCCGACGCCTGGTTGAGGGCTGTCAAGCAGCTTCTGCCGAAGTCAAAATCGGCCCTCAGTTTTGTTGAAAAGCTGAAATAGCTGTCTTTCAGCGATTTATTAAAAATTTTAAAAATTTCTTCGAAAATTTCTTCGAAAAAATTTGCTAGTTCAAAAAAAGGTAGTACCTTTGCAATCCCGTTCGGAAACGAGCGGGTTTTTAACGCCCCAAACCGAAAGGTCGGGCACCAAAAAAGTTCATTGAAAAGACTGAAAGGAAAGTACAAGCAAGTACCGAGAAATTGTAATACAATTTATCAATACGAGCGTCAGTTTCTTTAAGAAACTAAAGCGTCAGGAGCAAGC
>Ga0265298_10008193_pt1 | contig 12582 bp, 12 predicted proteins | sample AusTroGonzalo_MG_3_FD_193486 | JGI IMG/M metagenome (GOLD analysis project Ga0265298, IMG submission 193486) | Bovine rumen microbial communities from tropical cattle in Woodstock, Queensland, Australia - Gonzalo_01 | ecosystem: Host-associated > Mammals > Digestive system > Stomach > Rumen ... | reverse complement strand
GTCGGCCTGCGGCATCCCGGAGGAAGAAAATAGCGTGGCTGAAAAGATACGGCCGTCTTTGCCCAGTACGGCTTGAACAACAGTGTTGGGCAGGATGCCGTTCCAGGACTGAGTGGGAAGCTCCATCGGCGGGAGTTTCCAGGTGTTCTTGAGACTGTCCGGAAGCTGGATATAAGAATGGGTGGGAAAGACCCTGACGTAAGATTCTTTCAGCTTGAGCGAGGGAACATAGGGGCTTTCCTGAACCTCGATCCGTTCCGCGGTAGGCATCAGGACATCAGACAGTTCTTTGGTGAAAATATTCGTCGGAGGAGTTATTTCAAAAGAGGGATAGACCGATTTCGAGCTGTAGGTCGTGATTGGCTTTTCTGTCCATAAAAAGCCGGATACCCCGTTTTCATGCGCTCCGGCAAAAACGCTTGGATCAAAGGCTTCTATCATCGATGCGACAGCGGAATGAGGATCGGTGTCGTAATTAGCGACCATCAATGTTTTCTGCCGGGTATCGGGCTGACGGGGGACGATTTTTCTGGAGTCTAAGAAGATGTAATAAAAAAGGATATGAACGATGAACAAACATCCTATCAGAGTGTACCACTTCTTTGGCGGCCATGTTTGTTTTTCCAGCACAGCCCGATCTGCCGCGTAGGAGTTAGCGCTTTTGTGATTCATCAGATGATTGGATATCAGTTTGAGCCGGTGGATCATCTTCCACGTTGCGCCTGGACTTGGTGGCCATCAGTATCCGCTTCAGTCCTGCCTGATAGGTAAGGGCACTTGCGTGGGCGATCCTGTCCACCTGTGTTTTATGGTCGGCAACGATGATGACCGCTGTATCCGGATTCTTCTCTGCTGCATGTTTGAAACTCTTCAGCAGAGCCTCATCCGAAACGCTCCTGTTAGCGATATAATACCGGCCGTCATCATCCAATCCTACCACCAGTGAAGGACCGATGATACCCGGAAGTTCCGTATCCGGAGCGGGGAGTTCGATATTCACACCGGATTTATTGACAAGTGAGGATTCTACCAGCAGAAACGCGATGATCAGGAGGAGTACGCAAGAAAAAGCAGAACCATCCAAACGGTTGCTCATAGCTTTTAAATTGCGGTGATATTTCACGGGATGCCTCTTAGTGGTTGTTATTCAGATCGTGAGACGGCTCGAAGAGAAAATGAGTGATGTCGGTGGATGTTTTTTCCATATCCAGAACGATGTTGTTCACTCTCTCGATCAGATAATTATACCCGGCGCGGGCGGTAACGGAAAGTGCCAGACCCAGTGCAGCGGAGATGAGCGCGGTCCAGATGCCGCCGCTCAGAACATTGACATCCGCGAAAGGACCTGCTAACTGCATCGCTCGAAACATTTTGATCATTCCAAGAACAGTTCCCAGACAGCCTAACGGCTGAGCGATCTCGGCAATTGTTGCCAGCCAGGAAAGGCGTGTTTCCAGACGAGGCACTTCTATCAAACCCGCGGATTCGATAGCGTCGTTCACGCTCTTGGTCCCCAGGTTTTTATTCAGGATGGCCAGTTTGACCAGACGCGCGACGGGACCGGGAGTCGCGTCACATATCGAAAGCGCTTCCATCTGATTCTCACGGCGCAGCACGTTTTTCACGCCGGTGATGAATTCTTTGGAGTCGATCTGAGCCCGGTGATAGTGTAGAAGTCGTTCAATGAATATGGCGGCTCCTAGTGCGCCCAGCACCAAAAGCACCCACATTATTGTCCCTCCGTTGTTGAAGAATATATGCAGCATATCCTATGCGGTTCATGGTAGCTATTTTAGGATAAAATCGCAAGTGTTTAAGACCTCTTGCTCAAAAAAATCCTCTGTCGGCAGACAGAGGACGCGAAAGGATAATGAATACACTATTATTTCAGCCCAAGACTTTGGTGCCGGGCGAGGATATCATCGGCCATTTTATCCAAAGCCGCAAAGGTTTCCGTGGTAGGAGCGCCTTTGGTCATGACGGGCGGAAGAATCTCAACCTTAAGATTTCCCAAAAGTCCGGCGATTTGATCGGGGACTTTAACTCCGCTCCATCCGAAAGATCCAAAGACAGTCGCGAATTTGGCTTTAGCACGGAGAGCATTGGCGACCAGTGCCGCGTAAGCAGCCACAGGATGCGCCGCAGTCAGAACACAGCCGGTGCCGATCGCGATCGTTGCCGCGTCTACCAGATGTCCGGCGATACGGCCCAAATCAGCGGCCGTCAGGTCGTAGGGATGCACATCGATCCCGCGTTCGATAAGAGCGGAGGTCAGGTGTTCGACCATGCGCGCGGTCGCGCCATGAGTGGAAACCCAGGGGATAAGGACTTCGTTCCGGAGATTGTCGGAAACCCAGTCTTCATAAAGCCTTAATGGAATGCCGGTATCTTTGAAAATGGGACCGTGACTGGGACAAATCATCTTGGGAGCCAGAGTTTTGACTGTTTCCACGCGTTTAGCTACCTGACCGCGGTAGGGCATCATGATCTGAGCGTAGTAGCGTTTCATCGGCTCGTAGAAAACGCGCTCATCATCCATGCTGATATTGGAAACCGCTAAGTGGGAACCAAACAGATCGCAGGGGAACAGGATGGAGTCTTCCTGGAGGAAGGTCATCATCGTTTCCGGCCAGTGGATCCAGGGAGCCAAAATAAATTCCAGAGTGCGTCCGCCCAGATCTAAGGTTTCATGGTCTTTAATGGTAATGACACGGTCGGCCGGAATGTCGGGCATGAGCGCCAGCAGCAGGTCACGGCATTTCTCGTTTGTAACCAATTTTGCCTCAGGATAAAAAGCTAAAAGATCAGGGATGCTGCCGGAATGATCCTGTTCCGCATGATTGGAAATGATGTAGTCGATCTTTTCGATACCCGCAGATTTGATGTTCCGAAGCAGAAGGGCTTTAAATTCAGGTTCTACCGTATCAATAAGGGCTGTCGCTTTTTGTCCCTGAATGATGTAGGAATTGTAGGTCGTTCCTTCCGGGGTAGAAATGAGAGCGTCGAAAAGACGTCTGTCATAATGGGAAACACCAACGTAATAAATACCCGAAGCGATTTTTTGATTCGCCATAACTAGAAACTATAGATACATTTTTTAACGAAGGAAGAGGTAAGCCAGAATGATGATCACGACCACCGCACCGCCGCCAAGAATGTAAATATTCATTTTATTATCTTTTTTCTTGAAGGCAGGATTGGCCGGCGCATTGGCAGAACCTCCGGCTTCCAGCTTGATGCCGCCGCGATGGGATTCCATCACTTTCTTGAAGGATGTGCCGTCATCCAGCTTGAGTTCGCATTGCCCTAATCGCAGGATCATGCCGGCCTTGAGGGGGGCTTCGGTGATCTTATTTCCATCAATGTAGGTGCCGTTTGTCGAGTTTAAATCCTTGATAACAAGATCATTTCCTGTCAGGACAGCTTCGCAGTGGTGACCAGAAACTGAGCCTTCTGGAATGCAGAAAGCGTTATCATCAGCGCGACCTATCGTAGTGACTCCCGCCTTAAGTTCGCAGGTCTGTCCTTTAAATCCCTCAGTTAAAACAATCAGTTTCGGCATAACAAGCAATGCAACTCCACAAAACTATGCCTTAAAATGTAAACGAAGTCAACCATTTTCAAAATAAAATGCGAGGTTAATTCACCCCGCATTTTATTTTTTTTCAGAGAAATAAACACATTCTCTGTGTGTTATCTTTGTAACCTATTCCATATCTACACGATAGAACAGCATTCCAACGGAAGGATCCACAGTGTAGGGGCTTTCCGCGCCTTCGACCTTGACCCAGTCGATATTGTTGGTGCTGCTGTAGAGGATACCTTTGAAAGTAATGATCATCTTGCCGTCCTCGATTCTGTAGCTGATCCGCGGATCGACCGTGATCGAAGTGGTGCTGGTGTTGACAACTTTCAGTCCGTACCAAAGTCCTTCATCATCCAGTACCCATCCGTCTTTGTCAGATGAATAATAGACTGTGGGAGAGCATTCATCAAAGGAGATAGTCATTGCCGCCGGAGCGTTTCCAGGGAAGTGGAGGCTCTTCAGGGCGCTGCACTCATAGAATGCGTAGATGCCGATGGAGGTGAACTCCTCACCGAATGTGACAGATTCCAGCTTGTTGCAGAAGCTAAAGGCATTCTGATTGACACGGCGAACCGTGTTAGGCAGCGTGATGTTTGTCAGCTGCGTATAGGCAAAAGCGGAATCACCAATAGTGTTGACCGATGGAGGAATAATCGTTCCGGCTACGGGTTTGGCGGAAGGGAAGCACATCAGGATGGTCCCGTCCTTGGAGAGAAGGATACCGTTCTGACTGGAGAATGTGCTGTTGGCCGGATCCACATTGATGTTTTGCAGGGATGTGCAGCCGATCAGCCATCCGGAACCCAGTGTGGTGATTGCCGCGGGCAGATTGATTTCTGTCAGAGCGGAGCAGCCCTGGAAGGTGTTGGCACCAATGGAATAAACATTCGGGCCTATAATGATAGACTTAAGTTTGGAGCAATTCTCAAAAGCACTGGATTCTATTGTTAAGACGTTTTCACTAACAATGATAGATTCAATGAGCTGATTCATGAACGCACCTTTCGCGATGCTCTCAACAGGATAATAGTCCTTGATAAGATTGGGGAGTACGGGATTCATATTGGTTCCTTTGTAACCAATGATGATCGCTTTTCCATTAGAAATGGCGTATTCAAAACCGTCTTCGGTGATCAGGTTATGAACGATGTTGTCCACATTGATGAGACCACCGGTAGAGCACTTTTTACTGAAAGCGGATACCGGATCAACACCATTCAGGATCCTGTTTTTGATCTGAAGGTAGGTGTCATCCGGATGTGCCGCGATACACAGAGCGGTAGCACCCGCGACAAAAGGACAGGCCATAGAGGTACCACTCTTGAAATCATAAGCGTCATTGTCATATGAGTCGCCCACTTCTTTGAGAACTGTTGACCAGATATCACTGCCGGGAGCAAACAGATTCACAGATTTCTTACCGTAGTTTGAGAAAGAGCTGACTTTATTTCTATTATCACAACTGCCTACAGAAATGATGTTATCCATTTCCAGACAGAGGCTGGAAGGATAATTGGGGTTTGTATCGTTGTTGTTGGCATCGTTGCCCGCAGCAGCGACGATAATAATGCCCGCTCTTTGGCATGCGGCATATTCATCGTATTCGATCTGTGAATATCCTCCACCGCCTAAGCTCATATTAATGACATTTGCGCCATGTTCACGTGCATAGCGGACACCGTTTGCAATATCGGATGAAGAACCTTCGCCCTTTGCATTCATGACTTTAACGGCCATGATTTGGGTTTTCCAGGCCACGCCGGCAACACCTAATGAATTATTACCGGTACCGCCGATTGTTCCGGAAACGTGAGTTCCGTGACCTTGGTCATCCATGGGGTCACCCGGATTCTCGGCACCTTCGACATAATTTGCACCATAAACGTCATCCACGATGCCGTTGCCGTCATCATCAATGCCGTTATCGGGGATTTCGTTGGGGTTGACCCACATATTATCAGCAAGATCAAAGTGATGATATTGAACACCGGTGTCCACCACAGCGACGATCACATTGGAAGCATCCGTGATGGTATCCCATGCGGTAGTCGCATGGGTATTCTTAAAGCTGTAGCATTCATTCGGTACTTTGAAAGAAGGATCATTGGGGATCTTGGCGATTGCGCGGTAATAATCCGGCTCGGCCCAGAGAACAAGACCGCTCTTCATGTATTCGCGGATCTTTGCATGAACATCAATAAGCGGGCTGAATTCAACAACTTGCCATGTATAATTACCGACTTTCATCAGACGGGCGGATTGGACACCCTGAGTCTTGTTGAAATCATCCAGTCTGGCAGAAGCTACTCCGGATTTGAGTTTTACCAAAACACGACCCGGAACATAGTTTGTGGTTGCTGCGTTTGCCTGACTGCAGCAAAGGGTGCCTAATGCAATTAAAATGGCAAGACCGAAACGAGTTACGGATGACTTCGTCTTGCTCATCAAAAGGGAGATGCGCGAAAATATATTGATCTTCATGGTCTTAAAACGTTCTCATGTTACAAGGTGCGTGGCAGAACTGCCTACCTATACCTGAGAAAAATATACAAGGGAATTAGAAAAGAAGCAAGTCATTTTCGTGAAAACATTTCTTGCCGGCTATTTTGTTTTGGTTCTCCCCAAATAAAATAGCAAAAAAAATATCAAAATGTGTTTGGAATTCCGGCTATTCCGGACGGATCTGTCCGATTTGATCCATGATCTGGTCAGCTATTTCCTGATAGATAGCCTTGAGCCGATCATGGGAGCAGTTTTTAGCTTCTTCGCGGAGTTCTTTGAATTCAAGTGGTTTTCCGTAACTAATGATGATTTTGACAGGTTTAGGAAAAATAGATTTCCTGTCGTAGGCTTCATAAGAACCAAAAATACGGACAGGGATGACGGGGACGTTGGTCTTGACAACGGTCAACCCGATGCCGGAGTGCGCCTTTTGCAGATTTCCATCCGGGGTGCGTGTTCCTTCCGGGAAGAGGTTTACGCAGTATCCTTTTTCCAGAAGACCGAGAAGGGTACGGAGTCCGCTCATGCCGCTGCCGTCTCTGTCCACGGGAACCGCGTGGACGATACGAAGGATCGTTCCAAATATCTTGTTTCTAAAAAGGGACTTGCGCGCGAAATAATGGATCGCTTTGGGCAGCGATGTTCCAATGAGTACCGGGTCCAGAAAGCTGGCATGGTTGCTGGCGATGATCGCGGCGCCTTGCCGGGGAACATATTCCCGGTGATGGACTTCCCATCTGAAGTAGATCTTGAAGAGGATCTTGCAGGAAAACCAGACTATAAAATAAAGCGGATTCATTGGATAATAAGTTGACGTTAGAATTGCTTATATATCAAACCTCACGAATTTGATTTTTGCTTGTCCAGTTTCGCGCGAATTTCTTTCAGGAGCAGCGCGGTCGTTTCGTCTGGTGTCATCTTGGAATTGTTGATCACGGTCGCGCCCAACGAGATCATGAGGGGAGAGGTTGCTCTTTGAGTGTCGCGGCGATCCCGTTCAGCCAGATTCTCAATCACGCCGTCGGCCTCGCGTCTGCGGGATCTTTCATCCAGACTGGCGTCCAGGTAGAATTTGAACTCTGTTTCGGGAAAGATCGCCGAACCGATGTCACGGCCTTCCATGACCAGATCGCCAAACTCAACACATTCACGCTGACGCTTTTTCATCCATGCGCGGACGGCAGGAACGGCAGCTACTTTGGGAACAACAGCACTGGTTGCCGATGTACGGATTTCGGTGGCTGGGTGGTATCCGTCCACGGTCAGATAGACGGCTTTGTTCGCGCAGACGAGCTTTGTTTTCCAATGCTTTAGGACTTCCGCAATAGCCTTGGGATCATCCACATCTACCTTCTGTTGGATACAATACCAGGCAAGAGTCCGGTACATGGCTCCCGTATCAACGTATGTATAATCCAGCGCTGCAGCGACACGTTTGGAGTTTGTGCTTTTCCCGCTTGCGCTTGTACCATCTATCGCGATAACAACCGGCTTTTTTTTCATGGTGATAAACGCCCGGCCGTGAGTAGCGGCTAGGCTGTGATTATTCTGACAGCAGAAAGACCGTCAGACAATCTTTTCTTTAGATTTATTGATTATCGTTCCTCTATTTCGTTTGATTTTGATATTCTGTCTGTGCGATATGATGTCGCCAGAATGGGATCGCTGATGCGGATCCCGGTTTGTGTTATGAAACATCTTAATAAGAGACAGAAACAAGAAGTTAGAACTTTTTCCGCTGAGAAGTTTTTTCCGTTGATCCTGGTGCTGATCACTTCGGTGATTTTTGTAATAAAGGTGGTGGGGCCCAGCAATTTGTTGGATAATGACCAGGAACGTCCGGCCGCTTACACACTGGATGTGACGGCCAATCATCATTGGGTGTGTCAGACCGATCAGACCGGGGATATCACCTCCAAGCCGCCTTTATACACATGGCTGGCCGCGGTTTCCACTTTGACACTGGGTAAGGGCAAAATCAATTTGATGACACTGTACTTGCCTTGTTTCCTTTCTATACTGGGGTGTGCCTTCTTGATTTATTTGTTGGGACGACCGGTGCTGGGATGGCAAGCATCAGCGTTTGGAGCGATGGTGCTGGTCATTTCACCTATGGGGATGAAAATGGTCGCCTTGGCACGGACAGATCCGCTTTTTGCCTTTACCATCACCCTGACAGCGGTGCTGGGGTATAACGCATGGAGCAAAGGAAAGGGCTGGACTTGGTTTTGGCTGGCGGCGGCTTTGAGTGCTTTGACGAAAGGACCTTTGGGACTTCTGCTGGCAAGCGGTGGTTTCCTGAGCTACTTCTGGAACAAGAAAACACAGCTGGAACAGCCGCGGATTTCCATTTCCTGGCGCTGGCTGTTGGGCATCATACTGTTCCTCATTCCCACCTTGGGATGGTTTCTCCTGGCTTATCATGTGGAAGGAGAGGCGCTGATCAATAAAATGATCAAATCCGAACTGGTGGGGCATGCCGTCTCCTCTCATTACGGGATACCGGGACAAGGTTTTGTATTGGCGCCGCTTTACCTGATCAGCCGTTTTCTGCCCTGGAGTCTGCTGGGTTTGGTCGAATGCGTCCTGATTTTCCGCAAACCCGCGGAGAATCCCCAAGAGCGCCGTTTGGAAAGATTTCTCATAGCTTGGATCATCGTCGGCGTGATTATTCTGGGAATGGGGACACATCAGCGGGGCGATCTGATCCTGCCGCTGGTGCCGCCATTATCACTGCTGGCCGGACGCTTTATCGTGCGCTGGATTCCCGCCAAACTGAAAGAAAACCCCGTTTACTTTTTGCGGGCTGTGGGCTTTACCGGCGCGCTGGGACTGACGCTGATCATGACCTACAATCAGTGCATCTTTTCCAAGCAAAAAGTGACATACCGCACAAAAGCAGTGGAAAAGATCGCCAGCAATATTATAGAAGCAAAATATGATCTCACTCAGCTGTACCACTACAAAACACCCTTTGCCCTGCAGTTCTTCTTGAATACGATGACCCTGGAGACACAGCCCGAAGAGGTTGAGCCGCTGATGCGGTCGGACACCCCGTGTCTGCTGACTGTCAGAGATCTGGAAGAATTCGAGAAACTGCTGGGAGAGAATCCGCCGTCCTACCGGATCGCTTATCGCTGGTACCTGGACGATGAACCCATCATGTACCTGATTGCCAATGATGCTTCAGCGCGGAACGCCTCCTCGCTGACCTCGTACACACGGCGGTTCAAATCCTCCACGATCCATACTGAATAAACGGATTTTACAATTTAAGATTGAATAACACGGTTGTTTTCCTCACAATAACCGTCGTTGTATAATATGCGATGATACAACACCTCTAACGTCGGGACGTGGCTCAGCTTGGTAGAGCGCTTGCTTTGGGAGCAAGATGTCGCAGGTTCAAATCCTGTCGTCCCGACCATTTTTTTTACACTTTTCTCATTTTAGGATCCTTTAAATTTTGTGATATATACTTGAAAAATAATTAATTATATCATATTTATTTTTTTTATCATATGATAAATGATATTTCATCCTAAAATCGACATTAGAAATCCCATCTCTATTGTTGTTTTTGGGGTATAAGAGCGATATAAATTGCTGTCTTAAATGGATTTCAACAAAAATGGAGCCAGCAGTCAGGATTGAACTGACGACCATTCGATTACAAATCGAATGCTCTACCGCTGAGCTATGCTGGCCCCAAAAGCAGTGCTAGAATATACGGTAAGGAGAGTTTTGTCAATGATTCTTTCCATTCTTTTTATTTTTAAAATGGGTTTATATCTTATTGAATAATCTCTGTTAAGGTGTTAAAAAAGAGCAGTTGAGTTTTATTGATAGGGTTTACAGCTCAGCACAAATCACAGTATGGAATCATAAAGATGATAACAGATTTTAAGAAAATAGTTGGTGTGGAAAATGTCCTGACAGAAACAGAAGATATTTTACCTTATTCTTATGATGGAACTTCTGCAATGTGGCAGATGCCTCGTGCTGTGGTTTTTCCACAGAACAGCGAACAAGTCGCTGCTGTTTTGAAATATGCAAATGAAAAACGGATTCCGATCGTTCCCAGAGGAAATGGCTCAGGATTGAGTGGTGGAAGTCTACCATTAGAGAGTGGGGATGCTGTTGTTGTTTGCCTGACCCAGATGGATCACTTGTTGGAACTTGATACCCAGAATTTGACCATATTGGTTGAAGCTGGTATGAGAACGCAAACTCTCTTTGAGCTTGTTGATAATGCTGGTTTGTTTTATCCACCGGATCCGGGTTCGATGAAAATTTCAACGATTGGTGGGAATATTGCGGAAAATTCAGGTGGTCTCAGAGGTTTAAAATATGGTGTGACACGCAATTACGTTATGGGCGTAGAGGTGGCTTTACCTAACGGAGAAATAATCTGGATGGGCAATAAGTGTGTTAAGGATGTCGCTGGTTTCAATTTAAAAGATTTATTTATTGGTTCAGAAGGTTTATTGGGGATAATTACTAAAGCTCTATTGAGATTGGTTCCTCCACCGAAATCCAGAAAAACAATGCTGGCCATTTTTGAAAAAATGGAAGATGCTGCGAAAACCGTCTCTGATATCATTGCTGCTCATATTATCCCATGTACATTGGAGTTCTTAGATAAGACAACAATCGCTTGTGTAGAAAGTTATTCTCATATTGGATTACCGTTGGATTGTGAAGCCGTTCTTCTTATGGAAACAGATGGACATGCTTCTGTTGTAAATGAAGAAGCGGATCGGATGTGTGAAATTGCTAATTCAAATGGCTGTAGAAATGTTAGAATTGCTGCGAACGTTACAGAAGCCAAACAGTTGGCAGAAGGACGAAGGGTTTCATTATCCGCATTGGCAAAGGTGAGCCCTACAACAATTTTGGAGGATGTGACTGTTCCAAGAAGTAAATTAGTCAATATGGTTAAAGCTGTTCAAGAGACAGCTCAAAAACATGATCTTAAAGTAGGAATTTTTGGACATTTTGGAGACGGGAATTTACATCCAACGTTCTTGATCGATGAAAAAAATGAAGATGAAATGAGGAGGGTAGAGCTAGCCTTTGACGATATTTTTAAAGTTGCTCTTCAGTTGGGCGGTTCTGTTACCGGAGAACATGGAGTTGGACTTGCCAAAAAGAAAGTTCTGCCACAGGCATTGGGCGAACAGTCTATTCAAGTAATGCGTTTTATGAAAAAGGCTCTTGACCCAAATGGGATTCTAAATCCAGGAAAAATGTTTGATTTGTGATAAATACGGCCTAACCAATTAAATTGCAGGGCTGTTGTGCTGAGTGAATTTTATGTTCATTTTTAGGTTTATAGAAGGTCTCATTGTCAAATTACTCTTATTAGTTATTTTGATAGGGGTGATTTTATTTTTTGCTAAAGATAAATTATTGAAATATTATATTGATACACAATTAGCAAAGGAAACAGGACTTTCAATGACAGTTGAAAAAGTTCACATGGATCCATTCAAAGGTGTTATTGCGATCAATAATATTACAATTTATCATCCCACTATTATGAATAATTTATTACTTGCTCAAATTACCCATGTAGAGGGAAAAATAGGAATTTGGAATTTGTTTTTTAAGAAAATCAATTTTGATTGGTTGGAAATCGACATATCATTGTTTCAATCAATAGAAAGTAAATCTGGGGTATCCACAGAAGTTTACATGAAGAAATTAGCAGAGAATGTCAGTTTGCAGACAGGACCTTGGGAATATAAAGGAATCGATCAACTGTATTTGACAATTGGTAAACATCAAAAGATTGATTTAGAAACTCCGGAAAAAATTAGATGGCTCCGTGATCTTAATATAAATCGAATGAGTTTTAAAGATGTTGAAACTCCTGGAAAATTCTTAGATACAATCAACAACCTATTATACAAATAATATAGCTTTCTACACAATTATAGAAAGGTTAGATATTTTCTCTCCCTAGCATTTTAAGAGTGTCAATTCGTTCAATACGCCATTTATCTCCTTCTTTTATCCAGTTCATACGGATAAGCTGATAGATTTTATCTCTTCGATTTTCATCCAATGTAATTCTCGCTAGAACTTCCATTACGGCATGTTTTTTTGATTCGCCTATTTCAACTTGAGGATCTTCAAATTTAACATTTAACTCTTTAAGATAAGTGCGTGCTGTTGTAAGAATGCTCATGACTTCAGCTCTACCTGAAATATATTCAGCACGCGCATGCACTCCGTCAAGATTGACAACAATATTTGTTGAAAAGAAATCTCTAACACTGTCAGCGGCAGCCATTTTCATTACATACGATCCGGATGATGAAAAAGAGAGGCTGGATGCAAGAGAATTTAGTCTTTTGCAGATCCTATTGATTTCAGATGGGAAGAAATATCCCCATGAAAACCATAAGATGCCTCCAATCAAAAGAGTGTATACAATTTTTGAAAACCAGTTTTTCATTTAATGATTTTCCCTAAGATTCGTTCTTTTT